>Ga0123354_10021739_pt1 | contig 10110 bp, 9 predicted proteins | sample TergutLab28metaG_2_FD_97872 | JGI IMG/M metagenome (GOLD analysis project Ga0123354, IMG submission 97872) | Labiotermes labralis P4 segment gut microbial communities from Petit-Saut dam, French Guiana - Lab288 P4 | ecosystem: Host-associated > Arthropoda: Insects > Digestive system > Gut ...
CCTGCATTCTGATCTCGAGACATGACCATGTACTTAGTTTTATCAGCACTTACTTCCAGTCCAATCTCCCTAGTAGCAGCTACTAAAGCTTCTGCATTTTTCTTTAGAGTATGTATGCTTCCTGTCAGTATACTAACATCGTCAGCATAAGCCAGCAGCTGATGTGAACCATTTAGTTTCAAGCCATCCCTCTTTACCTGAATCCTCATAATGACATATTCTAAAGCAAAGTTAAAAAGCAATGGTGATATAGCTTCTCCTTGTTTCAAACCATTCCTAATAGGGAACCTGTTAGACACATTCTTGCCTACCCAGACTCGGCTATATGTTTCAGTCAGACTCATCTTTATTAACCTTACAAGATTCTTAGGGATTCCAGACTCAAATGAGAATCTTATATAGGACATCCCTCCTAATTGAATCATGAGCTTTCTTGAAGTCTATAAAGAGCTGATGAACTTCTTCATTGTATTCCCATTTTTTCTCAAGTATTTGGTGAATCCAGAATGTATGATCAATAGTCGACCTGTTGCGTCGAAAGCCACATTGATGATCCCCAATAATTTCCTTCGTGTATAGAATTCACCTTGAGAGCGGGATGTTGGATAAAATTTTGTAAGTGACTGGCAAAAGTGATATGCCCCTATAATTATTACAATCTGTTTTATCTCCCTTCTTATGAATAGGTATTATGATTGACTCCTTCCACTCTTCAGGCAGTTTCTCCTTCTTCCAAATAGAAATAATAAGTTTATGAATCTCCAAGCAAATTCTTCTACCCCCTGCTTTAATCAGTTGTGCCGGTATTTGATCAATACCTGGCGATTTGTGACTTTTTAGCTTGTCGATAGCCAGCTCAACCTCAGAGGCACTTGGCTTAGGTACCAGTGGTTCTGCTGTGTGTATTTTTGCCTGCCCAACATCCTTAACCCCATGCACATTGAATAGTTGGGAGAAATAGTTCCTCCACCTAGCCACAATACCGTGGGAGTCTGCAACCAAATCGCCTTTCTCATCCTTTACTGTATTACATTTAGGTTGGTATCCCTTCTTAAAGTCATTGATGCCCCTATCCAAGTCCCTAATGTTTTGGATCTTACTGTTAGTTTCAAGTTCCTCAATTTTAGCTCTCTGATATGCCTTCTTTTTGTTCCTGAAAAGTCTGCTAACTTCACGCCTTACATTGTTCAAATTATCTACATTGCTTTGGCTTGGATCCTGTATCCACTTCATTTTAGCCCGTTTCCTTTGATCCAAAAAAACCTAAACATTCGTCATCAAACCAGGGTTTATTCTGCTTAAATTCATGCAGACCCAGACTCTCTTTTGCTGAGGTTTGGATATTCTCTTTAATGTTCTCCCAAGTCCTATTTACGTCCTCGTCATCGTTCAAGTTCTCCAAAGCTGCAAACCTGTTTGTAATCTCAATGTGATACTGTTTCCTAACCTCTGGCTCATTTAGCTTCCTCAAGTTAAATCTTTGCCTATCAAACTTCTGTGCAGCCTGTTTACCCACTGCTAATCTTTCCCTAACAATCAGTATTTTAGTGTGTAAATATGGAAAATGTTGCCAAGATTTTTCAAACAGCTGGTAAAAAGTATGTTCATTTATGCCCATGCATGTACACACACACACACACACACACACACACACACACACAGTATACACAACGTCCACAACTCATCACACATGTATGATGTTCAAAATCATTAAACTGATCAGTAGTCTGAATCAAAGGATTAATTATAATACACACGATTGTATTTTTCAGTGTCCATTTGAGTGGTTCCATTACAACTGTGTGGACATCACGGCACCACCGAAGGGCAGGTGGTACTGTCCACAATGTACGGCCAATATGAAACGCAGAGGGTCCAGAAAGAATTAATGTGTTGTTTCATGATGGTTTCCTTCAACAGCATGAGGATACTTAATTGTTAAACAGACATTGTATGTGTGGACTTTACTCATAAATTACAGAAATAAATTAGAATATTAACAGACAATAATAAAATTGTTTCAGTCAAACACAGCAATATTTTGTTATTTTGAAATTAAGTTTCACATAATTTACTTACACCAGTGTTAAAATTATGTTTCACACAATTTTTACACTGGTGTAAGTTTAACAGGCTCCCATATGGCATTGAATTTAATGTGCATTACAAGTAACCTGTTTTAAACTTCTTGTAAAGATGGCCAGATGTTGGTCTAATGACCGAAACTGGTCACCAGTAAGTTAAAATAATAAAATATTATTGTGTTTGACTGAAACAATTTTATTATTTTCTGTTAATTCTATAACACAACAGGATGTCCTCTAAAAAAAAGTGAAAATTTGCTGAGGTGGCAGAATTTTTTATGTGATTGTTTTTCACATATATATAGTACACTCTGTACAAATATCTATGGTGTTTGAGAATATATAATTTAGAATGAAGAATGCCTGACACAGCACAGAAATGTAGTATGGAGAAGAACTGGGATAAAGGTAATTACGCCCTTTGTTATGCTTCATAATCCAGATATGTCTTGGAACACTTGAGCAGATGATTTCAAGTGCCCCTAAACTTATGGTGTAGTGTAAAAAAATCTGATGCATATAAAATCCTGCTAATGTGTATAAATTATGACTTGTCTTCTCAATAGTCAATTTTCATCATATTCCTGTCACTTCTGCATGATGAACTGAAACATCATTATTCCAGTCATTATTGCTATTTATATTCCATGCTTGAACTAAGATAATCAACAGTTTTGCCATGGTTCAGGCAGTTAGTCACTAACCTGTCACCATGGAGGCCCAAGTTTGATCCCTGGAAAGTCCAGCTGGTATTTGTGGTGGACAAAGTGGCAATTGGATAGGTTGTTTCTCCAAGTACTTAAGTTATTATCATTCCACCAGTTTACCATATTCGTTCACTCGTCAGTCACTGGTGCTACATAACCTTAGAAACTGACAGAGTCATTAAACAACACATTTTAAAGATAATCAGGAACTGAGTATTTGTTCAAATACCTTGATACTATTTATTATTTACATCCTGAATTCCACTTATTGAATAACATTCTGTGTAACTTAAAAGCCAAGTTTCTACTGACAAGTTACATTATACAGCTCATATTTTTGTGACATTGTGGTTGATTCTGAGGGTATCTGAGTATACAGTAACCGCACATTAATTGGCCATACAGTGAAATAAATATTTAACTTTATCCAAGTGTATGGGTTATTGAATTTTATAGTGACAAATCTTTTGTCATTTTAGGCCTCTCATCCCTTTTTTTCCTTCCTTTTTTATTTCTTTCATTCTGTTGCTGTCTCCTTTTAATACAACAAAATGTGTTTAGAGGTTATTGAAACATGTTTGAAAAATGGAGACATTAATGACCCTACTCATAACTTAAGGCATTGTATAATCTGATTTGTTGTAGGTTAGCAATAAATGTTTGGTATCTTCATCAATCAAGCTGGATGTTTGTTATTTTTAAAACACCAAAATATGCATTATGCAGTACCAAGTGAATTAACAGGCTTTCAACCCATTCGACCACATGTTTTGCAACGGACAAAGAGAGCACATTGAGGATGATGGCATCAAATTGGGCCAACAAAAACCAAGAGACATCGGGTATGTTTTAATGGATCAGATTATTACTGCAACCTAATTATTTTCCCCAGATAACATATTATGACAAAATCTTGAGCCTACCCTCGAATGGGCCATGTCACCACGGTGACAATTTCGTATGATGGGGCCCAATATTTGTGGATCCTGAGTTTGGAACTTGCTGCATGTTACTGTTTTTGGTGTCTAGAATTTTGAGTTGGTTCTTAGAAGTATGGAAAATTTGTGAACTCCTGCCTTGAACTACCAGTATTTCAATGTGGATGTCATAAGATACATTTACCAATTGTGATGTAAAATACAAGAACAGGTGCCACAGAATGTGCAGTTTTTTAAATTTCCAGTTTCAGGCCATTCAATGTGGTAGGCACATCAGAAGTTCTGAGATAATGTAAACATACGACAGTAAGAGTAAGCACAAGTCTGGTTATGACCAGACACCCAGAGTGTCACGTAGCCGTCTGGCAATTACCATTTGTCTTCTGATGCCCCTGAAGTAAAAACATATTGCATGTGAGATCTGATGTTCTTGCAATTCTGTTGCTGATAGTGCAAGTCTTCAGGGTTGTAATATTGTCATTGAATCAGTAGTTCCTGAAGTTATGAAGGATCCTTTAGGGTCAAATAGTTGTCTTGGACAGTCCAAGAAGGTGGACACTGAAGATAAAGGTATTATGATCCTTCAGAATGTCAGAAACTATGCTGGTGACAAAGCATTACATTCATAAAGACTTGAATCTAGGAACACAGTACGCCCGCGGAAACGTAAGTACTCTACATAGTAAAACTCCGACCAACAGTACAACAAGTGCCTCACAGTACCACTTACCACACAGTGCAAGATCCAGCCGCATAGTAAACATAACACCCAGTTAACAATACAACCACACCCGACAGTGAACAAGGTGAATGAACCTACCACAAGCAGAGACACGGCACAGGGGGGAGACCATCAGTGAGCACCGCCACCCATATGGACCCACACCAACCAGGGGACAAGCAAGACAGGAACACGTTAGCACCAAGAGCTTAGGCAAGGAAACCTGCTACCAAGCCGCTCGGACCACCACCACCACCCCGCCCTCCCCCCCGCACAATGCAGCACATTCAAGGAGAAGGTCAGAGAACAAGCCTCTGCATGACTACAATGCCATACCTGCCGAGAACACCCCCCCCTCCCCCACAAATAGCGTTATTGTCTGGTTTATATTCATGTATATTGTATTACTATCTGTATCTGTTCTGCTTCATAGTGTTTTATTTGACTCCTGTTTTGATTCAGTTTGTCAAGATATGCGTATGTAGAGATCTCTACACCACGCGTGCGCGCATGCATATAGCTTAAGTTCCCTAGACAACCTGATGATGGCCAATACAGGCCGAAACATGTAGTTGTTTCCATCGCATAGTCATTAAATACACCTCAGTGATTAAGTTGTGTTTGACTACATACCTTTTCTTAGAAAGACCTGAGTCTTCGAACGTAGTCTGCTGAGACGTAGACATCACAACACTGTTAACTCTTCAATTCAAGCTAATTCCAGTAAGTTATTGTGTGGACTGATTGTCCATTCTTTGTTGCTGAGTTTGTCTACCAAATTTTCTTATGAAGATCAACTCAAGTTGCATTGGTTTGGTCCTAGAACCTGTTCCTTCAAACCTCGAGGTGTTCTTGGCCTTTCTCTCTTTGTTAAGGTCATCCAATGTCCTGTTGTCCTCTGTTCTGGTACTGGAGAGTCAGTTTTGGTAGTCCATGTCCATTCATTTCAGGTGATCTAAACAGTTTTACTTATGTGCTTTCCAGTCTTCTGCTGTGATGTATATTTTTAGTTTGTGTCAGATGTCACAGTTACTTTGGCAGTCTAGAATTGTAAGTCCAATTAGTGGTCTTAAGAGTGTCATTTGTGATGGTTTCCATTTTTTGGAGGAGGATTTTCTCTTGTTTATGTTCCAGGTTTCGCTGCCTAGAGGGAGGGGGAAGCTGCTTTGGAGGTGATGTCATTCAGTCTGAATTTTTTGTTGTCATTCACTATCGAAAATGCCATTTTATTTATAAACATAAAGTTTAAATTCCTGTTCATAGTCACATGAAAAACTTTATATTTTCAAGTTTTGTAGTGTTTTGATTGGATGGGGTGCATTTAAGTGAGTGAAGTGTAACATGCTGCTGGTAGATGTCATGACTTATTATGTGTGTATTACAACTACATTTACAATATGCGTTACTGAAGGGACAGTAAATATAATGATTTTGGAAAATCTATGCCCATCAACAATAATATTTGGAGGGGGGAGAGGGTGCTTTTGGAAATGTGTATATGTATTTGTTGCTGCAAATAGTATTGGAAATCAAGTACTCATCAACTTATGCATCTGTGCTAGGTTTATGTTGTGATAGCAGCTGAAGTGAATATTTTTAAATTCGTATATTTCTTTGGAAATACACAAGAGTGTAGCAATTGTTGTGTCTGTCTGAGGTGTACTGTGTGGGTGAGAGGCCTTGGAATTGTGTGTAAAAATTCCATGTGGTGAGTATCTGAGTAGATTAGGTTGTGCTGTAATTGTTATGTGTAACCAGGTAATACTTATATTGTTTAATTTTATTGAGTTGAGATTAAGGGGCTCTGTTTCTTTTACTCCATAATTTATTATAGACTTTACTCCATGTTAATCACTGACTATGCCTTATTCAGTAGGTAATAGCTAAACTGGTGTCATATATCTGCACACTGTTGCAAGATTATTTCCATTTGTTTTATCCCAGATATGGCTACTACTAGTTGTGGACATATCATGGATATTGTCAAGCCAGAAGCTGGGTTCGAACCTTGAATTGAGGATGAGGAGAAGAAAGTTTAACTCAGTGTAGTTTCGTTTAGAAAAATGAATAATTATTCACTCTGATTTAATAATTATGACTGGAGATTACAGTGCAGAACCAACTAGCAATGACTGACTGAGACCTATTGGTACTGGTAACCGGCATGATGTGTCCTCTCTGTCCCTCTGACTAGACACTGTCTCTTTGCTTGTCTTGTAACATCATCATGATATATGTGTGTGGAATGTTTCGTGAACCTGGTCATGATGTTCCCAATGTACTGACTTCGTAGATCTCAATCTTTGTACCACAAGTGATTCTTAGTTGCTTGAATTTGAAACATGTGGCCTCTGAGCTGTATTTGTACTTTTTAGACAGTGACCCTGAGATAGATTTGGAGCAAATACCGAGTTACGACAAGTTTTATACAATGGTGATGATAGAAAGAAACGTGCAACGAATAAAACATACATCATGGGGTAAAATATGGGTGTTCTAACCATTATCTTTACTATCCAGTATCTATTCATAGTACCTGTGTGATAACTATAAAACATGTCTTCTGGAATATGACGCCGTGTAGATGTATATATAGGTACTAAGGTTTCACAGGAAATTATTGCCTCTATCTTCAGGCAAGTTCAAGACTACAAGGCTTCTCCTAAAGAAGGAGGGGAAAGGTGGTTAGAATAGAAGGCCAGTTGATTAGTGGTGCTGTGGGGTGGGCCAGGGTGTGTGATAGAAGAGGAAGGGATGGTAAAGATGTGGCAAAAAATTTGTAAGGTGTGCAGCAGATGAAACAGTGTGAGAGAAAACTGGGGTGAAGCAGACAAAATGGGACCAATAGAAATAACATCAGGGGTGGGAAAAGGAAGGGGGACAGTCTGTTGTGGAGGAGTTGGTGGATAGCACTGATATGTCCATAATGTTAGAAATGTTACAGGAGACACAAGAAAGACGAATCTGGGACAAAACAGAAAGACTAGGGGTGTGTTAGGCCAAAGGATATGGGGAGGTCAGTAGAAGTAAGAGTGGGAAAAGGATGGCGATTTTTTGCCTGGAGAGGTTGTTGGTCGGTGGTGCCAGAAACTTCTACAGTGGGCAGGAAGTATTACATCATTTTCTGCGACCACTACAGTCAATGAGGGTGGAAGCAGAATTCATGCACCTAGTATGCGAAATGTTTGTGGATTATATACCGTCAAATTGGGCAGCATCTCAACAGCAAAGTCATCATGTGTGTTAGTAATGTAGTTCTTTTTTGTCCACCGTTTTTTAAATATGTATCCTAAAATAAAATAACTAGAGTAGATTACAGTTACACAGATCACCCGATTTACCTTCTAGATAATTAATTGTGAGAAGTTACAAATGGGTCAGTAGAAGGGGCACCCACACTTTTAGAATTTCCTAATAATCGCATGCTGTTAAGCGTGGTTCAGACTTCCGCCGCGAAGTAGATGAGATATGTGCTCTTCTGGGATATTACTAAGCGTGTAGACGTAATTACTTAACGATACGAACCCGTGTTACTAGTTAATAATCAGTTAACAACAGATGTGTTGGATGTTGGTTGTGAAGAAAGAAATTTGTTTCTGCGGTTCAGTAAGAGCAAGGCCAAATTCTGTGACATTACATAGATGTTAGTAAATATCTTTTTTTTGTGAACGAGGTAGGCTTAGACACTAAATGCTTTGCACGGGATAGAATATTATACTTTACATTTCGTATTCTATTTTGTATATTGATCTTTCCATATTTTGATATAAAGTTAGACTTTGGTTTGTTTAGTAATGTTTGAATATAAAATTAACGTGGTGGTTATATTCTCCAAGAATATGTGACTTTCCATGTTTCAGGCGAATTCAAATCTCGATCGAAAATGGCCTACACAAACCGAGTGAGTGATAGAGAGCATGGCTATAAACGACTCTCATTTATTGCTCAGATGGAACTAGGCCTTTTGGTTGGCAGCACTGTTAGTAATCAACGTACTGCATGCTGTGGTAATACTCCTGGTGCGTGTGTTTTATTTTGTCTTGTGACTGTGCATATTATTTTGTTTCGCTGTACCTGTTCTTACAACCTTAAATAGGTAAGTTCCTGCTGAACACCTGTTAAAATACACGTCATATGATTCTGTTCGTTCAGGTGGCGGATAAGGCAATCGGATTCCGATGTTAGAATAACTCCTGTTTTTCCTGACTTCGTAAGTTACGGAATTGAAGTATGGCGTTAAAATAGAAGAATGTAGTACTACGTTTCATTCATGTATAATATGATGATAAATTGCTTTTCGTTTAGATTGTTTGTGTTGGATTACGTCCTGTGACATATTTGACTCAACACAGTTAATGAATCTTCAAGACACATGGTGGGACTCGGTGATAGCTCGGTGATAGGAGTGTCAGCCAATCACAAGGCTTGTAGCATCAAGAGACGGCAGAATAACACAAACTCCATGCCACGAACAATACCTTAATGCACAGGGCGGGCGTATTCGGTCGTCGCCTCCAAATTAAATTGGTCATCGGGATAGGCGTATGAATTACTTATTTCGTTATAAGCCAGTATGCCTACGCAGTAAACTTTGTCCTGAACTGTGTGTGTTTTCCCGGCGTCAGAGAAACGGCGCTGTAATTGTGCACCACCTTGCAATATACCATAGAGGAGCGTACTATGCTAGCATACAAGTCTTCAGTAAATTGCTCGAATATATTGCTGAGTCGGTTAAAAAAAAGTGTGTTGTATCAAATTTGAATAGTGTACTTAACTGACTGCGTTGTTTACTCAACTGAAGAATATATAGACTCTTAATATCCTATTTGATCTGAGGCCTGATTGGGTTTTTTAATCGTTTAATAATTATTTATGATTTCTGTTAGTGTTTGCCAGAAAAAATAATGCCCCTTTCTATACGTATGTAGGTTGCCCTCAGTTATGCCGCCTGTTGTTATGATAGGAATGTCGGTTTTATTTGCTGTTGATATATATGATAAACGCTTGGTACTAACACAAATGACGACCACAGAAGCAGTGAACGATGGAAGGGGAGTTGATAGAGACATTTATAACACAGTAACATACTTCATTCGGGAAAATGGAGTTTTGGAAACTATTTCTTCACAATGAACCCACTTGGTGGAAAGAAGATTTGCTTCAGGTTCCACTGTATTAAGTATCCATTATTATTATTTATCTGCCTGCTACTTTTATCTGTCCCTTGAAAAAAGTGGCAGGATGTTAACAAAACCAAAAGGTTAGTGTAAGAAAATGCGTAGTTCTTTTCTGTGTCGTTCATTTGACGAACGGAGGTCGTCAATGAAGTTTTCTCATGGTCGTATTAGCCTTGGCAGTGCTAGTTGTTGTTCTGCATTTTACTTATTACAGTACTACCGAGGCCGGTCCCAGCGGCCGCTCGAATGCTGGGATTGCGGGTCCAAATCCCGCCGGGGACATGCATGTCTCTTGTGAGTGTTGTGTGCTGTTAGGTAGCGGTCTCTGTGTCGGGCTGATTTCTCGTCCAGTGGAGTCCAACCGAAGTTGATGTGTCTGAATGCGATCGTGAAGCCTCGATAACGGGGAGTGCCTGGCCCGCTAGGGGATGTTGGGCCATGGGGGAAAACAAAATACCCGTTGATCATGACGTTCGATCTACC
>Ga0123354_10021740_pt1 | contig 10109 bp, 9 predicted proteins | sample TergutLab28metaG_2_FD_97872 | JGI IMG/M metagenome (GOLD analysis project Ga0123354, IMG submission 97872) | Labiotermes labralis P4 segment gut microbial communities from Petit-Saut dam, French Guiana - Lab288 P4 | ecosystem: Host-associated > Arthropoda: Insects > Digestive system > Gut ...
GCACCCTATTATCAGCAAGGTATTTTTGTGGATTTAATAGGTTATTTATGTATGCTTCCTTCCAGTGTTAAGAAACTACAGTGATTTTTTGGGATTTATTTGGAAGGGGAGGGCAGCTTCTTATGGGGTAGAAAATACATAATGTTGTACTCTGCTTGTATCAGTACCGCTGCAAAGGTCAGACACAACCATCAAAATGGCAGCAATGTATTTCTCCACAAGGTTAGTACCCTACAAGATAGCACAGTGTCACAACCCATAACACCATAATATGATCTTCACTGCTGTGAAAACATCAAATTCTGATTCTTGGATTATGTTATAACAACACTCCTCATAATATTGTACAACTAGTAAAATGAAATTGCCTCAAAAGGTCTTCATCATTTCTATTGTAACTTGTCAATCCACCGGTGTTCTATCCAGCATAAAAGAGTAATTTCACTGTGCACTTCATGTTTCAAGTTGCAGATCTAACAGAGAAAACCAAAAGATATCATGAAATTTACTCCATACTCATATCTACATGTGTGTTAAGTAACCACTGTTCAAATGTGTGTGTAATATGATAGAATATTTGGATGTGATTTGAATCCTCATCCCCCAACTTTTCCTTTTATTAAATACATGTCTAAATTTTAATTTTTTAATGTCAGTGTTATTCATGTTTAACATTTTAGCAAATGCATAGAGTGGAATCCCCATTTAAGGTGTCTTCAGGAAAGAGCGGATATAAACACTAAACATAAAAACATCAAATCAAGAAAATTTAATGCCAAAATTAATGAATTTGGATAATGAAAACTGAAGGTTAAATGGGAGATAAATTTAAATCTAGGAGAACTAACTGTGGTTGTTACCATATTGTGATAACGACTAGGAAGATAATCATCATAACGTGCAAGTTGGGTACTTGTGATCATAAAATCTAAATTCTAATATAAAATCTACATCAATAACACGATGACAGTAAACTGGAATTATAGAAAGCCATAACACCTACAGGGTACTGGCACAGTAACAGAATGTTGAACACATACATTGACAGTCACAAGTAGCAGGCTGTACAGCTGCAATGTGTGATATACAATGTAGTTTATTATCCTGACCAACCAATGCACAACCCATTAAAAAAAAGTTCAACCTAGAAGAGGCCACAAAGGCCCATAGGGGAAGAAGGGGTATAGCTCTAGTCTTTCTTTAACCTCAGTGCTAGATGGGGGTGGGTGGTCAATGATACGCCCTGGACACTTTACCCCCAGGAAAGACCTGGTACCCATTGTACAGTAGGCTGGGTGGGTCCCAGGGCTGGTCTGGATGGGTGTGGAAAATCTCGCCCCCACCAGGATTTAATTCCCACAACATATATAAATTGATAATATTTTATATATCATTCATATCCTACCAGCATACAAGAAACACCACCACAGGACTGTCCAAATTGTATATACAGCCACCAAACAACAACATCTATGTTTTATTAACATTTTATAGATTTTATCATACAACAACGATTATGTGAACATTTTAATCTACTGCTTTTATTGAGCTGTAATTTTAATAGTTTTAATAATTTTGTAACTTTAGCAAGCACAAAGTTAAGACTCCCTGAAGATGATGCAGATGCATCGAAAAATGTAGGAGTACTCACGATATATAAAATATTGTTAATTTATATATATATATATATATGTTGTGTGTTTGTTGGTCTGGGTAATAAACTGTACACAATGCACAGTACATACATCAGAATGATACAATGTATTGTTTATTAATACTTTACTCTCGGTGTTAATGTTGGAATCAGCATGAATCTGGCAAAAGTCATTACTATTTTGAACATATTTTCAACTGAAAAAAAGAACAATGAATTAATGTGATATTAACTTGCTTTAAACTTAATTATATTACCTTTATTTTGAAATATGTTACTGAAAGCTGCTCCCCATCTTCAGATGGTCCAATTGAGTTCATTACAATGTCAAACTTCTTCTGCAGCTGGCTAATTTTGGTTTCACATCTTTTGATATCTGCAATTAGGTGAGTTTTCTCTTCACTCAAATTTCGTCTCTGAATTAAGAGGACATCTTTGTGCAACCCAATTTCCAACTTCCGCTCCTTCATAGCCTGAATTTCCACCATCACTTAGTATAAGTTTATGAACAATATTTCTACACAGTAACTAACAAAATACAGTAACTCTCTAAAGATACAACCGAAATCTGCCAATTACTTGAAACATGTGCCATTCATCCACATTGTTTCGTTATGCTTTGCACAAATAAATCCATCATTGCCTGTCACAAATTTCTGTTAACTGGCCTGTAATAATAGAGCTGTCACATTTGTGGAGTCCTGCTGCACTCCACAATGTGCATTCACAGTTCAATATTTACTTGATCTGTTAACTTATCTATCTTTCCAAATCACATTATGGGAATAATGTAGCAGCAAAATTCACAACAGCAGTTAACCAAAACTATTTTCTCTGCATTGGTTTGTAAGAATTATTTTGTAAAGAAAAAATTCAAAGCCTTAAATATGTCACAGGTCCACAGACTTCTAATTACATGAGTTAGAGCATACTGGAAGTAAAAATATATTGCAATTCTCTAAACTCTTTGGCAACTTACAGCATCCAGTTCAAGCTTCTGCTTCTCCAGTGAGTAAACTTTATCTCCCTCATGAGCTATTGCCTTTTCAGCCTGATGCACTCTCAGACGGAGAATGTTCTCCTCCACCTGCTTCTCCTGGTTATAAGACTTGCTGAGTTTCAATTGTTTCTGCCCTCCATCTCTTAGCAGAATTTGATTTTGTCGTTTGTCTGCCACGTTTTCTAATTCTGCTGATTCTGCACTGACTGCCTTAATTAGTCTCTGCATCTTGTTCTATTGTTACCAACATAAATTTTAATGAGGAAATAATTTGCAAATATGCTGAAGTAGCAGCACATTAAATTCATCTAGTTATAGAGTGAGGCATACCTCTACTATTTGATTCTGAGATGTAAGAAGGTTGAGAGTTGCAATTTTTTCACTCCTAACTTCTTCTAGCTCTGTAATCTTCTTTTCATGGGCTTCTTTTTCTTCAGCATCTTGATCACTACCTATGAGATGATTAATACGCAACTCAATCATCTGCGCCTCAAACGCCTGTACAAATGATAACAAATCAATTAAATGGTAAAGTCAAAGTAACAGTCCTTTTTGTACTAAACTGTAGTAAAATTATATACCTTCTTGTCAATAATCTCCTTCTGGAATGTAAGTTCTTTTTGTACTTCCTGGACATGTGATACAATCAAAGACTTTGCTGATTCCAAACTACGAATGTCAGCAAGCCACTGTTCTTCTTGCTTCTTGAGATCAAATAATTTTTTGTGTGTTCGAAACAGCAGGTCATTGAGTCTGCTTGTCTCTAGAACCAAGACATCTATTGCCTTCTCCTCACACTGAAAGCAAACAGTCAAAATTCTGCTTCGAACAGGTCAATTATTTACTGTGCACAGGCTTATAATAGTATTCAATATCATCTTTGTATGGCAAAGAATTCTACAATGATGTATCTATTCACCCAATAATTAATTAATTAATTAATTTTTTGATACCATTATTTCCACCTTGTTTTGGACTATAACAGACCAGCTCCAGGAAAAGTCAAATGATTGTGACACAGGAAATTACTTATGGCTTAACACATTTAAATATATGTTTCTTAAAATAAGGTACATTACAAGCCTGTACATTTAAAATTAAACACATACATTTAAATTGTATTAATGGAATCAAATTCTGTAAGATAAAGGGATGCTATTCCACATGAATCCTTGTCCATACCAAGATAATTAGAATAACATTAATCACTGTAATGATTTTATGTGTTAATTTATAATACTAACATTTTACCATGCTGTGTACCTGTCATTCAAGAATCAATTACCTTGTCATTCCTAAAGAGCTTGGTTACAATGATAAACTGGTGCATATTTTGTTTATGAAGCAGGCATAACGTGGACACTTAATTGACTGCTGTTTCATTTGGCTACTGACTATCATCACCATTGTCATCTTCATATTTTTATACAAAGGCAAATTAAACAGAAAGACATTCATGTTGCAATACCAAAACTGAAAAACTATAAAATACAAATGAGGAACTGAGCATTAATTTAATTCAATTCTACAAGCTACCAATATTCACAATGAATTACAAAGACACACAAGTACATATTTTCAATTTAAAGTGAGGTGTCCAGTAGTTGGATGTATATAAATTAAGAAAAACTATTATTATATCCAAGGATAAAGGCATAAGCTAATTTCTAGTGTGTTTACAATTACATGCATCAATATTAATTCTCTATTTCTAAACATCAATGTTCTTCACAATGTTTATACAAACAACTGCACAATACTAAATAACAGTAAAAAGACAAAGCTTTGTCAATATATTAATAGAGTATATGATGTTAATGTGTGGAGGAGTGTCATATATTAACAAACTATTGCCTTTTTATTTTTTGTATTGATACTGATATTGATTGTTGTGCAGTTGTTGGAATAAATTATGTCAATTAGTTTACTGCATGGAACATGGATAATATTAAATCTACATTCTTATTTACAGTCATAAAACTGAATGAATTTCATGCCTGTAATTGTGAAGAACATCCACACACAATATACAAATATAAAGAGCTTATGCTGTCTTGCAGGAAATACATGGACTACTAACCACTGCAGTGATGACACAGCCCTTGATGCTGGTGGGGAATAATGGGCCCTGTATCACCACACATGTTCTTGTGTGACTTAATCAAACAATGCACCAACCCAAAAGCTGAACTCATTCATACACAAACCAAAACACATTGGAAAGAAGAAGAGTTGAAATCATTCAAAATTTTGCTGTCATCCTTATCATGCCATAATGACTTGTGTCACAGATGACCCTTCAAACATGTTTTATAGATTAACCATGAAATTTTAAAACCTGCAATTGCAATTAACATTTTTATACGCTCCAATCAACAGCTTCCCTTTCAATACCAGAGTAGACTAGGGTAGTAACAAACAAATCTCAATCAAACACTCAGTGGTCTGACTCCAATTTTGTTCCAATATGTGGATATTCCAATTTTTTCCATACCTGAATCATCTCTTCCAAATGTTGTGCCCTCTCAGCTGCAGATATAGTCCTATCAGTAACCTGTTTCAAGCGACCTTTTGTTTTCTGCACAACTTCACTAAGTTCTTTCATATGATTTTCTTTGAGTACAATATCACTGGCCAGTGCTATGTTCTTTTGACGCTGGTTTTCAAGGTGTGAAGCAGTTCCTGCCAATGTGCGCTGCATTGTTCCAAGCTGAAAAATGAAGAAAATTTAAGAATGGTACTGATAATATCATGGCAATATTATCATATCCTGCCTGCCCTTAAAGCCATATTTAAATGACAGGAAGTCCCAAATGTTGCAGTGTTATCTTACTGTCATATGTTTTCTGATGTGTATCACCAAATAAAAATATAGATTTTGGTGTAAGAAGGTCCAGAGAATATTGTAACACCAGCATCTGTTGACATGATAAAATACCAGCACAATCTACATGCCCCGAATATGGAGACAGTACATGTTTCTCCAAAATGTTGGTACCCATTTCCCAAACTACATGGTGTCACATTCAAGAAGACTCTAATCTCATGACACACTTCTGTATGAAATTTGTGTCTGTAAAGAAGTTTACTTACTTCGCTTGTCAATTCATCAACAGTTTTCAGTAATTTATTGTAGTCATCTCGCATTCTGATGCTAGAACGAGTGATAGTTGAGATATGAGCTTCTATTTCCCTGTTGTTGTTCACTTCATTCCTAAGAAACTGACTTTGCTGTCTTCGGATTTCTAGCCTTTGCCGTGCCTCACCACGCAACATGGCAATTTCCTGAAAAAAAAAAGAGCTGAAGTAGGAACTATTCCTGATGGATGTAACATGGCTAATAACAATTGGTGGTCAAATTTGACCAAGGGTATTAGGAACTTTATTAAGTAGTCAGGTAAGAAAAAGGGGGAAGATTGGTTTGAACCAGTCCTTAATATACGTATTGTCCCCTTCCCCAACTATCACCCAAATTTTTATTTGCCCCTCAAACATTCTTAGGTAGAAAAAATAATGGGAGGGGCATCTGACCACCCCTTGCCCCCTCCCCCCCCCACCAAGTTATTCCAACAAAATCACCAACTAAAATACAATCAACAAAATGGGATGCAACTGTGGCAAGTTTAAGTACACATATATGAGTGTGAAGTCTTTTAACATTTCAAATGTCCCGTCTAACCATAACCTGGTTTTAAATTGTAGTTACAGTTGTCCTTGTGATCCATATGCTGATCACTGTGGTTTCACTCAGCAGTGTACAGCTTTTCTGTTGTATGTTTATTTGAAGAGTTGTTTTTTGATTCCAAAAACTCAAGCACCCACTGACACAATATCACACTTTGTATTCAGTGTGGTAATCTTCAGAACTCACCAGTACAGAGTCCCATCTGTGAAGCAGTGCAGTGCGGTGTGATGCAGAGCAGTTGCCTGACATGAGGAGTGACATACAGCAATGCAGTACAGTGCAGTACAGTGCAGTGTGGTGAAGTGCAGTACAGCATGGTGTGAAACAGTTCCATGCCGTGTGGAGGCGTGCTGTGGTACAGGAGATGAGGTGTGATGCAGTGCAGCATGGTGGAGGATGGGATAAATCAAAATTTAGTGGCCCTCATAATAAACACCACATGTGATTGGAGATTCTTATGGAGGTCAGTATCAAGTGTATGGTCTTCTGGGATGGGATACCAGGTATTTCTGTAGATAGGTACCAGCACTTGGGATAAACATGAAAACAAAAGTTTAAACCGAGTGATGGTATTTATGCAACATATCACCTGGAGTCACATCCCAGAAGACCTAATCTATATTTGATGTTCATACTTTCACTTTGCTGTGAATATCACGATTCCGTTGATGTAAAATTTTCACAGAAGATTCCCACTGTGTAATAAAATCTGGGCGTTCATTGTGAGCCTGCCTGAACATCTTTCCTGTTTGATCCAACACCTTTGTAAGTGATTCAGCATCAGCATTTATTTGACTGAGAAGCTGGTTTCTCTCCTCAACTTCTGCAGACAATCCCACACGGGTCAATTCAAGTTCCTGCAAAATAAAAATTAAAATTCATGCTGTAACCTGCTCAGCACTCATTGATGAAGAGACCTGGAATGACATGGCTGTTTCAGACTGAAAACTACCATGGTGACCAATTGATGCATTGCAGAACAGGCAGGGACTTTGTGAAAAATAGAAACGAATGTCGATTGCTCTATCTTCTTCTGCCTGTCCTTGTAACACCTCTTTGTGTGGAGATATGACAGCCTCCATGTCCAACTTCCAGCCATACACTCTAGGGCATTTCCATATTTTTTAAGGAAGGGATCATTATGACTTACATAAGAAACTTTAACACTTATGGAGCACTAGCCTGAATGCTAAACATGAACTTGTCTTCATTTTTACTGATGAAACAAATCATCAATTCCTTTACAATACAATGACATTCAACCATAGGAATGCTCACTACCCTACCCATCAACATATACAAAACAATTTCCAGACCTAATTAGCTCTTAATCAGCAAAATTAGCCAAAAATAAGCTCAAAAAATCATGGAAAGTATAAGGCACACTTTGTATCACACATCACCATTATAGCTACTGAGTGAGACAGATGGGCGGGTGTGGCCTGTTGTGTCTTAGTCTGCACTTATACATGCATGACCGCTAATGAGCAAGGGACCTACACTGCAATGCACAAGTGTTGCCACAGTAATTCTGCAAACAAGCAAGATCATGTGTGAACCCACACAGATGGTTGCAGTAACCAAGTGTAGGAGCAAAAGACAGTAATGGCATACTAGTCTTCACATTTGCTGAGAAAGTTACAAAAGCATGCATATTCAGTCAAATCCTGATTTCAAAATGCCCCTTAAAAACAAATAAAAATCAGATCAATGGGAGAGTTACACTTAGAAACTCTAGCTAGAAATGTCATCTGTGAAACCTTCCCAGAGAATTTTAAATAGCATGTCACATGTTTATCATAATTAGTAAAGGCATGTGATAAAATAAAATGGAAATGAAGAACATTCCAAACTTAGTTTTACACACACAATACTCTTGCAGTTAAAAAAAAAAAAAAGCCTTCGCTTTGGAAGTACCTACTTTGACTCCTGAACAGTTTACCGCACAATTGTGACTAGGTTTCCTCATGGTTTTATTCAGTGTCTTAAGAAGAAAACTAGGAAAGTAATTTGAAATAAGGCATGAGTGCTTTCTTTCAAATCCTTATTACACCACTCAAGAATATGTAATCAGTGCAGTTAAAAACCCTGTGATTCCAACAAGCATTTTCTCTGTTCTATTTAAGCCAACATTCCAGAAGCAACGTCTGTTTCTACTGTCAGGCGAAAATGAGCAACTCTTAGTCTACTAAGCTCCTACACATAGCTAAATTCATATCCTGAGCAATGACGTGTATCATCTACTACTATGGGCAGAAACTGCCCCCATTTCTGAAACAATACTGTTTTCGTATCACAAAACCTAGAACAACTGTCAAAATCCATACAAGCAGCCTTTATGTGTTCATGTGACATAATCATCAAATAACATTATCTTTATTTTATCCCCTCTACCAGCTTTCCTTCACCACATTAAGATGACAAAATTGTCCATTCTGCAAATCTGTTCACCATATCAGTCATTCACCTTTGCTTTGCTTTCATCTTCAAAGGTATATTTTGTAAGAAGTTCATTGTTTTCACCATCTCTTGCCACATCCTCTTTCCAACACAGCAAGGCATCCTTATCCAACTTCACATTTGCTTTTAACTTCTCCAGTTTCTCTGTGTGTGTGGAGACACCTTTCTGGGAAAAACAGAAAAAGTAATAAAACTACCATTATGTCAGTTACCATTCATGAGCAACAGAGACCTCACAACCTCTCCAATAATTAGTGTGGCAATGAGCTGGCACATGGGTTTGGTGTAAAATCTACATAAGCGACCAGCACGTGGGGAGATTTAAAACAATGATATTGTATAATCACCGAATCTTTACAGAAGGAATAAGCTCAACTTATAAAAATTAAAATTTATTCATTTAACTGGAAAAAAAGACTGGGAAAGAGCATTTGAAGTGCACCTAGAAACTCCACCACAAAACTAGCACATTTTTTTAACAGCCATAGATACCATACATTCCAGCAACAGTAAACATTAGGTATAAATGCCATAAGAAGTTTGTATGTTGTCTACTAGGTCCTCAGTATCAAACAGAAGGCATAAAAGGTGCATTGTTACATACAAATATTAGGAATGTATAAGTTTCACACTTTAATTATACGGGCTGTGATGTGACTGTGATGACAGTACTAGGAATAAAATACATATATATCAAGTGATAAGTGAAACTACTGAAAAAGTCCTAAGAAAAAAAAAATGAGTAATGGCAGTTTCTATACATTGTTATGGAAGTGCAAATTGGATTTCCACAAAGAGGCACAAATGCAGGGATTCTACACTGAAATCCAAACTGTCTGTGAATATATGAAGAATTATATTTAAGGGGAACTATTATTTCAAAAAGCAAAAACTACCTAAAACCATTTTGAGCAACCATCCATTACACATAAAAGGTTCAGTGAACTCCAAGAATACTGGACTGAAATTGAACAGATTCATGAAGACAGCAACTACTCACAGTAAAGACATTGCTGAATTTATAAACATTTCTTTAGATTGTCTAACACACACTGACAAACATATTACATTTTTTTTTTTTATATTTTGCTGACCGTGCATCTCAGTATAATCTTATTAATTGACCAACTTAAGGCACAAATTCTTTTTTCATAATAAGTTTATTACATTCCTCTACATGTTTTGAGCACTATGTGCTCATCATCAGGAGGTCAAAACTGTGTTATAAAGCATCTGGTATCATCACACTCTGTAGGTGGCCATCCTGTGCACAAGTCTCAACCTGATTATACAACATTTACCAACAAATA
>Ga0123354_10021741_pt1 | contig 10109 bp, 4 predicted proteins | sample TergutLab28metaG_2_FD_97872 | JGI IMG/M metagenome (GOLD analysis project Ga0123354, IMG submission 97872) | Labiotermes labralis P4 segment gut microbial communities from Petit-Saut dam, French Guiana - Lab288 P4 | ecosystem: Host-associated > Arthropoda: Insects > Digestive system > Gut ...
AATCCATTTCAATAACCTGTCAAACTTTTGTAGGCAGAATTTGTTTATTGTTTTCCCCCCAGACACAAGTTTCTTGTGGAACATATTCTTTCATAAAAAAAAGTAAAAATATCATTATTTCTTCTGATTTTGTAGGGAATTACTTCGGACTAGGTTATAATTTTTTTTCCATTTGTCACTCTGATCTTTTGTTTTAGGGCCGTATTGAAACACTGTTAATTGACAAAGTGTGGATCTGTCTGACATGGACTACAGGTGAAGTCTTCGCGAGTTTTCTTCATAAAACGGAATTTGTTAAGATCTTCCACTTCCACAAATCTTCATAAGGAATCTGAAGAACCGTCTCCCGGGTACTTTGAAGTCGATTTTACATCATTTGTAGGGTCACGTGAGATCTGTGACCACGATTTCACTAAATTTTGCAACACGGATACGAGATAAAGCTTTTTGCCGGAAACATTTTCAAGTACTCTCTATGATTATACAGGCGGCTTACTGAGCCTGCAGGCCACGTTGGAGGGAAGTAGCTGTACCAGTATTATGACCTGTACCGGAGGCTGCGGTTACAATTTTCAGTACTCCAGATGATGGGTGCTGTGACACCCGAAACATGTAGAATGACTTTGCAGTAAATAAATATCTGGATACTGTTGCATCTGGTTGGATTTTTATTAACATTGAATTAAGATGCAAGGAACCGTGAGCTTAAAAATAATAGGTACAGACCTCTGTCTGTCGTCTAGTCGCGTGAAATTAGAAAAGTACGAATAGTACACGCGGAATTTGAGGTTTTCACAGCATTATTATTTCGTTGGTTGGCAGGTTTAAAGACCAGTATCCTGAAAACAGGCATTAATATTTGCAGTACGCAGTAGTATGCCTGCACGTTGCGTATTGTCACAGTTGTACGCGAGAATAAATTTGACACAGACTGAGAGCTACCGCCAAGACACACTAAGCATTCATCGCAAGGTGCGGAATTGGGTGCAGGAACAATTTCAACTTTTGTAGGTCCTTGTGCACTAAAACCCGTCAATTTCTCTCTAACTAAACAATATGTACTGAACACAGAAATACAATATATCATAAGTAGAATGTAAGTCCAATTACAGTCTTAAGAGCTTCCATCATCATTTCGCTTTCACAATTTTTCTTGGAAGCTAACGAATGCCGCCTGTACACCTTTTGGAACAAAAAGAAAAGGGTTTAAAGTACCATTGCCTCTGTTCGCAGAGGTTTCCAGATTCAAAGCTTTGGGATGCTGAATATTCTGAGCGCACAAATCGGTTTACGTCTTCTCATATTCAATTCCTAGAAACTCCTCGTCAGCCGTTTATAGCATTCTTATTCTGACATCCGGCCCCGTCATGCATGGACGTGAAGTATACCTCTGAGAGGATTAGGAGGAGCAACTTAGACTGCCAATAAAAGTATTTCTGTTTAATACGACCGCCGGTAATTCATTTTCCCTCCCTCATCTTTCGGGGTCCTCAATAGTGTGGCAACTCGAGGACCGCTAGCATGTTGCCCGTTACATTCCATGTGGGAAGATTAGACTTCGAGCGTGAGGACCGAAGTCCTAACCAACGTGTTCCTGTGCTGTTTGAAGGGGGGAAATACATTCGAATCTGCATTTTCTGTGATATAGAGCACTGATGGGCAACTAGCGGACATTTCTAAATTCCTCGAGCTAAAATTCCAACGTAGTCCGGTGTCTAATTTTCTAGTATCTTGGAAGAGAAAATACTTATATTTTATTTTATGTACAAATATTTGCCCAGATAACCAAGAAATCTCGCGCGCTTTTAAAACATCCTACATCCGCTTCGATAATTTCATCTCATCTAAGCCAAATACATTCTAGTGGTATTTTCTTGGTCTATTTGTACTTAAAAGCCACATGTTAGTGATGTAATGGGAAGATAAATTAAAGATAAATGCAGGATGGATAAAGCTGGTTCAGGATCTAGTGCAGTGGTAGAATTCATAAGTTGATGGTCTTCAACACTGCGATTTCGTAGTACTCACATAAAACTAGAAAATGTGGAGAATTTTTGCTAAAAATTTTAGACGCATTTAATTTTCTATGGTTTATTAGTATTGGAAAAATTGAAGAGAATAAATATGTGTCTGTTGAAACTATTTGTGTGTTTCATTCCGTTTGACCTACCGCGTCTCTTACACATTTAACGTTGATTGGAAAATGTGAGAATTACTCTGAATACAGAGGATGATAAACCCAATGGCAGAATATCACCCAAGGAGGGGGGCGGGGGGGGGGTGATGCCGGGCTGCAGCCCCCCCAAACCCAACAAAACCAAAACTTCAAAGCCAGAGATTTTGTAGATAAGCCGATATAAAATATTTACCTGATTTACCCTTCAACCGAAATCAGCGACTAAAATCGGCTGGTGACTAGTGCTTAGTGTATTGGAATTTTGAAGAATAAATAGAATTAAAAAGAAAACAATAAAAGTGGACATTATGATTGAGTCTTAGAACAGAGCTATATTTGTGTGTATATAAATGCGGTTTAAAACAGTGTTAATTACGGTTAAACTTACGACATGACTTTGTAACATAATTTTTAAACACACACATATATAACGCAAACTTCAGGCTAAGTAAACTCCCTTTCTGTGAAAACGTATGGGTGGTTACCAGCCCGGTGGTTCTCAATGAAGAAAGGATGACCTGTTTTAAGGAATCATACTACCACAGAATCCAGGTAGGAAGCTGAGGAAAACTGAGAAATGTATCACAATGGCCCCTTTCTCGATCGTCCGGATTCGAAGAAGGAAATTTGAAATTCTTAAGTTTCTGCCAATTTAGACTTCCTTCTCTAGTTATAAAGCCTTGTAATTTCTTGTGTAGGTACAGTTACTTCTTCGAAGGGTACCCTCTTCTTGGATTAATGTGAAGATGGAGGCAGTAGTCTCCTTCGAAAACCCGTTTCTTATGTTTGAATGAACACGACATTGTATTCCCTTAAGACGGAATTCTTCATGAAAAAGGAAGGTTAACAGCCACAATCTCACTTCGGTATAAAGCAAAGTGGGAACCGCGGTGGCACAGTGGTTAAGGTGCTGTGCTACAAATTGGAAGGTCGCCGGTTCGATCCCAGCTGGTGTCATTAGAATTTTTCATTGACAAAATCCTTCCTATCACACTATGACCGTGGGGTTGACTCCGCCTCTAACAGAAATGAGTACCAGGAGCATTTCTTCGGGGTAATGGCGGCCGGTGCTTAGGGCTGACAACCTTACCACCATCCTGTGCCGTTGCACCGACGATGCTGCCAGCAGGCAGCATCGTCGGTGCTTTATACCACAAGCTGTAAACACAGTCTAGTGCTCCTAAGAATGGGCGAAATTATCGCCCGAAACATGTTGAGCTTATTGAAATTATCAATAAAATTATTATTGTTGTATCTAGTTGGCTGTTTATATTATTGTACCAGTGATGCACGGTCACACAATCATCAAATCCAATTTCATTGCTTTCTTACATCATTCGTTTGTAGAAACTCTTATATAAGTCAAGAAGAATTTTTTAAGCAGGCTATCAAGAGTTGTTAACTAAAACCATTCAGATAATGCCTCATATTCCTGTGAACATACAGACTTAAGTTCACTGTAGGCGTGCTGATGTTTTAATGTTCTTGGATCTGGAATTCCACGTAAACATGGAACACTGTGTAATACACCAAGTCATCATAAAACTAGCGGATAGTCTCAGAGTTTTCTTTTGTATTAAATTTCAATTTTCTTCGGCTTATTTTCTAGTTTGATTACTGTTTATGCTGGCTGGGCATGTATAAACACGCTGTTGCATGCATCATGTAAATAAGTGAGCCCCAGTCTGTGTGAACTAGCGAGCGGCTTGGGTTCAGAGAGCCAGGGGCGGATAATCGTAATGGCTGCCTTAGCAGATGATGCTCTGTAGTCAAGACGAGTAGCCGCGTTAAATGTATGCTCCACAAACTACGAACATGTAGAGGTGGCATCACACTGCACCGTGCGGCAGTGCGACTGACCACGTCCCACGCAATCTGGAACACCTTAAGACCTTCCACTTCTACAGCAATATCTCCTTTAGAGACTACAAGGATTTGTGTGATAAATCCTGCGTTTAATAAGACACATTATAAGTACCCTCAGTGTTTAAGTTTGGTCTAAATCGGGTCGAAAAATGTGAAAACTCCAACCGCAGTTTACTGTGTATCATTTATTGCAGACATTGTGCACAGTTCGTTACACTTTACTGAGCTACACATTGAAGTAACACTAATCTAACCCTAGACACGTCTGTGTATGACTTGTTTAAATTACTCCACAGCATGACCCGAATTCCCTTAACTCACCTGCAAGAATATCTAATTTAAATGACGAATCGACGGGTTTTAACTACACAGTTAAGCTTGGGAAATTAAAATGTTAACGTAATTTTATTCTGCAGCGTTTCTACTTTACTCATCTTCCACCAGTACAAGATTTAAATCTCTGCGCCCCAACGCATTCCTGATGGTAAGATAATCTTACTTGCTTGTGGTACGACACCCAATCAGCCAAATTTTAGAAAAAGGGTAACAGTATTTAACGTGATAGAATTCATAGAATTTGTAACATTCTACATAATTTTATTCACAGTGTACGTCTTTTAGCCAGAAGAAGATAATAATATAATTTATTTCTAAATCTGTCTTTTTAAATCTGCTACCTGAGTGGAATCTTCCTTTTCTTTCCCCCATCAATGAATTTCATTCGTTATCATAATGTGGCTTTAGAGAATTGAAGAATTATCAGTTCAGAAGCTAAAGTCTGTGTGTGTGTGTGTGTGTGTGTGTGTGTGTGTGTGTGTGGAAAGACATAGAAGACATAAGTGTATCACATGAAGGTGTTTTTATTTCACAAACATCTAGAGCTTGCAGGTTCTAATGCGAGCTATAGCCATCTTGACAGTATGAGAGATCGTCCTGCAAAAATGTGTGCCTGAAGGTAGGTAGCCAGATAATAAAGCACTTTTATTTGATCCCTTTGAATTCGTTCATAGCACATAATAAAGAGTGTGGGGTGTGTCCGTTGTCTAAGTTTTAAACAAACACGACTTTAGACAAAGTCCAGAAGAAGAAGATGGTATCAGAAAGTCATAAAACATCGTCAAAGCCCTGGACAGTCTAGAAAACCGTCTGCGCATTTTTAAGATAACAACAATTAAACTTTTTCGCAGAAGTCCTAAAGACAGTATATTTTTTGTACCTTGAAATTTGCGGGGCGAGGGAGTGGGGACAGACGAAGGGGATACGAGGATACGAGGCAAATAACTGTGTTAAGGCAAGAGATGTCAGTAAAAAGTGCCAGTCTCAAATACATCGTCTGTATGAATATTAGAAGCCGCCACAATCACCCTAAAGTAACTACAAACGCCTATGCACAGGTAGCAGTCGCTGAGTCACAAATCCTCGCCAGCTGTATACCCACCCAAACCTGTGCGCATTCCTTAAAGAAGTCTCTAGTTACCAGAATTAAACAGTACACGGCTTTTTCCGCCAACCTCAACTAGTGTTGTAAGTTCCAATCTTTGTCCCTATGTAGCATTAGCTACTTGACTGTGTCCATATTTTCGCGTAGGAAAGGAATCCTGAAAGGGAACCTATTCAACAGCAGAACCAATTCACCCTAGTGTACTATATACGGCTTCGAACGTACGGTGTCACGAGTTCTATAATTCTGTAATAGAGTTAAGTGATGTAGTTAATTTCATGTTCCATCAACTTAAGTTTTGTGAATAAGTTTAGCACAAATTAAAGAATTAACTTACCAATTTTCCAGAAACATAAATTATTAAACACACATTTTTGTCTGGAGGCGGGGAACTGAAGAGGCCAAGGCCCAACTTCGGCTGTAGTGCCATAGAAGAAGAAGAAGAAGAAGAAGAAGAAGAAGAAGAAGAAGAAGAAGAAGAAGAAGAAGAAGAAGAAGACACACCCTTTTTACAGTTGGTAGAATTTTGTCATGCTTACCCTTAAGATAAGTTGTGGGGTATGTAGAGATGCCTCCTACTATAATTCGGAAAACGAGGAACGGGAGATGTCCACTATCCTATTTTGCGATTTTTGTGTGGACAGAACCGTGGAATGAATTTACAACTGACGGGAATGGTGAAAACCACGTAGGTGTTTATCAATAGAAGAGGATCCCTTGGTCCAGAAGGTTATGAACAACCTCCAAATTATTAGACATGAATCAACTATCAGTTTAATAAATTACAGTATTCACAAACATAGACTGCTCATAGCAGACTTGAAGGGCTGACTAATTATTTGAAGGACGCTGTGCTGGTGCGATACAGTTTATTACGTTCCAGGTTTAACGTATTTTCTGAAAGAGGCGCTGCTTACAATGTAAGTTGGACGCAGTAGCTTTCTTCGGAGAGTTGGCAAATTCCTACCACAAAATGTGGCAGCATATCTCAGAAAATATGGGATTTCCTAGTCGGAGTTACTGAAGTGATAACAACAGAAGTTACTAAGTTTTTGTTCTATCGCAAAAATGCTGTTTGTCGCATAATTATAATATTTATTAGATATAAAATTCCGTAATTTCATAATAAGCTTCTTTATTTTACACTTACTTACCTACTTACTTACTCCATGGTGCAGAGTCCTTCTTGAGAAGCTAACTGGTTTGCAGCTACTCAAGAAATTCCCCGCATTTCATGGAACCCGAAGGTTCATTACCGCACTCACAAGCGTCCGCCACCTGTCTCTATCCTGGACCAGCCCAATTCAGTCCATACAACCACATCCCACCTCCTGAAGATCCATCCTAATATTACCCACCCATCTAAACCTAGGTCTCCCCAGTGGTCTCCCTCCCTCCGGTTTCCCCATCAAGACTCTATACACCCCCCTCTCCTCACCCTTTATTTGATACTATATAAACTAATTGGTTAAAATTGACGTCTTGGTGACGAATTAAAGTTTGATGGAGACAGAAGAGTCGATGTCAACAACCTGATAAACATCAGCCAAAAACACGCGCCGTGAAAGCCTGGAAACCTATATGTTGGAAGGCTCCGCGGTTAGCGGCAGTTACTTTACTTGAAAAAGTGCAATGAACGAAGTCAAGACATGAATAAATGGGCTTAGAGGAAAGAGAGACAAAATTAACGTGGAACAAAACACAATATAGCTATTGCATTGGCCACTATCAATACGATGTCGATCCTTGTAAATAACCAACTTGAAGGACAATTTTACATCTATGTTTATTTCAATACTCTACATGTTTCGGGCAACCACGTGCCCATCTACACAAAGTGACATAAACCAGATGTCGCGTTGATACAATAATTCTCCTGATGATGGGCACGTGGCTGCTCGAAAAACGTAGAGAACAGAAGTAAATATACATGAAAAACTGTGCGTCAAGTTGGTTATTTACAAGGACAATACCAGGATGCACGGTCAACAAAACATAAAAAAGAAACGATGTCGATATTCCTGGTTGAAAGCTGTTACCGTGTTTTAGGGCAGAGACTAAAACCTCCGTGAAGAAAGTGGTGATCTTCGATTGACTTGCGCTGTTCTGATTGTCCTTGTGTGCCTCCAAAATGACATCATCTCATTCTTAAATTCCATGCGTGTCTCATGTAGGATAAATATATGCTGTGGAAAGTAGTTCTCTCCCGTCCTTCATTTAATTATTCTGGTTAATTACCACCAGCCACACAATCAAAACATCTGATCCCGCTAATTCCTTATGCAGGTTGTACAGACTTATTCATTTCATAACATTTCACACTATACTTTTCTGTCCTTCTCCTCACTAACAGGCTCTGTGTAGGCCCAACTGTTACACAACCGCACGGCTCTCTCCTTCAGCACACCGCCAAAAACTGACAAACTTTTCTGTGTCTTATCTTCCAGCCATACACAAGGCCCCTTCCATGTTCGTGAGAAAGAAATCACAAATTTCACAAGAAGCTTCATCACTAATTCGGGCACTGGCGTGACCTAATACTTCGCATGATTCTGTCTTCACTTTCCTTAATAAAACGAATAATCAAATTTATGGCACTATAATGTTGTCTGACCACAGCAATGCCCAGTTCCTTGTCCAGCTCATCCAAAATCTCTACTTCCTCTGACAGATACGTCACTTTTCTTTTCATGCTATTCTTTGGCTGCTTATCGGCAAGTACATTACTCTTATATAATAATGTTTATTAACTGCGATTGGGTTATCACCTGGTGGCAGTGGTTATTTTACATGTATACAAAATATGAAATTGTTTACTAATAAATTTAAGTCGGGAGGGCTACATGAGAAGCATTTAGTGACAACTAGGGATCTTGGGAATCATCTCAGCATTTGCTTATGGACACAGAGAAATCAATAAAAACCTGTGTCGTGGTGGTCGATCGCAAGACCTTCCGAATACTGACTTCTAGCCAGCAGTCCGGCATACTAGCCAGCAGTCCGGTATTCTAGCCAGCAGTCTGGCATAATTATTTCCTTATTCTTCAATTATGAGACGTAATTGAAGAATAAGGAAACAATTAGCTCTACAATTGTGAAAAATACATTTGAAGTACGTTTTGTATATCACAATAGCTTCTCAGCGAGGCGTGCTTGCAGATGCAGTGTGTTGTGTGCTACCCAGCATATGGGACGGTGCACAAGTAAGGGAAGTTCCCCGCGAGGCACGAAGGTGGTCACGATAAAGCTTTCTCAAACAAGCGATGCGCAACCCGCGAAAGAGGCGGGCCTGATGTACGTTCCAGTACCTCTAAAGCTAATTACATAGATTACAAATACAAATGTGCATACAGTAACGTGTAAAGCTGTTGGCATCGAAAGGCTAGGGCCAAAATATCCTCTGTTACTTGGCAAGAAGAGGGGGTATTATTGGACTTCAAAACTTTTGCCTAAACACTGATTTTATTACTCTCTTTCTCTTCCCTTAAACAGACAGTTTTTGCCATTATTATATACCGAAATAATTTTAGAAATGCTTTGGCTTTTGAAGTCCCCTGAAACATGACCTTTTTACGTGACACCTACTCTTCGTGATTGTTTAATTACCTAACGCCACAGGCTCCTGAATAGAATCTACATGAAACATCCGGAGCACAACATTAGCAAGTTTCGCCTCCCCACTTCCTCAGCCCCTATACTCTCATCAGTTTACAAATGCATTTAGCCATTAACCCGACGAAATTAACCTCTTCATTATACACAATCAAGCAGTAGTTTTCAAGCGGCATATATAAAAGCTCTTCAAAAATCCACTATCTTCAATAGAGGTCTTATACGAATCTAAATACTATAATCCATCAAGTTGAATGGAAGTACTGAATATCACGTGTTTGGTACTTTATTCACTCGTTTAAAACCAGTAAAAAGAGTCTCATTGCCTACCTTATTAGGCCCGAGGACATATATTACTCAGCATATCCAGGACTGATTTCTTGCTGCAGATTAAACACCCTTAGCCTGTAACAGTCCTCTGTCAAAATCCAACAATTTTATTCCGCTTTAAACGGTTGTAATTAAAGTAGAGTAATTACTGTGTGACCTTTCAGTTCGACACACATTTTGCAGGTCTGTGACTTGACTCACCGGGCTACAGAGAGTGGAACGTGTGGCCGCAATCTGGAGCATTGTTTTGCCACAGATGACAGGCGGTGTAAGCGCTAGGCAGAATTTTTGTGTCATATAGAGGAGACATTTGGGCGCTAGATAGCATTAATATGCTACAGATATGAAAAAGTGTGGACGGGCTAAACAGCGCTGCTGCCTCATAGAAAATAGGCGTATGAATGTCAGGTAGCACTGTTTTGTCATAAACAGCAGGCGATGTGAGCGCTAAGTAGCACTGCTGTGCCATAGACTGCAAGCGATGTCAGCGTTAGGTAGCACTGTTGTGCCATAGACTGCAAGCGATGTCAGCGCTCGGTAGCACTGTTGTGTCATAGATTGCAAGCGATGTCAGCGTTAGGTAGCACTGTTGTGCCATAGACTGCAAGAGATATGACGGCTAGGTAGCACTGTTTTGCCATAGACTGTAAGCGATGTAAGCGCTAGGTAGCACTGTTGTGCCAT
>Ga0123354_10021742_pt1 | contig 10109 bp, 5 predicted proteins | sample TergutLab28metaG_2_FD_97872 | JGI IMG/M metagenome (GOLD analysis project Ga0123354, IMG submission 97872) | Labiotermes labralis P4 segment gut microbial communities from Petit-Saut dam, French Guiana - Lab288 P4 | ecosystem: Host-associated > Arthropoda: Insects > Digestive system > Gut ...
AGGCTGAGTGGACCCCGTTCCAGACCCACTACTACTTAGAAAATCTGGTAGCGCCGGGGATCGAACCCGGGACCTCTGTATCTGTAGCCAGAAACTCTGACCACTAGACCACAGAGGCGGTCTAACAGTATGTACACTGGGCGTAAAACATCTTCCGTTGCCTAATGATTGAAATTGGGGGTTTTGTGAGCATCCAAGTCAAAAAGGACCTGATGGAAAGAGATCAATTTTCCCAAAACTTGTGTTGTGCATACGCCCAAGATGATGGAAAATGTAGAGATCACTAGCCATATTTATTCTAATCTTCATTATTGTATTATCTCCTCCGAGAAATATATGTTAACGCACTATTAAATATTTCTAACATAAGGGAAATTTGTAATTCATATGAATCACTTAGTGCTCTTAGGTTATTCGAATGTGAAACAGGTAGACAAGGTATAGGTAGGATGTAGAGAATTTTAGTGGGAAAACAGTCATTTGGAGGACGGAGGAGATTTTAGTGAGGGACAGTTTTATAATGCGTTAAGGAAGTCGGCCAGCCGAAGAGGCGCCCTCTTTCCGCATGGGCGGCTCGTCAACTTGAGTCTTTCCTCTGTACTATTACGATTGGCTGTGTGGAAATACAGACTGTGAGGACTGGACGTTGACAGGCCTGGTTGAAAGTCGTCCTCACTGGCGGGCTGTAGTAGATCTAATAGTGGTTTTTGACGTTAGATTTCTGTTAACCGAGTTACTCAGAATTTGTTTAAATATTTGAATGATGCACAATTGCGTTAACTAAAGAGATAAGGTGTGCTGGAGATATAATAATATGTGAGAGAACTGAGGAAGGCGTAAAAGATTTTATTAGGGAAATCTAAAGGAGGCAGAACGCGTGGTAGATCCTTTGGGAATGCGATATTACAATTACCGACACTCCACGACTTACGCGACTCCAGATTTACGCAATTTTAAAGTAAGTAAAAAAAATGGAGTAACGTCTTTTCAACACGTGTCGAATTTTTCCTGGCCGGGATGAAAGCACAGTGAGACGAATGTAGCTAAATAAATCGCCAGGGCGATAACACAGGCTGTATAGAGGTCGTACTGTGGCCGATCAGTTTCCAAAGTTTTTACCTTAGGATTTCAACTTGACTCCCCTGTCTATACCGAAAAGTTGACCGCATGTACACACAGATTTGACTGGCGCAAAATTTGACTTACGGCGGACCTCCTTGACCGTGACTGTTGGCGTAATTGGGGGAACGTCTGCACTCGTATGTTAAAGTAACCTTTTTTTTTTTTTTGTTAAGTTCACCCTGGAACAGGCCACGAAGGCCCAAGGGGGGAGTAGAGGTACAGTTCTACTCTTTCTTTAACCTCAGTGCTAGATGGGGTGGGTGGTCAACGCCACACCCCGGCCGCTTTACCCCCGGGAAACACCCGGTACCCATTGTTTAGGAGGCTGGGTGGGTCTCAGAGCCGATCTGGACAGGTGCGGAAAATCTCGCCTCCACCGGGATTCGATCCCCGGACCGTCCAACCTGTAGCAAGTCGCTATACCGGCTCTCAGGTCTCGTATGTTACAGTTATGTATGTCTAGGTCTTCAAACTGGTCTGTTCCTTTAATATTAACATAACATTAAAGTTACCTTACAATAATAGGATTAGAGGATTGTGTCTGGTCTCGTGGGGCTCAGATAAGCTCTAATATCAAACTCTAAAGGACGCTGTAATAAACTTTATTGTTGAGTGAATGACGTGGTATTTCGCGACTAGCTGAGCGAATGTAACATTCTGAAGAGGACTCTGGTTACGGAATTAGTTGGTTAGTTGCTGATACTGTCACTACCGTCATGTATGTAATACATAAGAAGCCATCAAAAACTTATCTGGTCTCTTCCGCATACTGTCAACTTTCTCTCAGTTTCAACCACGACATAGGACGTTATCGAGATAAGATTTTCAAGGCAATCTGTTGTGAGTGATTAGTATTTCGTGTCATTTCTAACGCAGCTGGAGCTACTTTCCAACCGGAATATTTGAAGCTACAATTCTAAGCAATTGTTGTATGCAGATAATTATATGAATTGCTTCCCGTCTGCAGCCAGTGAACACCAAGGACATAGACTTCGTGAAGGTCGAGTTTGAAAAAAGTTTGCACTGCACTGGACTTTCCTTCCTATTTTTAAAGCCGTTAATCTAGCTCATTAAAAATACAGGCAACATGCGTATAACGTAATATAGAGGCGCGTTCGTGCGACCACTGTTGCAGTGGAAAAGCAATAAGTATTGCACAACCTGAGATTGTATTTGTAGCCTTAGGTATTCAGCATGTTTTGCGCATGCGCCGTGTTGTCATCTGTGGCCTGCCCCGCTCTACAATATTTTTCCACATTATCTCATAAACTGTATGATTTTCGAGAAAAATAAATTTGAACACAGAATGTGTGTTTCGATTTCCTCTACAACTTCTGTCTGAAAAAATTTTCATTCTAAAAAGCGAAATATAAAAAATGTACATTGATCTTCATGTAGAGCACCCTTTATTCTTGTCCGATTTTAATGAAACTTGTATTTCTTCGACAGATTTTCGAAAAAAATATTAAAAATATCAAATTACACGAGAATCCATCCAGTGGGTATCGAGGTTTTGAATACGGACGGACATGACGATGCTTATAATCGCTTTTTGCAATTTTTGCGAACGCGCTAGGAAAGATTCTTCTTTAAAAATCAACATTTATACAATTGTTTATTTTCCAGAATTACAGTAAATGTTATTCCGCATCTGATTTTTATCATGCTCAATCGTAAAGATGGATTTGTAATATTTATTTATCGCTCGCGTGTTATCGCTTTTGTCGTATCACGCGTTATTTATAGTTTGTGAAACACTAGATTATTACGCTTGTTTAATTACGTCATTGTCCATACATTGTAACTCAATTATACTCCTCCATGGTGGTTTCACTGCTGTTTATCTAGTTTAAAGTGCCTTGTGGTGTTATTGTTTATTTGTATATTAAAAACATACGCATTTGATTAAAATAATCAATTTATGTAGTCAGAAATAGGATGTGTCGAAAGACATAGATGTTGCAGAAAGATTGATTTCCAGAATACATTAAATAAATAAATAAATTCCTACAATTGCATGTAATCTAAAGTCTTGCCATTTAATATTGTACAGACACGATGTCCCCGAATTCATTGTAATGGGAGGAGTAAATTAGTAAGAGAAATGAAATGATTGTCTTGTGAAGAATTCTAGTATTCTGTTAACGCTGTGTATCTGTACTCTGGAGGTAAGGGGTTCGAATCACGGCCAGTGTGTAGACCATCCTGACGAAAGTATCTCCCTAAAAATGTTAACACTTTTGTTTTTTCCTTTCATATTCTTCACATTGTCTTTTATTATCAAATTCACACTCAGTGATAGGAGTTAAATATATATTAAAGTGATGAAGTCAAATTAGAATGGTTTTGATTCGAGTTCTTGTACTGTTGCATCGCCATGTTTGAGGTCTCCATTTTCTGTCCTGGGACGCAGCGTTACTGGTTAATTGTCACCTGGCATTTCGAGACAGCGTGGCAGGTGAAGTGTCCGTGTCAACCTTTAAAAATGAAACTAGTTTGTTTCGAAACGTCGGACACTAATTACCCAGTGACGCGGCACCCAATCCCAGAAGAGCAGCAACAAGTAGAAACGTTTCAACGATAGAGGTTATCTTGCATATGCCTGTATCAGCAGCCTTATTTCTCTTATGCGTGTGCTGTATACACGGTTAATGTGCTCTACATGCAAGCTAATAACACAAGTAGCGGTCGACATATGCACGCATTAAGTAGGCCTACTCTATCAAATTCGTGTCAGCAGTGACTCTGATGTAGGAAGAGTCTTATTCAAAAATAAATAACCTCGTACATAATGGGATTGCAGAGGAAACTGCTTCGTGTTTCATATCAGTTTTGCCAACGGGCTGCCATCAGATTGGGATTGCCGTTTCAGAGCGCAGTTAATAAGGAGAGAGGCTTTGCGAACTGTGGAAGACAAGAGTCCGGATTGGTTAGCTCGTACTAATGAAATTCACATTGTGCCCGGGGACAGGATCCAGTGCCTTGTTTTCAGGATTCTCTGACTGACAAAGCCAGTCTGTCGACCACTTCTTTCCAAGTTCCCAATTTCTAGCAGAAATCAGTTTTCCCTTCTGCTCTCTTCACCCCCTCATTTAGCTGATGAAGATGGCGGGGGAGGGAGGGTCTGTTCGTTAATTGAAAAATATGAAAGCTCCTTCTTGTCGTCTGTTCGTCTCCTCCTTAAAACTGTCTGTGCAAAAGTGGAGTATCTGTTATTCCGATCTTATGACGGCACTTGTGTTCACATTCATGCACATGTGCTGCTGCTGTCGGCAACTTCCTAGCTCTTCTCACATGGCTCGATAAATAACCTCGTTATCGGCTGTCCTCGAGTCAAACTCCAAGCAATGCTTATTATCCACAAATGTTTCCTTCACTGGATTTGTTATAATATAAGCATCTTCTCATTCTGCTATTCAAAGTAGGGTGGTTACTATATATACCACCTACTGTAACATTTAGAATGCAGAATATTTACCACACAGTGTATATATGGTTTTTGTAATATTCTCAGATAATCGTTAATTGTAGTGTTCATCGTTAATTTTAGTTTGACCAATCCGGGTTCGAATCCCAGAAAGCCTTCCAACCAAAGTTGTTAACTGTGTTGTTCTATATATTGTTTGTGTGTAAATGTGTACTGTACTACTGCCACCGGGTGTCAACCCAATTGCACTTAACAAATATATCAATATCAATGTCAAATGTTAATTATTTCCCTAAACAGCATTAACCGACTGATTTTTTTTTATAAAGAAGACGCATTGTGTTTCCTCTGAGGAATGAACGAAATTCATAAATATAATGTAGATGCGCGTCTATTTATGCTTCAGGTGGGTCACGACTGACGCCACATGCCACTTGTACTGAAAATTGCAGTTGGTTTGCAGAGAATTTCCGCTGCTCTGTCATGCTTCGAAAAGGTAAAACAAGGAATTCAGAAAATTGCTTTTCTTATCTTCTTTGTTGTGATATTTTCGATTTAGAAATCTTGCAACGTTACAGATAAAACCATCTAAAGTATTGACCACGAAAAAACTGTACTTTCAGCGATGTTTCACAAAACAGAATTCGTAAGGACTGCAAGCGGATACAACAATGGATTAAATGTATCAGCGCACAGGACTAATGCATTTAATCATATTAGACGGACATCCCTGGAAAAGGAGCATTTGAACTGGAAGAACTGATTTAAAAAAAAAAGACAAGGAATGTCACTGTGAATAGGAGTCGGGGCTTAGAATCAAACCAACCGTTTCTTAATATAAAGAAGAATGTTAACTTCTCCCATACGATGTGGGTGTCGAATCGTTAAAATTTTGTTGTATTCTGTTGGGTATTTTTGATGTGGCTTGTCGTTGCTTGTTTTCCTATTCAATTACGTTAATTGGAATACTCCTCCTCCACAACGCTGCAAGAAAAAGCTCTGGTGAGTTTGAATTAGTTTTGTCTTGTAGTGCAGCAAGACAATACGGGATGGAAATCAGGAAGTCCTCGGTCGAGGGCAGCAGGCGGACTTCTTTAACTGTAGGAGATGTAGTGGAGTTTGTGCACGATCTGACGACACACCAAGAGCTAAGATATGAAAGCAGTACCAGACGCTCTTGTCCGATTAGAAGATTATCATTGAGCTAAGGGCCGCTCACAATTAAACCCACACATTCTTGTGTGACGGTTGCTGCTTTTTGTAAGGTACTATTCCAACAATGCTTAGGTCGAGAATATGCAACTTTACCAAAAATCTAGGATTCACCTCAAAATTTGGGGGTGTCGAGAAGCAATTTTCACACTGAAAACCCGGAAATATAGTGGAACCCAGTTATAACGACATCGGTTTAAAGCGACACCTCGCCTATAATGTCCGATATTCTGTGGTATCAGTTTGTTCCCCACTGTTAACCATAATTTCATGTTCCTGTTTTGGAATAACACTCTTTTATAACGACATAAAATATTCAGTCCCTTTCGTGACGTTACTACCCAGTTGAATTGAATTAGACACCATGGTACAAAATTTAATCGCCCCGGATTTATTCACGCCAGGCTTAGACGGATAGTCGCCGGATACTGACCGTGGAAGCCTGGGTTCAATCCCAGAGTTGTAGTGGACATATTTACACTGGGGCAGATTTTTTTCCCACGTAGGACTACTTTAGTTTGCCCTTGTCAGTGTGATTAAACGAATGCTCCTTACGCATCTATGATCGGGGGGATGGACAACGGAACTGTTAGATGTCACAGTTCCAAAGAGACATAATTTCACCCCACCTCTAGAACAGAAAGTATAAATACTGTCCCAGTGTAGTGTGGCTGTTGAGAAAACGGTACTGTTCATGATGTAGTGTGAACGTGTAACGTATAACCGTTGCGACGTGTAATATCACCGTCTGATAATAACCGGGTTTATTCCAGCTAAAGTTCTGTGTGCGGGATCCGTTCATGTTTACTGGAGTAGGTCGATATCTTTCAAGTCTTGTTAAATATAACTTAGAAATGAAGGGGGTTAAGATATTGATCAAGTAGTCACAAAATAGAGTTGTGTGCTTACACCTTAGTTTCCTGGGCTCCAACTGCGCTTAAAGCCGAGTCACGCTTCAGAGTCTTGGAGAAGAGGTTGGGGGGGGGGGATAAGTGTTAATGTATCTTTCATCTCTACAGAAGGCAGAGAGGCGAGAGGGATGGGTCAGAGTGCATAATTCCGGAGTTACTGTAGTCACTGATAAGGCTGTATACAACACAAATGGCTCAGTTATCAGAAAAGCGGGAAGGCGTTTGAATGGTCAAACCTAATCACTAAAACAGGGGCCATGTACTCCGCAGTCATCAGTGAATTCATTCGTGGTAGTGATGCTTGCCATGTTCATTTGTGCTCACAAAAGTGAAGTGAACAACTAGAGTACCAAAATGCTAATTGCGCAGCTGACTGCTTTCTGCTGTGAACTCCATAGCAAAGACTGAATCTATGTGATGAAAACATTGCTAACCCATTCAAAATCTGACCGCAAATGAGGATGCACAGGGAGAAAGCAGAAATATATTTAAGGATTAAAAAAATAGGCAAATAAAAATATAGAAGAAAAGGGGTTTATTTACAATGTCCTCTCTGCAACTTCGTTTCTCAAAAGAAGACTTAAACCTCATTGCTTTGGGAATCTCCCTGTTCAAATTCCTGCCTGTGACCGTCAGCCCTGAATAAGATTTAAAGATGAACATTAGACATATTGTCTTCCGGGATGTCACGCCATGCGTCCGATAGAGACTTTCTGACCTTTTATTATAAGAGAGAACCTACCTTTCGCATGTTACCATTTTCAGAGAGTAGGAGAGAGTAGGTTCTTCTGAAGCATCCGTAAATTTTTGTCTGGATACACAAGCATCACATCCAAGAAAACATAAATAATTATGGCCATCACTGTGAGAACCTCAAATCCTTATCATCATCATCATCATCCTATGACGAGCTGATAAGGTTTGGTTCCATTAAGGAATCAAATCTAATAAAACATAAAGACGTCTGTACCTTCAACCTCTTAGAGTTTTCCTTGCATTATCATCTTGTCATGTAAAGAGTACCGTCTTCTGGGACGTGATACTGTATTTTTGGTAGATTTATTTCGAAATTACGGAGAAACATGATAAGAAATTATGAGGATACTCTACTAGTCGAAACACTCTTATCTGTTTACAAAATTATACGGCGTCATATTCCAGGAGAAAGTATTTAAGTCATCACCGTGAGAAACTCAAATCTGGTTTGCTTTCATCTCATAAAATGGTCAAGTATCTCTACAGCTTCCACGTCATCGATAAATACAGGTAGGTGGACAAACATTAAAATGCCAGTTTGACGTGCTGGACGAGTGGATTTAGAGTTATGCGCATTCTTAACCTCGGATTTGGTAGAAACAATTTATCAACTTCACGTTACGGCCACTTTACTTTCGGGAGACAGAATTGCTTGTACCCCCTCGATACGAGTTCGGATGGGACAAAGTGCAGGTCTTGATATGAGAGTGCTGAGAAAAATGACCCTACATATGTATCAAGCTACAATTGTAATACCTGCAGCAATAGCTGTGCTGACTGAACTGACGACGAAATTTAGGCGAAGTGTTGAACTACGTGATACGCAGTGTCCGTCTGTCCGTAACGCTCTGTGTCTCCGAAAATTATTGTGGTTGTGAATGTGTGAAAATGCAGGAGGTCATTGTAGGAAGAAGACTGGGAAAACTGGTCATTTTACCGCCACATGCATTGATTGGAATCGAAATGAATTTATTTTCTCATTTTATGTTCCATAAGGGTAGCAGTGGAGCACTGACACAGTAAATGCTGCTGTGGCCAGCTACGTGGCTAGCTACATGTGAATATAGTATGCTGTTTTATTTCAACGCAAGGTACGGCAATGTGACCATGAGAGGAAGAACTGTGATGCTTAGCTAAGCCGTGTAGTCTTCTGCAGCAGCTGGTATGGTTCCATGAAGGTGCAGGGGAGAGGGGATGAAAGATTACGGAACAGTACTGGGATTACGTACACAGCATAAGACATAAGTTTTCTTATTCATTAAAGAAACCCAAAGAATGCATGGCCATCGTCTTGCCAGAAACGATGCGTAAATGGTATCAAAATACGTAACCTTCATATAATTTGAGACTCTGACAGCAACCATGGTGACAAATGTAATGAAAGTCACAATAGCGACATACAATTCCAAGAAACTAGAGATGTTAACTTGATTTTGGTATGTGGCGTATCGTTTTTCAATACAGTTCAAAAGAATTTTCATGCAGTCGACACAATTATATTCTCCTGATAAACAAAGGAATTTGTTTATCAATAAAAGGGAATTGTTTCGACTGGGTGAAAATTAGTGAGCATCAAAAGCAAAAAGAAAAATCTCCCACGGTCACGCTAGTGTAAATATAAAATCACAAATAATCAACTTGAAATGTTTAGAGAAGAATTTACTTTTCGTGGTTACAGGGGAGTTAAAAAAGATGGCAAGAGCTAAAGTGGCGTGTGTATCTGAGCTGTATTTTTTTGCTCGTTGCGTCAATTGTTAGGGCCTCAGAATACCAATTAATTCTGCAGCTGGATTCGGCACAGTCCAAATCGCAATGCCCGAAGAACTTGTACATGAAGAACTAACATGGTCTTCTGTTGTATAGGATGCATGTGACAAGTGGATCACTAGCGTCTCTGGTGCCTGGAGAGGGAAACAGAAATTTTAGTCACGTATAATTACACACAGTGGTGAAACACCGCATTAGCAGAGCCCACTGTATGAGGAATTAAGCGTGACAAACGATGTTAAGTAGCTGTGAGCATTTCTGGGACTGCGATACAGTGACGCGAAGTGGTGGAACTGCGACCCAATTCCTAAATAAATGCTGCTCGTAAATATTCTGAAAGGGGCAGAGGAAAGCTAATAGCCTTCTAGTAGATAATGCGTCTCATGAATATACGAACGTGATCCAGTGCCATTTGTCAGATGATGAAACCGTAATAAGATGGATAAAATTTTGACACCAACCTGCATTGTGTGGGTGGTGTATATGATAAAGTGATGCGCTTTGTGTATCGCCATCTTTCAAATTGTTACTTTCTGTTCTGTGACGCAACAGCCCAAGTCGTGCCTAGACGGCCTCGTTGTTGAGGTTCTAGATTACCCACACTCCCGGTAGAACTCCTGTCGTTGCAGTGACCGGTACCTACACAACACACAACAAACACAAGGGACCAACATCCGTGACCTCAGCGGGATTCGAACCCGCGATCTCAGCAGTCGAGCGGCTGCAGGACTAAATCTTAGACCGCACAGCCACCGTTGCAGGCCATACTATGCTAATATTGGTCATTATTGTTTATAAACTAAACTAAACTCCGTGGCCTTAGTCCGCACGCGAACTATACCGACAGAGCGGCCGCCGCCGGTCGGCGAAGTTAGTGCCAACTTTTGCGGATAGAGGGGTGTCACGTGGTCAGC
>Ga0123354_10021743_pt1 | contig 10109 bp, 1 predicted proteins | sample TergutLab28metaG_2_FD_97872 | JGI IMG/M metagenome (GOLD analysis project Ga0123354, IMG submission 97872) | Labiotermes labralis P4 segment gut microbial communities from Petit-Saut dam, French Guiana - Lab288 P4 | ecosystem: Host-associated > Arthropoda: Insects > Digestive system > Gut ...
TATATACCACGTTTAAAATATTCAGTACCTATATTTGTTGAATAAATATATAAAATGCAACTTTAGAGGTTAGCGGTGCGGTACGACCACTATAGTTGACATTAGGCGTCTAAAGGTTAATCTCACTGCTGTATAAAACAACTCTGTTTACCGTATCGTCCCGTGGATAAAATTATTTCTGCATAAAACAAATGGATCACAAACACATGTTGGAGTCTGTGAAAAAAAAAAATTAAACGATGATAGCGAATTCGTACAATAGAAGCCAACAAGATGCACTAATTTCTCAACTTTATTTTTGATATCAAACTCTACATGTTTCGGAAAGACTTACTGTCCATCATCAGGAATCTTGATATTGTATTCACAGCAATTGGTATTTGTTATACTACTTATGTTGACTGTATCAACCTCGGTAGCAGACAGCATAAATTGTATGACGAATACCAGTTGCTGTGAATACAGTATCAAGACTCCTGATGATGGACAGTAAGTCTGTCCGAAACACGTTGAGTTGGATATAAAAAATAAAGTTGAGAAATGGTGCATCTTGTTGGCTACTGTTATACGAATATATCACGATGCACGGTCCTCAGAATGTCAGATGATAGCGAAGTAAGCACAAAATAACATCGAAAAACACCTATTGACGGTATTCATGTAGGTGCATATTAACAGAACAGTGGCCGCTGCTGCGTCAAGAGTTGGTCAACACAAACAGGCTTTGATGTCACTGATCTAACAAAACGCAATTACCATTTTTTTTTGCAGTTTAGTTCATGTGGGAATATCATATACCACAATGAAAACGAATATTTTACACCAGCGGTTTTGCAATTTTTCTCATGCACGGACGGCTAGAGAGAGACAGAGAGAGTGGTGGCGTTTCCGAGAAACGGCACGCTATCCCGCGAGCACTCTATACCACAAATGCACTTATTACTGGCATATCTGAACGTAAAGATTTACAACACAAAAATCAACGACCCCCATGTCGTATCAACGTCATAATACTAAAGTGACATACAAAATAACCCATACTTTTAACATAATCAATTAAGGTTACGTACGAGGCATATGTAAAAAAAAATGTTCATAAATTTTCAGTACATAAGGGAATGAAAGTAACAGTATATGGTTGGCCTAGTAAAATATGTAAAATATGTAAAAGAAGTATAGTAGTTTATCTCAGTAATTAACCAACTTGATGCACAAAATTTTTGTTTTACTCAGTTTATTTCATGCCTCCACATGCTGCGAGCACATGTGCTCGCAGCATGTGGAGACATGAGATAAACTTATTGTAAAACAAAAATTTTGTGCATCAAGTTGGTTAATTACTGAGATAAATATACTGAGATGCACGGTCAGCGAAACGTCAAAAAAAAAAGTACAGTCGTGTTTAACAGAAACCAATCATTCGTTAAAAATAGCGAACTGCGAAACAACATCCTTCTTTTTCAGTACAAAATGGCTAAATTTCGGTGGAAAAGTTGTTCAGTACGTCAACATCTTTACCTGAACATACAAATTGTTCAGTATGTCAATATCCTTACCTGAACATACAAACTGTTCAGTATGTCAACATCTTTACCTGAACATACAAATTGTTCAGTATGTCAACATCTTTACCTGAACATACAAATTGTTCAGTATGTCAACATCTTTACCTGAACATACAAATTCTCTTGGGCTGGAAAACAGGGAATGAAATATAGGACATAATTAAAACTAGACATAACGATAATCAGAGGCAAACAAACTCAACGAAAAAGGAAGGAGAAATCTCTTGTAGCATACAGGAACATGAAACAAGAAAGGGCTAGAGAAATGTACAAAGAACAACGTAATTTGAATGAAAGAAATGGGTTGGCATTGTTAGGTTTGGAATATAGAAACTAAGAGGTGAAAAGAGAGTTGTAGGAAAAAAAAGGCTCGAAGTGATGAAAGAGTTTTGTATATTACTAAAATGCAACGACACAAGGAGGTGGAAAGAACAAGCTGTAGATAATAAAGCGGCTAGAAATGAAAAAGGAAATAACCTATAATAATATCTACAGAACTGAAAAAGAAATTATGTAAATTTTTGTAGCAGGTGAAGTGAAAATGGGGAAATGAAGTGACAGAACGCTGCAAAGAGGTAGAGGAAGTGAAAGATACGGATTTTAAAGTGGCACATCTCCATTTCCTTAATACATACAAATGAGCACTGCAATCATGGAACACATTACAATCGGAAAGAATAAAGGCTGCACGTTTCGGCACAAAATGATTTGATAACATCACGGCTAACCACAAGAATACAAAAGGTGGTATATTATACAATTGTATTTGGGGTTTGAGATCTCATCCTTTACAAGCTATAATATACATAAAGTGTAAGAGATACATAAGATGTGGAATGTATAATTTAAACTTCATAAATACGTTAAAAATTAATATATAGAATAATATGACACAGGCAATTAGATATAAAGTTCTTGGTAGCGACTCTGTATATATTGCAGTCAGATCACTGAAGTGTAGGAAAAGTGAATATACAGTAGGACCAGCTTCAATTCTCCTCTCTTGTTTTGCGATGTTGTGACCCTGTTACTTGTTTAGAGTAAGGTATGCACCGCATAACGACGTTTCGGTCAACGACGGACCGCATATATGACGGTGGTCCTATAATATTATAATATATAAAATACAGGGTTATTCGAAAAGACTGTCGGGGTTTTAACAACTTGTCATACAAAATACACTTGATGTAGGGGTATATGTATTTTTTTTTATTTAATAAAACAACACTCCAAGTTTTTGTTACATACCTTACAGGTGCTCTATATGTGCACCTGTTGTGATTCTACAAACATCAACACGATAATCGAGTTCGTTCCAAACTGTTTGGAACATGTCAACGGTGATGGTTTCAATGGCGGTTCTGTTTCGTACCTTCAGTTCCGGGATACTTGCGGTAAGAGGAGGAACATAAACCTGATCCTTTACGTAACCCCATAGAAAGAAATCACATGGGGTTGCATGTGGAGAACGAGGTGGCAAGTTGTTAAAACCCCGACAATCATTTCGAATAACCCTGTACTAATATTATAAAATAATACTACTTATCATTGTGTTACAATTACCTACAGTATTCAGTACAGTAACATGCTGTACAGGTTTGTAGCCTAGGAGCAATAGGCTATACCATATAGTCTAGGTGTGTAGTAGGCTATACTGTACTGTCTAGGTTTGTGTAAATACACGTTCGCACAACGACGAAATCGCCTAACGACGCATTACTCAGAACGTATCCCCGTCGTTAAGCGACGCACATCTGTATACTGATTTAATTGGTTTAAAGTTGTTTAATATTACTAAGATCTTGGTACAAAAAACAATGCCAATTTCACAGCTACCAAAAACACGTATTATTTGCTTAGCACGTTCAGGCAACAAAATTATTTGCAAGTACCTAACCTAAAAATACTGAAATATTACGCACCGACAGCTACCTTCATACCACTGCATAAATACCCCACTGACCAAAGATTGTTTCTGATAAAACTGTTCTTCCGCGTAGACAAATATTATAAAGACAAACAAATACATTCCGTTCAACAATCATAGGTCCGTGCATCGCTAATATATTCGCAGAATACAACCAACACGACGCAACGATTCACAATTTATTTATTTCTGTAAGACGCTGTACATGTTTCAGACAGTTTTTCCGTCCATCATCAGGAGCTCAAAACTGCACATACAGCGTCAGGTATTGGTCTGACAAATGCTGGTGCCTGCTGCTAGCCAGACTAGAAGCAGGTAGCAGTAACGGTCTGACAAATACCTGACGCTGTATGTGCAGTTTTGAGCTCCTGATGATGGACGGAAAAACTGTCTGAAACATGTGCAGCGCCTTACAGAAATAAATAAATTGAGAGACGATGCATCTTGTTGGTTGTACTCTGCGAAATACATTCAGGTTTTATGAATGTAGTTTTATTACACAGCAACCACCAACATGTTTCGGCCACCCATGCTGCCATCTTCAGGGCGGTAAGTGCAAGAATATAAATATATATATTTATAGTGTGCCAGGATCACTTCACAGTTGAAACCATAAGGTTTTGGTTAAAATTCCGGTTACATGGTCAAACAGAGATTGGTACCCAATATTAGAAGGTGAAAATTGTTGTCTGCAGTGTGGTATTCTTGCGCTTATCACCTTGAAGATGGCCAAATGAGTGGCCGAAACATGTCGATGGTTGCTATATAATAAAATTACATTCATAAAACCGAAGTGCGATTGTTGGCCTGTTTAATATATCTATATATCTAATTAAGACCTAACGCACGGGAATGGAAAATACCAAACAATGTTCTGAGAAATACAAATACGCTTCACATCCATGTTTGTAAAGTAATTATTTTTAAATGAGTATTTGAATAATCTTCATGTTCGCACTGTGCATCAATGATAATTAAACACTTTATTATCCAACCAATGCACAATATATTATATGTAGATACAATTAAAATTATAAAATATTTAAAAAGTGCTCCAACATGTTTAGGAACACAGAGGATCCATCATCAGGGAGCCTTGTACAGTGCCTGGCTAAAAACTGTATCTACATATTATATTACATTATATTATATTATATATTGTACATTAGTTGGATAATAAAGTGTTTGATTATTTGAATAAATTCAGCACACTGTATACAATTATAACAACTTTATCTCTGAGATGCAGATGGTCTGGAGGACATCCAAATATTTTTCCATGTCCTTCAGTCAGCTAAGAACCACCTCTTAAATGTCAATGGCTAGCTTACATGACACTTTACTTTATCCTTACACAGTTCACTGTGAAACATTTCACAGCGCTTGGACAGAAACTGGTGTTACTAAGAGCGTCGCCAACAGGATGCAGTGCTACAAGTCTACACACAGCACAGCAGACGTTTACAAATGACTGCCTACGAGCGTAAGTTGGGGCATCGTTATCTCAGTGTTCGGCAGATGGCGTAAACTCTCAGTTGGCTGTCACTCTGAGATTTACAGTGTTGGACTGATGGCTTTAAATCGTCAGAGAGCCTCCACATGTACTTACTTTCACCTACGAGATCCGGTATTTGACAGATGGGATTAAATGTCAGAGAACCTCCACATGTACATACTTTCACCTATGAGATTCTGTGTTTGACAGGTAGCTTTAATCGTCACAGAGCCTCCACATGTACATACTTTCACATATGAGATTGTGTTTGACAGGCAGCTTTAATCGTCAGAGCGCCTCCACATGTACATACTTTCACCTATGAGATTCTGTGTTCGACAAAGGGTATTAATCGTCAGAGAGCCTCCACATGTACATACTTTCACCTATGAAATTCTGTGTTTGACAGGCAGCTTTAATCGTCAGACAGCCTCCACATGTACATACTTTCACCTATGAGATTCGGTGTTTGACAGATGGAATTAACCGTCAGACAGCCTCCACATGTACATACTTTCACCTATGAGATCCGGTATTTGACAGATGGCATTAAATGTCTGAGAACCTCCACATGTACATACTTTCACCTATGAGATTCTGTGTTTGACAGGTAGCTTTAATCGTCAGAGAGCCTCCACATGTACATACTTTCACCTATGAGATTCGGTGTTTGACAGATGGAATTAACCGTCAGTGAGCCTCCACATGTACATACTTTCACCTATGAGATTCTGTGTTTGACAGGCTGCTTTAATCGTCACAGAGCCTCCACATGTACATACTTTCACCTATGATATTCGGTGTTTGACAAATATTATTAATCGTCAGAGAGCCTCCATATGTACATACTTTCACCTATGAGATTCGGTGTTTGACAGATGGAATTAACCGTCAGAGAGCCTGTACATGTACATACTTTCACCCATAAGATTCAGTGTTTGACAGTTGGTATCAAGCATAACCTTCCTGTACACCACCGCGGACCCATTAAATAATACCCATATACTGAGGAAACGCATTCTGCGCACTTGTCAATATATGCAGTATAAACGAATGTCTCGAGTAGTGTGGTGACATTATTGAATTCAGTTAGTGCTTCAGACACTTAAGAGATGCATTACCTTCATTGTTGTACTATGTTTCATCAGCCACACTGTACCAGCTACAATGTGTGATTAATTTGATGACCGGTTACGAAGGAGGAAAGAAGCTGGTAAAATGCGTTACTCGTATCAAAGGGAAAACTCTAGGATTCTGACGACGGCGTAACACACTTTGAGCCATTTACTTCATGAACGTTGTCCACTAAGACACAAAGGCTGAGAACGGCGTTGACTCTGGGCCCAAACCAACTAAGTGTTAACCTCTGTAACCCGCGGGATTGGGGGTGGTTAAGGGGCCGGTCCTGTCCCAGAAACGCATGCTTTATTATAATTTACAACTTTTGACACAAACCTCTACATCAAATACAAGAAGGAAATGATTCGAAGAAGGTACAGTGTCTGCTTCCAACTCAGAAGAAAAAGGGGCAGAATCGCATAAGATACGAAGAAAGGGCATGCAAGCATATTTATAAGATGAAATGGCTGCCTCAGATTCTTGAACAATTAAGTGGATACTTCAAATTCTTGACCAATTAGGTGGTTGCACAAATTTTTGAACAATTAAGTGGCTGTTTCAATTCCTAAACAATTAAGTTGTCGCTTCAGATTCTCGATGAATTAAGTAGCTGCCTCAAATTCTTGAACAGAACTGCACAAATGCTGTCCACGTCCTACGTTGTCAACACGTTGGAACAGACGATATAAACATCATGACGCAATGAATAATAAACGTTCCGTGCAAAGAACTCACGTCTACACTTACATAAACACAATCATATTACACGGGGAAAATAAATTCTGATGGCTTACGTGTCTCCGTTGTCAAACGAGTGTACAGTCAACACTTTACGTTTAACGACAGCATCGACCAAGTCTGTCCGGGCGAGCTGTGAGTTCGGCTTGGCCCAACGTGACTTGTGTTTCCCTGCATTCATACCATGCTATCACGGCCCGGGTTCGAGCTACGTGCAGCAGATGACGTCACTACCTTGCAGCACTGAGTTAATTCCTCTGAGGTTCACCCGCCCCCCTTCACTGGCCGCCCATAAAAATAAGTCAATAAAAGAATTCGCCTTAAGAAACGTATTCTGTAAAGACTCCATTTCTGTACTTCTGTTTTCACCTCTAATTCAACGACAAGTAATCTAACGTTGTACAACGACAACATCATCGACTGGCCCGTCTAACGGAAGTGAGGTAAGAAATGAATCTTTATAAACATTCAGTTAATCTTTAAACGACTAAAATAAGCCAGATAATCCCCTTCATAGGCATGAATTCTCCAATTCACGTTCAGAATCAGCTTTCCATTCAATTAACCACAAGACAGGCAATGTACGTACAACGTAACATTGAGGCTCGTTCGTACAACCACTGCTGTAGTGGAAAAGTAATACGTATTACATATTCTGAGTGTGTGTTTGTAGCCATAATTATCCAGCATACAATGCGCATGCGCCATATTGTTATATGTAGCATGTCCGGCTCTACAGAATTTTTCCACATTATTTTATGCACGACATGATTTTCAGAAAAAAAAAAGTTATTGAACACAAAAATGTGCGTTCTAATTTTCTCTACACATTTTGTGCGAAACGTTTCTCATTCTAAGAAGAACCGATCGATATATGATCAAAAATGTATATTGATCTTCACGTAAAGTACCCGATATTCTTGTCAGATTTTAACGAAACTTGAATTTTGTCGACAGATTTTCAAAAAATACTCGAATACGAAATTTCATGAAAATCCGTCCAGTGGGAACCGTGTTCTTCCACGTGGACGAAAGTACAGACACGACGAAGATAAGTCAGCTGTTCGCAATTTTTTATTCGCGCCTGTACCTCAAATGCAGTTATACAAGCTGCTGTAAGAACACGCTATCAGACACTAAGAAACTGACGGCTGCAGGACCGATAGCCGCTTGACCAGCTAGTAAATTCTGCACTTTTTGTGGATCTTTAAGTTCACTGTTGTGGAAACGTAAGTTCGCAAATGGACATTAAACCAGCTAAAACCACCCCGAAACCCCCCCACATGATAGTAATTTATGAACAATCTTAATCGCTGATTCATCACTTATCATTTAAAAAAAATATAGATGTATCAAGTTTGCTCTGTACCTGTAACGAACGCCTGTAACCAGATTAACCGCCTTACAGTACTGACAGAGAAGTTGCCGAATCAGTAAGGCATTGTGGTCAGCAGTGCGATATCCAGCCGCATGGAGTTACAAAAGTAGGACAACGGTGCCCTAGGGTTCTTCAAGTGGGTCCACGAATACAAATTACTAATAGCAAACTAGCTCCTTATTTCATTACGCCTAAAATATGATACGTTACTTTGTCAATCACGAACAACAAGGCAATTCTTCTTCCTATAACGTTAAACTATTGCCTAAGGAACCTAAAATCAGGTTTTATACTCTCGTCGAATATTTCAGCTAAGTTACCTTTCTAAAGGTTAAACACTCACGTTGTGCGTGTGTCTTTCAAAAGTACGTACGTGTGCCCATCGACACGATCTATCAACTCACAAACCATCACCCTAACTTTCACCTAAGTGGTATCCTGTCATTCCCTCGCCCATCCGAATGGACGTCTTCCTAGTCATTTCCCCACAATAATTCTTCAACAATTTCTTGATTCATCCCCATCCATTAGTCTAGCCCATCCCTTTTGCCAAGATCTTACTGCCCTAATAATACAACGCGACTTTCTTAAAATATTTAGTAACAGCCAAACCAAAAATATTTTCTGAGAATTTCTTTTTTATGAACACGCGTCGTTTATGTTCTGTTCAGAAAATTAAAGACCATGTTTCACACCCACACACAACAGGCAAAACTGACGTCTTGTTTCTAATAATCTTCGTCGGAAAGGCCAATAAAGCCAAGCTGATATTTAATAAGGGAACCAATATGAGGTGTGGTTACTACGCAGAAGTGGTTCACCGTACAGGCAGAGCAAGGCCGAAGTCATAACAGAACCGTCTTAATAACAAGCCGAAACATGTAACCTTGGCCTACATACTTGCATTGTACTTTAGTAAATATTCTGCACTGAAAGGATTACCAGCTTCTCGTAAACAGATCCGCCTGCCCCACAGAAACTGCACTCAACAGAAGTCAAAGAACGGTGTACGCATGCGCTGAACTACACCGTGCAAGATCACTACCCACTGGAAAACGCTGTAATGTTTAGCATGCAGCTAGGGCTACAGCATGTTAATGCGCATCCGTAGCCTAGGTGCAGCCTCTTCAACGAGACCATTAATAACTCACACCAAGTGGCGGCGAATGATTGGACAACAATAAATGGGAAAGGATGAGGAAGGAAGCGATGGTGGCCTAATTCCGTCACTGCAACAGCCGATTACAAAATAACAGCATAAGAAAAGACCAAGGAAAATAACACATACACTGAGGAATGAAATTAAGGCGCTGGATTACTAAGAATTACTGTTTTAACTGATCCTACCGACGGTGACGTAGTTAAAGGGGGAGGTAAGAATGGGCCACTAATGTATATGAAATATTACGAGCAGTAAGAACTGATGTGAATAGAACTGGTTATATAATACTGCCGGGGTACGAGGTTGCGCAGTTGGTTCACGCACTGCGATACAAGGCGGAAGGTCACGGCTTCGATTCCCTATGGTATCAGAGGAATTTTTCATTGACATAATCCTCCCGGCCGTACTATGGCCCTGGGGCTGACTCAGCCCCTAAGAGAGATGAGTACCAGGAATATTTCCTGGGGGGTAAAGTCGGCCGATGCGTAGGGCTGACAACCTTACCACTTCCATGTGCCGACTGTGTTGAAATCTGGGAGCCCCAACCTCCTGGAACCTTCTGGGCTTCTCCAGGCCTGTAGTGGGATTGCTTTAACTTTACCTTTATACAGGGTGTCCCAGGAGGAATGTGCCAGACTTCGGGAGGGTGTTCCTTATGTTAAAGTATACCGATATAACCCAAAACACCTATGTCCAAAGTTGAACGGTTACGGAGATAATGGCCA
>Ga0123354_10021744_pt1 | contig 10109 bp, 4 predicted proteins | sample TergutLab28metaG_2_FD_97872 | JGI IMG/M metagenome (GOLD analysis project Ga0123354, IMG submission 97872) | Labiotermes labralis P4 segment gut microbial communities from Petit-Saut dam, French Guiana - Lab288 P4 | ecosystem: Host-associated > Arthropoda: Insects > Digestive system > Gut ...
AAAAAAGTAATGTTTGATGTATGATGTTTGGTTGTGAGATAGTGAGTTAGTGCGGGGCTGGGGGGGCGCTGGGGGGGGGGGGGGGGGGTGGGGGGGGAAGGGAACTCATTTGCCACATACACATTTTTTTCGAAAACTTGACCTATACACACTAGGCTGATGCAACTTACTCCCCGTACTGTATAGTGTGACTTTTTAATGTGGAATGCTGACGCCGCTGATGATAGCGCAGTACCTAAGGTTAAAAGTAATAACAAAACAAGTCACAATGCGGCCTTTGTAATGTGACATGACCCATGTAGAAAGCTCCAACTGTTTTAGCCTGCTTTTCGTAAGGAAGTAAAGAAATTTCATCCAGAAAGATACACCTTCTGCATTATGTTCATCTCCTAGCATTGCGAATATTTATGAGAAAATGATTTTCACCTAACTTGAAACCTAGTACTTTAAATAACGTTTTCTTATGCACTACCTCCACAGTTTAAGACAGCCGTGCGCAAATCTCAGGTACCAGGTAGCACAAGTTACCAAATTTTGCGTCGTGATACTAATAGTTTTGGTACCTTAATACGAAAGTTGTTTCGCATCACTCTTCCGACTCCTAATTTTTTTAATTAACTCCTAGATTGTTCTGGCAAATCTATGGACTCCTGGTGTATGGGGAACCTTCTAAGTGCCACTGCAAATTAAACCATGGGTTCTACTTCGCGCTAGCCGTTTGAGGCTAAGACAGGCTTTCCCTGGGCCTCCAAAATCCCATGCTCCGTATGGAAGATGCTTATAATAGGGTAAAAGAGATGTTGTTATTTTGCATTGCCTAACACAATTAAGTGCAGTTCATTATTTACCAGAGTGGTTTATAAGCTTTATATACTCCGTCAAATTGATAGTTTATTAAAATTTGTATGTATTTGGTCAACTGAAACTGTTAACTTTATAAAATATTCTCTAAACCGGAGAGTTTATACTAAACACTGTAGCTGGGTCTACAGCATTAAAATAAACGACCCATGTAACTGGAAGAGGGTTTGCGCACAGAGACCCTATTACAAAATTAGCTTTATTGCAGTGATAGAACAAGCTTCTTGTATTTTACCACAGCAATACGAGAACCCGGCTCTTTGTATAAGTCTGCAGTTTTCCACCTTTAACTACCTCCTAAGAAATATGACAGCAGATTTCATGTTCATGTTCCTATAAACACAATTCTCGAGTAGGAGAAAATTTAAAATTCCTTTGATGATTTTTTTCAGACGTTTACGTTTTTCGGACGATACAGGTCTCGCAACCTTTTCTGTGGTTTGGGCAACATTCTTGGCGGAAATCGATCACAGAGTTTTCATGCAGGATATTTCTCATGAACTATGAGTTCGAGATATTAAATGGGGAGTATCAAAGTCAAACCGGGAAAATTTATTTTTGTTGTTATACTTTTTTGGTATGAATTTAAACATGTGCTTCTTTAATTCAATGATGAAATAGACCAATCTTGTACGCTTGTGGTAATATAAGTACAGAGAATCCGGATGAAGAGTATCAAAATAGAAATATTTGTATCTCGAAATATCTTCATTATACCGAGTTCGATTTGCATAATTACAAACGAAAACTCTCAAATTTTTTATGACTCATCCTACCCTAGTGGATTCAATGTGGGCACCACTGGTTGCACAATGAGTTTCCAGATGATGCTAGCCTCTGCCTACGAGTTTTGAAGCATGTTGTGAGTTACTGTAAACACAGCCTTCCTTATGCGAGCTTGCAACTGTTGAAGATCGTGGTTTCTGACCTTGTGGACGAGGGTTTTCACATATCTCCACAGGAAAAAATCCAATGTGATAAATCTGGTGACCTTGGTGGCCAGACAATTGCCGTTCCTCCGCTGATCCATCCACCAGGCGTCGTGTGATATGTCAATTCATATCTCGTGTACCAGGCCAAAAATCTGTCTTCAGTAGTTGAAAGCCCGGATAAAGGACAATGTGACTCTGGTAAAAAAAAAAGGGGGGGGGGGCGTGTGTATTAAAATAAAAAAACAGCAGCGCTTTTCGCGATTTTGCAAACGCGCCGAAAATGATCGATCAGAGTCCAGTCGCTGAATACCGTCTGAGTTAACAGAGTCCTCTGGTGTCGGGAAACGACATTTAGGTCACAGCACATCTAAGTTGGTGCTGCTAGTTACTATTACACACGTCTCCGAAAAAGAGACAACAAGAGATGGATCTACTCCAGATGTGTGGGCAACGATGTTGCATTCTGCCAAGTGTGGCGATAATGTTGTACTGGTCGCCAGCTCCCTCTGTACACTATTCCGTGACGGACGAGAATCGGACGTATTGGACAGAATTAGGTTCCCGTTGAGACTGCCTCACTGTTATAGTCAGTGGTCTCTTTTTGAACCGAGGTAGCCATTCCACTGCCCCCATGATACCGCGTATGATTCATGTACACAAAATTTCCTCACCGTGTCGAACAGTAGAAGAATTTGCGATCATGCTGTCTACGAATTCAATAGCTGCCACTGTCGAGAATACATATCATTATTGTCTATGATATTTGAAACGGCGGTACTGTATAATTAATTTTGTACATAATAGTAAGGATACGGCATTGTTTCATTAATAGACGATAAGTAGTCAGTGACAAGCGGGGGCAGGCATGGTGTACTGCGTAACTTTATCCGTGTTGTTAGGTAGATAATCGGTGGCCTTGTTTCTTTGGCGGCTTGTTGGTTCGGAGTGTGAAATGGGTTTACCGGATAGTGTGCTTGCATAGTTTGCGTGTATTTATTTATAGGTACTCATTTCTTACTTAACGTTACATTGTCTTGTATGCACAAATGTTAAGGGCGGTAAGAACGTTTATTACTTTCCTATTATATTTCAGGCATCTCGCCCATAATCCCCGTAAACTTAGTTCTTGTTGGATGGCATCAGTGTACAATAGAAAATGGAATTTTCACCAAGGATCTCAAGTACAACTGCCAAGAGAACTCCGCGTACGGATCTTGAAAAGTCGATACTTCTATTGGATGATGCATTGAGTTCTCCCGGTAAAAGTTTGCTTCGTGTGTCTAGGAACACTCCACACAGAAGATCTCTGGACACCCGTAAAAGAGGTTAGTGCACTCGTAGAGTACCAACAAAGTTACTCGTTTGGCGAGTTTCAGTGGAACTCGCACCCTGGTTCCGGTGCGGCCTGCATCAAGGAAAAATGTGGATCATAAACGCGGACTTCTCCAGTCGTTGCACCGATAGCAATGTAATACACTGGTGTGCTTATACACAGCCTGAGATTCATAGACTACCCTGTGTGGTATACCACCAAGGTAATTGGTCATATGTAAATATAGTGACGCACATTCACAGAATATCCTCTGTAGCTAGCACCAAGGTAATGGGTTGTTAGAACTTCATCTGTTAGCAGACCTGTAATACCAACTGTATTAAAGTCGTCAACAGAACAGTCCTAGAAGTTCATGGACTGCTCTGGTGATGGAGGCAGCAAGTTCCTACAAAATATGCCCTTGTGTTATCTACATGGTGTCATATCCTGGGGAGTGGATACTTCATCAGTGCTACTTTGAGAACCTCAAATTTCATAAAAGATACTTTTTATTGTAAAGGTGGCTGTTTAGTTTTTACATCATAATGACAGATGCATGTTTTGTTGCAATTGCAGTGTTTAGTGGTTTGTGTTGGTGTCTATTGAAGCAAGTTAGAAGGTGCAGACAAGTTCTTTTCTGTTGGTTTAATTGTAAGCAGTTGTGGAATAAATTTTGCTGCAGCATGCTGCAGTCTTGAATTATGAATACGAAGGATTCTCTCCTTTCACAGTAATTTATACATTTCAGATAGTGGTTGTTTACACTGAAGCTGAGAGTCAGCACTCTGTCTGACCCTGCTATAGAAGGGAAGTTGAACTGTAGCAGACAGACATGCTGTCAGTTTCTTGTGGATGCAGGCTTAGTATGTGGTGAAGTTCCCTCAACAGCCACTATCTGAGGGACAAAATTAAAAATATGCTCTGTAGTTGTGTTACCACACAGTGTGGTAGGACTTTATTCTGTCACTTTGTTATAGGAGTAAATGTTTATTATTTTTCAGCATGAAAATAATAGCGGAATCTCCATTTAATGTTTTTCTGTGTACAGGCCATCCTCAGAGTTTAGTTTTCTGTTGGTTCAGCTCCATTGTCAGTGGCATGTTCTGTTTGTGTTGCTCATTCTTAATGTTCACATCCATTGTCCTGCCCAACAACATGCAAATCACTGAAATGCATTGGTAGCCAGAGATATGAACTGCTTTAACCTTTAAACAACTGGGTTGGTATTTAAGTTATTGCACATGGTTTATGCAATCATATTATTTTAAAAGAGTAATTATAAAGAGAAAAATATACTTATGAACTAACAGAATTTTCTGAAAAATGAAACAGATATTATGCAATATGTCTTAAAAATGCAGGAAATTTTCTTGTCTGAATGTATAAAAAGTTGTAGGGATATTGTTGACAGGCATTGGCATATACAAACACAGGTCATTTAAAGGTTAACATTTATAAAATCTCCCCTTTAACCACAGAGTGTACTAATAGATTTTGTATGATTTGCAGAATAAAGAACAGCTGTTCTCATAAACAGCTTTAAGCATTTTGATCTCTAGTTTAGATGCAGTATATTTTCTCAGATGTAGAAAATGAGTTTAAATATATTATGTAAATAGTCCTGCCATAAGTTCTGTTACAAATTTCATGTTGTCCAAAGCTGGAGAATGAGGCAGGAGGGTAGTAAGGATGGCTGTTTTTGTACTGCTGTCTCTTCAGGTACTTGTGACAAGGCAGTGTGCTCTCGTCTGTCACAGCGTCAGCATGGAGTGGGGTGTCAAGGAAAACCATGTGGTTGTGATTGCCCTTCACAATTGCGGAAAATCCTATTCTCAAATTTTCAAACTCTTAATGCCATTGAAAATTTCGCGAATGTTCATCCATCGGGCAATTAAACATTATAAAAAACTCTGGAGGGTTGAAGACAGGGCTTGGTCAGCATGTCTGAAAAATGTGGGGCCTGAAGCCATTATCAAAACAGTACGGGAGCCTACTCGCCGAAATCCACTCTGGAAACAGAAGATCATGTCCCAAAAGCTGAACATAATGACCTAATCAAGTTATGCCTCATCAGGGACGATCTACACATGAGAGCGCACCTTCGCTCAAAGGAGCACCTCCTTACTCCTGCTTTGAAGGAGATCCGCGGACAAGCACAGGGCATCTCCTCCAGTGGCACGCCAAGAACAGGCACGAAAACATCCTCTTCACAGATGAGAAAATTTTGACCATTGAGGAGCAGTATAACAACCAGAACAACAAGATTTATGCTCAAACGTCCCTTGAGGTGCATTCTGAGGGTGCAGAAAGGCCATCACCCTTCCTACATCATGGTTTGGCAGGAGGTGTCCCATCAGGGGTTGACATCTTCATTTTTGCAAGAAAGGGGTGAAATTGGTGTCAGAATGTATCAAGAGGACATGCTACAAGGAGTTGTGAAACATCTTAACATGACGCTCTTCAGTGGTCAGGAATGGGTCATCCTGCCCAAAAGGTCAAGACAACTTAGGAGTGGCTGCAGAGGAACCTTCTGGCCTTCATCAGCGCCAAGAATTGGCTTTCAGGGAGTGCAGACCTCAAAACCCTGGACAATAAATGTGGCCTGTTTTGGAGGACATGGTATGCCAAAAGTGTCACAACAGCCCAGAGAGCCTGAGGAGATCCCTTGTGAAGGTAGCAGCAGAGATCCCTTTGAAGACGGAGTGTGCTGCAAGAGCAGAGTGACCAGAGTATCTCAAGGCTTGCGTCGGGGCATAGGGCAGCCATTTTGTGTGACATTATTGTAAATGAAAACCTAAAACTATTGCAAATACATTATTTGGCTTGAAAAGTGGATGTTTTGTTTAATTTTCCTTATATAGCACATTGTACTTGTAACAGAACTTATGGCAAGACTATGTAGATACACTTTAAGTTGTGAAAGATTAATGGAACTTCACTATTGGGCAAAAGCAATTGTTTTTCTCAAAACTCAGTGAAGAAAGAATTATTGGGTTGTACTGAGTACAAAATTAGAATAATGAGTAATAGAAATGGATGTGACCTCTCATTACATATGTGATTATTTTCTTATGAGTCTGCAACTGGGATATGAGTTACAGGGTTGTTGAAAGTTTTGACATAAAGGACAGTCCTACAGTAGAAGTTGAAATGAAGGTGCTTCAACATGTGTTCATTCTGACACAAAGGGACCCATCCTAAAGGCATAAATACAGAAAAATTCCTTTAATCTAGAATTCCTGCTAATACATTACTTGACAAGTGTATTCCCAGACCAGATGCTGTTTATCAGAAAAAAGCATTATCAGTGAAAGAGATCTTTGGGACATGCTCAAAAAGACCTCCAAAAGTGTCTTCAAATCAGCTATGGTGGTACCTCCTGACTCCTTGTTTCCTACTCTTTGAACTTCTTCAGCTGTGAAGTCTCCAGAAAACAAAGGAGACGAACCTGATGAGCCTGAACCAGCAGATGAAGTAGGTTTCTAAATGGATTACACCTCTGATTAGTTGTGCAGCTGAAGTTTAGGAGCAGTAACAAAAAAATTACATGTAAGAACTTAGGTCAGTGTGCAAGCCATCCGATAATTTGGAATATCTGATAATTCGACACCTGCCCGGTCCTGTGGGTGCCAGATTAACTAAATTTTACTTTAGTGCCTTTGTGCAGTTGTAGAATTTGATGTGTTCGTGAGATTATTTAAGAATTTTATTTTCTCATTTCAGGTGATGTCTACAGCTCAGGTCACTCTGCAGCTGTACTTACTCCCACTAAGATTCTTTGTCATGCTCAAGATATATCTATCACTCTTGGCCCTAATGAGCTGAGTGCAAATCTGTATGATGTAACAAAAGGTGCTTTGCACACAGAACAAGAACCCTGGAAAAATGGTGGGTATATAAATAAAGTTTTCGTATCTTATGATATTTGCATGGCTTCATATGGCATGATGTGTTTTAGATTATTTGAAGAATGGTCAGAAAATAAGTTTGTAATGCATATATTTTGAGATCTTTATTTCCAGCTTTAATAAGAAAGCTGAGATGCAGTTGTGATGCCGTCCCACTTCTTTTTCACATAGTTTTTCATCAAAAATGGTTTTTACCCATGATTCCTAAACTCCGCTAAAATAAAGCCATAAAATTTTGAATTAACTAATATAACTACTGTAACTGAAAGAATTTATTCAAATTATAATTTAAGAGTCAAACATTTTTGTTTTGTAGCTGCAGAGAAGCTGTATGGGGAATTTCTGGAGTCATTGCAATCCCATGGTACTGAACAGCAAGTGTTTGATTTAGTAACTGATTTCATCCAGACATGTTCTGACACACTGGATGTACTGAGAGACATGGATAGGAGGGTTGCTCAAAAAGTTATACCATTTTCACATGTAAGTGTGGCCTGACATTTTTTACAAGCTTTCACAGCCCTTCTTCCCAAATAAAGTGTTGTGATTCTTAACTCTGCATTGTACATTGGAAAGGAAAGAAAGCCAGAAAACAACAAAGTTGTTTATTTTTGTTGGTGAATAGCATCTGTTTATTGGCTGTTGTAAAAGTATTGGCAAATAATGAGGAAGAGAAATGTATCTGTAATGCAGGAAGACTGAGGTAAGGAATAACACCACTGCTCAGATTTCTGTATTTCAGGGATATAATAGGAATCTCCATAATGTGACATGAGCACGTAAAATATGGGCATGATAAAAGTTCATGTTTATTGTTCTAAATTTATGATATTGTAGCATGTTTCATACTATGAAAATTTTGGGGGGTTCTCTTCTTTAATACAGTGCACATTACTCAGTTTATGTTCAGAGAGATGATATTCAAATTGGTACCTAACAAATGAATGAACTATGATGGCAGGATGAGGAGTGGCTAGAAAATGAGCGGAACACATGGCGCTTAATGTACTGTCTGTACCAGAACCGTATCAGCTCCCAGTTTTTGTCTGAAGATGGTAATATGCAACAGGATGACGAGGCAATGGATGAACCACTGAAACATCTGACTGAAAAGAAAATAGTGCAACAGCTGTATAAGAATGATAATGTCACAAGGGAGGTGAGTTTGTTCCTTATCAAGACATACTGATATGTACACTTTATGTAGGTTAGTGAAATGCAGGCCCAATGCCTCCAGTCAGCAAGCATACTTGAATATTGAATGTGCCTCAGTTCTTGTGTGGAACACTAACAGCTACCGTCCTGAGATAAGCTATCTTGAGGTCCATCTTTACTTTTTCTGGATTATCTCTGATAGACGAGTGTTTCTTGACCTGTCTGTAGGTTGAGTGGATTGTGCCTAGTAAAGTATAAAGTTTTTACGATTAGGCTTTCCATGATCATAAGTGTATTGTCATTACTGGTAGGAAGATTAACTTTTGTAATAAATGTTTGCACTGACTTAACAAAGGTTTTTAAAATTTAAGTGTTTGCCTTTTTGTAAGCATCCCAACTTTAAATGTTACCATGAATTGTGTCTAAGGGTTGTGCACATTGAGGTAATTTCGAAGATGGGGTCTGCAGAATGAGTGAGACATTGTCTTGTGTCCTTGGTACCAAAAACATAGGAAAATACTGAGATAGACCAATCATAAGGTCAGTTAAATTTGTAAATCTTCAGTCCCCATAAGGAGAAAATGTATTCTGTTGCTTTTTCAGTTTTTTATTGTGCAGTTTTCTTAATACAAAATTGTAGGGAAATAAAAATACATTTTTTTATTCATTTGTAATATAGCACGAATACGCAGGACTCATAACTGTGTCTCTGGAACAAAGGGCAGTGAAACTCTATTGATCATCTAAAGTAATTTTTGAAATGTCACATCTGTTGTCACGTTGCATTCCCTTAGTCTTCTCTTTCTTTCTGGCCATGCAAGTTTTGTTGGGTTTACATCACGATTATAAGGTGCCTGCTGAACGGCTGTGTGCCCGTAATTTGGCAAAATACTGTCAATATTGAAAGCCTTCCCTTAGGTTGTAACAAAACGATATGTTTGTAAAGGATATTCTTATAGCCTTGATGCAGTAATGGCTGCACTGTTGAAAACAATTACTATATGCACTGGAAAGTTGGGAATCAGTATTCTGTTTGCACAGTTCTCAAAATTTGCTGTCTTCATGGCCATGATCATTTGTCATATAACCAGCCATGTCTATTGGTCGTGAAATAGGAACAAAACCTTTATTGTGCTGTTGCCTGAGTTCATGTCCACCTGGATGCCTGTGATGACATTGCTTTGCTGGCACTTTCTATGTATCAGATTGCTGTCAGCCCATGGTAATTGAACATACAATATAGGCCATCCCTTTTCCCCATTTTCACATGACATTTGGATCTCAATTCAACAGTATTTGCCCTCTGTATGAAAATTTTCCATTTTGAATGGCATTTCCTATAGTTAAATTCCATTATTTTTATAAGTTCACCTAAAAGACTCTAGGTTGCAGAGAAGATTTATTTTCATTTGATAATTGGCAACAGTTTTGGGATGCACGGAACATTTCCTTGGCCATGGATATTGTGTGTTCTGTTGCTAATCATGGATTTGTCAAAATCATCCATATACATGCTATTATTTTTGTGGTCAGTAACAAGGTGTCTGAAAGATTACCTTGTCTTGTTTTAGCTTCTTCATTATATAGCATTATACTCCATCACAGGAAGCTACTTGTTTTTTTATAGTGGCAATTATAGCTTTTTGTGATGTTTCTTTGTTATAATTGGCTGTAATGCTGGAAGTTATTAATCTTTCATCACAGTGAGTAATTGTGTTCTTCAGATTGCCATAAATCGACACATTCTTCACAGATCTGCCTGTTCTAATTCTACAGCTTACATGTGCACCATACTCCATGTTGCTGTGTGTGTGTGTCGGGGGGGGGGGGGACCGACACCCTCATTTTGGGGGTGTGCAACACTGGGCCCTACCAGGGCCCCAACACTACACCCGGGTTTTATTTTGTGTGACAAAATCAGAGAATTATCCAGAGCCCCTC
>Ga0123354_10021745_pt1 | contig 10109 bp, 7 predicted proteins | sample TergutLab28metaG_2_FD_97872 | JGI IMG/M metagenome (GOLD analysis project Ga0123354, IMG submission 97872) | Labiotermes labralis P4 segment gut microbial communities from Petit-Saut dam, French Guiana - Lab288 P4 | ecosystem: Host-associated > Arthropoda: Insects > Digestive system > Gut ...
CGCGGTAGCACGGTGGTTAAGGTGCTGTGCTACAAATCGGAAGGTCGCTGGCTCGATCCCAGCTGGTGTCAGTGGATTTTTCATTCGCATAAAGTCCCTCCGATCGCACTATGGACCTGGGGTCGACTCAGCCTCTAACAGAAATTAATACCAGGAGTATTTCCTGGGGGTAAAGGCGGCCAGTGCGTAAGGTTGACAACCTATCACCAACCTGTGCCGTTGTCACGATATCTGGGAACCTCAAGTTCCTGGAACCCTCTGGGCCTGTCCAGGCCTGTAATGGGACTGCTTTACCTTTACCAAAGCATCCAGACCGGCTCCGAGGTCCACCAAGTATCCTATTCAGTATGTACAGGTCGCTATTTCTCCGGGGGTTAGCGGCCGAGGTTGGAAGCTGGCCACTCAGTTCCATCTAATAAAAAATTCACAAAGAATGGGACTGTATCTCCATTCCCCGTACGCCTTCATGACGTGCAGGACTATTATTTGTCCGAGTAAGTTTTTCCTGAACTGGATCGAGAATATAATTTTAGAGCAGTTGAATCAGCGACTATCGGAGAGTTACTCAGTTGCTCCTTAATCCGGCGTCACCGAGTGTGGGCAAGAAGCTGAAAATAATTACCGTCGGCGATAAAATCCAGAATATGTTAGGATACTCTGAAGAAACTTAAGCTACTACCATGTCATCAATTACTGGCATCTGTTGTTGCCTTCAAAATATAAGCCCACTGTTGCACTGGAGGTGAAGTGCACGTACTGATTTCTTGCATGACCTTACTGTTAACGAACGAGGCAATCCTGGATAATCTTCGCCTTACCTTGCGCAACCACTGCGTATCACACTGCTTATCTGCCTCACTGAGCCCGCTTACGTCACGTTCGGTGCAGTGAACTACATTTTTTATCATCCGCTGACGTCTTATGTGTGTTATAATTCTGAATTAAGACTCGGATTTCCTTCCAACGTTACAATTCACAAACGCGTAACTCTTACAGCCACTTTACATATCCTTCCGGCTACATTCTGTAACGCTCTGCCCGAAACCAAATTTATATTTTTCAAATTTATAGCATCCTGCTAATTTTACGAGGACGAAAGATGACATGCATAATTCCAGTCCTGCAAGTGTCACTTTCGAAATAAATTCATCGCTATTTTGCATAGCTGGCACCACTGTTCATTTACTGTCGCCACAAATCTGCTTTGCAAAGATAATCCACACCGACTAAAGACAATATTATGCTTATATTTAATAAAATATTCACAGCACTATTTACCACCGCGTAAGATAAAATTTTTATACCTTTACGAAATCAAAATTTGCGAAACGCACTGAAGTCTGTATGTAAGCTACAGCAGCGACAGATCGGCAGGTTAGGTTTGAGCTTCAAGTAATATGAATTAATATTGAAACGATGAAGTTAAGGCTAAAAGCTCACCCTGTAACCTGCTGTGAAGGCCCAAAGCGGGAGCAAAGGTATACTATTTAACCTTAGCGCTAGATGCAGATGTGTGGTTAACGCCATGCCCCGGCCGCTTTATCCCCCGGGGGGGGGAGGGGGGACGGTACCCATTGTATAGGATAAGTAGGCCACTGGGATGGTCTGGACAGGTACTGTTTCTTCTTTACGGACAGGGATAGCGTAGCCTCACTGCAGGCTGGACGGTCCGGGAATCGAATGCCGGTGGGTGAGCGAGATTTTCCGCACCCGTCCAGAGCCGCTGGAACCCACGCAGCCTCCTATACAACGGCTACTGTGTCATTCCTGTGGATAAAGCGGCCACATCGTGGCTTTGACCACCCACCGCTATCCAACGCCGAAGTTAAAGAAAGGGCAGAGCTATACTTCTACTCCCCGTCTGTGCCGTCATGACACGTTATAGGGTGAACTTTAACTTTTACCTGTTTCTTCTTTGCTTTATTTAGCGACATCTTACCAAGTGCTTGGGGTTACAGTGTGGAAAGGGAAGGGTAAATAATAGAAGACGAGCATGTCTTTCTTGACCTATTTTAAATCTCTGCAGATAAAAATTAAACTGAATTTTATATATATACATATATATGAGGGCCCTATGTTCCCTTAAGGAATGACGGGAAACTAATATATATATATATATATATATATATATATATATATATATAAAGATTCAGTTGCTTTCTCAAAGAAAACACAGTGAACTTTCAAAATCGTCTTTTGTTGTGAGACTAATAAAACAATGTGTGGGCAAAACTCAGTCACTGAATGTCCGTCGTAGTATGCATATTAACAACCAGGCTAAATGGGTTACACTGGAACAGCATTTGGGTGAACGTCTGAGGACAAAAAAAAATCACAACAGCGAGTTTCCGACCCGCGATTTGAATTCAGGCCTCTCAAACGCGAAGCACAGTACCAACCAACACCGCGTATTTTAGGCAACTACGACATTTCCAAACGCAGCAGGCTATCGGATTCAAGAAACACGGGCTAACCGCCAGACTGGATTTCTGGGTATGAAGAAATACGATTGGCCTTAATACTTGATACTTCACTTGGAGAACATTCGGGGGAAAATCTTAAATTAAGCAGTAAAATTGTATATAAACACGGGTGGATGTAACTGCACATTTAGGGGCTCGAAAAGGAAATAGGTCACAGCAGATTGGACCGATATACACACAAAACAGACATGCTGCAGTATTTTAGTGGAATCATAACTAGGTCACCTCGTCACTGAATTCGGTGCTTAACCGAAAACCGAGCTGACATGCAGTTTATATTAATGCGTCTCTTGCATTCATCCCAGTACAGCTGCCATTGGTGATCCAATTATATAAGGTTACACCTGCAAAGTGCCAGTTACACAGATTCAAAACCACGACGCTAACTAACCGAGCAACTGCAGAAAGCAAAGCTCTTCTGAAGCAAGTGACATCAAGTGAAGAAATGCTCCACGTTTTATATTCATTAACTCTTTAAAGATGAAGCGCAGACTGCTTTATTTAAAGACCCAGTTCATACCGCGCTGTAAACACTTTTCAACTCGGTTATAAAAACCAACCAGTTTATGAAGTAAGTGGCACAAGTCGATGTTTGTTGTCAGATAAATACATAACACATAAATACAGTGTGGACAGAGCGTACAGTTGTTGAATGTTAAACTTGTTGGAGCATCACGTGACCAGTAGGCTTTAAAGGGTTAAGTGTTTAAAACGGCTGTTTTAATATTCCATCAAATTCACGGGCCTAACAAAGGCAGCAATTACGGGCTAAAACTGCTTATATTAATTCGATGATTCCGAACGATAATTGGGGAGGGGGGAGACTGTTCTTTTATAGCGTTAAATTCTCTCTTCATGTCACTTCTAAACGGTTCTGAAGAAGCCGCGTTATCCTCAAAATTATATAGTTTCTGGACTTCGCTCACTGTCCCTTGTAGGTCCATGTACGTCCGCGTTACGTGCAATTTACAAAGTCTACAGGATTTCACGGTGGTTTTAACATACATTTTCCACTCCTGCGTGATTACGCCATGTTTTGACGATGGGACAAGATGGACCAACACGACACAACGGTCCAGTCAGGACAGACGTCATAACAGAGAACTACTCGTCGTCGTCTTTCTTACTCTAATTCTCCTTCTCATTTGCCTTCTCCTCCACTAAGCGGCCTTCTTCTCTACCCGCCCCCATTCTTCTCCTCCTTATTCCCAGAAGTGCGACAGGTCTTTCGCAAGGCCTCTGTATCTGCACAGGACAACACAAAAAACGGCAGACACGCAGACAAATAAATATGCATGCCCCCGGTCGGATTCGAACCCACTATCTCGACAACCAAGCGGTGGAAGACTGGACGCCTTAGGCCTCGGTGCCACTGTGATTGGTATGTTTTCCACTTCCTTCTACCATATTTAGAGGATTCACATTTCACCTTGAACCCCAGCATAGCACATCACCATTTTCGAGACCTGTAACTTATATAGAGACACGCCACAAAAACTACCTCTTATGAACATCCGTTTCGCTTCATGGCCGCGTTGTAACTGATTTGGCGTGTCATACGGAAGACGGTATTTATAGCTGCATTTCTCATGAAACTCTTTCAGCTCAGCTCACCCGACTTTTGTCTCCGGTAATTTAGATATTCCGTGGCCACCTTCTGTACTACACACACTACGGACAAGGTGCTGGTGTTATAACGGACCTTTTACCTGAACCTCCACACAGGCTACAGGCGAAGGCCTTGTATCCGGCTGTCCAGTTACACAAAAGTGTGGTTGACACCCTGGGTTCTTCTCACTATCGTAACAGCCAATCAGAATTCTCCGTCACATTGAACACTGCCCGAGGTATACAGGCCTACCCGACGATTCGGGTGTTGTCTCTGCTCCGTTCTTTATGTGATTGGTTGTCATTACTGTCATTATACCGATAAATATAAATAACGACATTTGCGAACGAACCTATGACCTTCTGAAGACAACGCTACCCATCAGACCAAGCAGGAGACCCAAAAATGGTGGTTGTATGCACTCTATAACGTTATGCGGTAAAGTCCTATTTCGTGGAAAATGGAGCCACATTATACGCCTAGACTAGGTTCGTTGATGACCTGTTATGTTCTTCTGAAGAACAGCATCTTTCTCATTTTCCCACCTTCATTTCTGCAAATGAGTTATTGTTTATCTCAATGTGCTTAAAGGTTCTCATTCCTACGTCGCGTACATCAAAAAGAGGTAGGACAATGAGCAATGCCTAACACAATACTGGCGTAATGAAACAACCACTGCCAAAAAAAAAAACTGGCAGGCGATGTACGTACAACGAAATGAGCGCGTTCGCGTAACCATTGTTGCCGTGGAAAGGTTATATATATTTTCCACATTCTGAGAGAGAGAGTGTGTGTGTGTGGCCTTAGTTATCCATCACGCAATGCGCATGCGCTGTATTATATCGTCATCTGTGGCCCGTTTGGCTCTACCCTATTTCTCCAAATTATATATATATATATATATCATATCATACATGGCACAATTTTCGGAAAAAAGTTTCTTGAACAAAAAATGTGTTTTGATTTTCTCAGCAACTCTTGCTTTTAAACACCTTTCATTTTAAGAAGAACTGAGCGACATACTGTCATGAACGTACATGGTCTTCACGTAAAGTACCCTTTTTTTTGTCAGGTTTTAATGAAACTTGAATTTCTGGACATAATTTTTTTATTGATACTTATATATCAAATTTCATGAAAATCTGCACAGTGGGAGCCGATTTGTTCCATGCTGACGGACTGACAAAATACGCATGGCGAAGAGTCGCTTTGTGCAATTCTGCGAACGCGCCTAACAATCACTTTCAACGATGGTTTACGTGGAAGAGTGGCGTACAGAACATGTATGCCTTTTCGGTGAATAATTAGAAAACATCAAACAAACAGCTAAGGTCCAATGGTGCAAAAACGTCTCGTCCTCATAACTAAACTTACCTTCAAAAAAAAGCAGTGAATCATTACAACTACAATTAATACCCAAAACGTGGTTACAACGCACACAGTGCCCTTACGCTACTGTTAGTTAATATCCAGTCACGGAACTGATATTTTCTCCACATTAATTACACCAGCCTTATGTTCTGGTGCAGCGTATCTCAAGTACCATTTAATTACTACAGATTTCAAGCAGCACATTCCGTCACTGCTGCTACTTCGAGAACTGGGTTATGTTTTTGACATACACGTTACATAACTTATCGATTTGCCTGGTTACGTCAACACACTGTAATGCAATGTTATCTCCCGTCACGTTGCAAGTCACGTCCAATGTCATTGCCTACAATGCTTGCGCTGAGTGATAGGCCTATGCTTCCGAATTCTCACACATCCAGCGAATCGATGTTGTGACAGCTGAAACGAAACGTACTGGAGTCAGCAGCTACTAATAAATTTGCTATCGCAAATTACGCCCCGTTACATTCAACGTCTTGTACTAACCCTTTAAACCGTCGTGGTTACTTCAAGAGCCGCCACATTCTACGGCGTGCCTCAACAGCAAACGTAAAGTTACCACTTTCGGCACTTAATGCTGGGCGTCACATGTCTGAAATGATACCTCATCCAATCCTATACGAAAACCTAAAAACTCCCATCGCTGTATGGATACGTATGTGTTCTGTACGGATCCCAGAACAAACGATTACTTCCCTATACACGTACAGCAGTAAATGACTGCTCTTTGAAACCAAGACGGAGGGGTTCACTGCGCGGTACGAACTGAATCTTGAGATATAATTCAGTATTTACTCGGATTTACAATGTCAGTATAATTCCACCACCGCTGCACACACATTGCTCTTACCAGAAAAACAAAGGGGAAATACCTGGGTGCAAACACTGCATACATAAGTGTTTTCACTTAGGTTATACAGTGTTTACAGCGTTTCAACACGCTGTGGACAGACTATTATAGCACTGAATCACACGTACGTGAATACAGATACACGAAGGCCAAGCGTTGTCTTCCAAAAATGCAAGCACGCACACGCAATTCCAGGATAACGACGACTGTCGTAGCTGGGAACAAGTCTATGTTCTTTGTTGAACGGACAGCAAGAGGCGTGTGAAGGTAGATAGTGCGGTAAATACGTTCTTGCCCATGCCGCGTACCTCGCTGATTTTGAAGTTTATTTATCGGAGAAACAAATGTAGTCATAAAGCGATGTTAATTACCATCTAAAAACACAACAATATAACCAATAATATGACAAAACTACGTAGTTAACTTCTAGGCGACACGTTTCCGCTGTAAAACAGCCATCATGAGGCCAAAGTATAAAACACAGTCCAGGTACATGGAAAGTGTGCACTCTATAGGATCCCATGTCGTTTACAATGGTTTAATTAAAACAATATATTAATTAGAGTTAAAAATATCTAAAATAAAACATGCTGAAAAATTAATACAATATATAGGTGCAGGGTAGAGATGTAGTCTAAGTCATTCGCGTAGAAAAAGGTCAGTTCTTGTTCTACGCGAATGACTCAGACTACATCTCTACCAGCTACTCAACCTCACGAACCACCCGGTTCAGACATAACATACATAATATACGTCTCTATTCTGCACCTATATATTGTATTAATTTATCAACACACTTTATTTTGGATATTTTAACTCTAATTAATATACTGTTTTAATTCAACCACTGTAAACTATATGGGATCCCATACAGTGCACATTTTCCATGTACCTAGACTGTGTTCTAATTTGGCCTGATGATGGCTGTTTTACAGCCGAAACATGTCGCCTAGAAGATAACTACAAAGTTGTGTCATATTACTGATTATATTGTCGTGTTTTTAGACGGTAATGAATATCACTTATTATTACAACACAACGGGATGGCTCGTTTATGTAGTCATACCGTCGCACATCCTGTAACACGTATGTCAGTTGCCTTTCTATGCTGTTCTTTAAACAATTAAAATAAATAAAAAGAAAGATGTTTTGAGGCAAGGTCTGAAACTGAATTCGATCGGACAAAAAAAAAAAACTTAAACGAAGTTCAATTTGAGCTTCACGCTCAACAGAGTTTATATTCGACTGCCACGGACCAAAATTAAATTCACCGGCGACCTGCATTATGGATTCTCAAACAGAAAACGTTAACTTACACATTCAAAGGTCAGACAGACAGAGAGAGACAGAGACGGACCCCCCCCCCAGATGGAAACCACATTATTTCGTATCATGCCTCATCACAATCAACATAATTCGTCCACAATCCCGTCACTTCAACTTCTAACACGCACACCTGCCTTAACATTTAAAATCTGCATCCCCCCCTCCACACACACACAGTGTAGATGTGTTTTGCAAGATTCAACCAATAACTGCTTCTCTAAGGAACATCAGCATGTGACAGAAGTCAACAGATACTCTTCTAATGAGCAGAACCGAATTTGTAAAAGTTTGTTCCATACATTTTTTGCTCGTCCGAAAGACGAACGTGTCTATTACACTTCTCTTCCTGTTTTATAAAACAGAATTTCATTTCACTCTCTAGAACACTCCTGTTCAGTTTCCTGCAAGAGAAATATTGTAACTCCTAACGTAAGCCACAGGGTACCAAAATGGAGAACAGCAGTCTACGACCAGCGACCAGCCTGTCCACAAACGACGCAGCTCAGCATCAGCTAACTGATAGCTGATGACAAATACAATGTTCCTAACTACACGGCTGTTTGACAAAGAGTGCTGCACTGTATCCTGTTGCCGCAAAAACTCGTGATGCTAAATAATGAAGCAAATCTGTCTCTATTTCACTTCATAAGAAAACGCTAACAAATAAACAGGCTTATGTTTAAACTAGCACTTAAATCCACTCAACGTACAAACGTTTGAAATAAAGTGAAATACCAGCTTGATGCAACTAGGTAATTTTATTGATGTATTCTTAGCTCGACATATTTCGGGTACATACGCTCATCATCAGGAGCATTAGATGTTGAGTTGCAGCACAGGGTTTTCTGCACCGAGTTTTTGGATGGGTGGTGGTCTTGACAGCCGCTGTGTAGGTCGTGTGTACGGTGCGGATGGTGCCGTGCGGCATACTCCGTGCAGAAAACCCTGTGCTGCAACTCAACATCTAATGCTCCTGATGATGGGCGTATGTACCCGAAACATGTCGAGCTAAGAATACATCAATAGAATTACCTAGTTGCATCAAGCTGGCATTTCACTTTATTTCATGAGGAAGATGCACGGTCAAACAACCCTTAAAGTACAAACGTTTCTTCACTTTGACTTTTGGGACAAGAAGGGAGAACGCTTTCTGCGAACATACCAACAGGTGGTATCCAGTGTTGAACACCTGATTTCCTGTCTCTCACATTTTAACATTTTTTACAGTTATGTATTAATGAAGTGTAATTCATGTTTTAACATCAAATTAAGCAAATGTATTGGTGTCTTTGGTTAGTATATACGCGGCGTGATAAATTGTAATAAATGGAAGACAGAGATATGCCACGAATGCGCAAACATGGGGAAAGTAAAACGACTCGAATTACGATGGCAACTGTACGTCACGTCACTTCCGGAGCTCGATTTTTGTTGAACAGAGTGTACTGCAATTACATCACATTTTAACATAATAATCTGAAAACAATGAAAATTTCACCTTTCGAGAGGAACAAGTAGTAACTGTAAAATTACCGAACGTATTTAGATGGAATTTTATAGCGTTGGATCTATATTAATAGTTGTACGCCAAGTTTCATCTTACTTCAAATGGACCCAATGTAGCTCCTATTGTACTCTAAGTGAGGATCAATTACAATTTAATTTTTTTTTAGACATTTTACTTAAAATTTTATCGATATGGAAAACTACTGAAAAAAAACCACAATGACCACAACTTCGCACTGCATGTAGCTTTGTAACACAAGGTTACACTGCTCGGTCACTACCACACACTGAAATTATTTTCATCAATAATTTTATACATACTCCCTGGAACTGTTAAACTACTTCCACTGGTATGACGCGCAGAAACGGCGGAGAACGATCTACCTGACGCGTGGGAGAAAAAAACAGATTTACATTTGCAATAAGAGATTCGTACGGGCTTAGTAACCACCACCACCACCAATAATAATAATAATAATGTGAAAAATCAAGAAGCATCCGGAAAATGCATGTAGGTCTACTCCAATTATGAGTAACACTGCATATGTCATTTAATATTTGCTTTACACAATATCTATTTTTTGTTATTCATGTGCTGCAAAATTATTGGTAGCAAATAAAATTCTTACAGGCATAACTGAGTAGGTTACTTACAATGGCAGATATGTACAACGGCCTGAAGTTCCTTATCTACAGAGACGGCAACCTTACACAACACCATATGCATACCTGTAGAATAACAATAATAGACACAAATCAGGCACAATATCTTAAACTACAACAAACTGCCCTGCTCACAAATATGTTAGACACTACAAATCACCACCAAGCACAGACAACACGTCATACCCGTGCATTTCCTTCAACACAAAGCACATAAAAATTGTTTCGAACGGACGGAGAAGTGTCAACGATATCGATGTTTTATCATGAACAATCTTCA
>Ga0123354_10021747_pt1 | contig 10109 bp, 6 predicted proteins | sample TergutLab28metaG_2_FD_97872 | JGI IMG/M metagenome (GOLD analysis project Ga0123354, IMG submission 97872) | Labiotermes labralis P4 segment gut microbial communities from Petit-Saut dam, French Guiana - Lab288 P4 | ecosystem: Host-associated > Arthropoda: Insects > Digestive system > Gut ...
GAGTAAACTTTTAGGGCATTTATATTCGGGGGGGGGGGGGGGGGAGGGGAAATTTAAACATTTTTGGGAGGGAATGATAAATTTTAAATTTGTAAACAATTTTTGAATTTTTAAAGGAGAAATTTTAAAAAAAAAAACAAAAAAATAATTTTTTATTTAAATGATTTTTATGCGGGATATATGGGGGGGGGGGGGGGGGTGAGTAGGGAAATGTACAACTCATTTGCAGTGATTAATCAATTTCAGATATTGTGACACATTATGAACTTGTACATGAGTAAATGTTATAAAACAGACCAACAAATCAGTATACAAGAACTGGATTTAGTGGGAGAGAGATTATATACATTGCGACTATCCCTCTGTAACAGTCTTTCATAATATGATATAGGATCCCTGGTGATGGAGGCAAGCCGAAACATGTAGGATCTCATACCTAGAAAAATCAACTTTTTGTGCTTAAATTTGTTTGCAAGTTTTGTGTACTTCTGAAATATCCTGAAAGAATTTCGTTTTAATTTTGATGGATCCTAGTGACGCTAATCTTTGCCCACGGTATCAAGGTGCCTCAAATTTCTGCTGTGACTAATTATTAAAATTCAGAGATCTTACAATTTATTTTTCCCTTCATATACAGCCTTGTATGTAATTGATTTTGGATTATAGGCCTTAGTAATTTTATAAATAACATTCCTTAATGAACATGTTAAGTAGCGGTATGATGGATGGCCCAGGAATAGAGAACAAAAGGCATTTCGGATATTGGCCACAGAAAATCAATTGTGGTCATGCACATAATTATCAACATGGCTTGCATATTCTAATTTATATTTGAAGGGGTACAGGAGAAAAATGATCAAATTCTACCACAAGCGACAAATGACCTAATGTTGCCACTGTCTGTCCTTGTGTGTGTGGGATTACAAGCATGTTTCAAAACAATGAAGACAAAAAAGAATAAGCTTTCAGCAACCATATTCGCAATCGAGTGTTGCATACAGGCTCCCTTGTACCATTTATTTTGAATTTGTATTTTTGTATAATTTAAATTATTATTTGAAGCGTGCTACCTTCTCTTCAAAGTCATTTCCATAACTGTTTTATTTCCCTAAAGAAAAAAAAATTCAATTTAGGCCTTCACGTGTAGAAATGTTTAGCAGTCCGAAACCTGTATCGAGAAAACATATTTCATATACTGAATGCCTCTTTAGGTCCAAAATCCGAAGTGGCTATTAGTATAGCCAAGGTAAAATTTTTAGTCCCCAAATGGAGTTTTTTAATGCCTGTTTTTCATGGTGGTGAGCTTTCATATATGGCTCTGTGGTTTATGACACCACGTAGCCTGGGCATACGGGCAGAAACGCTTCGGGAAAACACACTTCCGCCACTTTCGGTATATATATATATATATTGGTCATTAAATTCCTCCGGAACGTTCTAACAATACACAAGAAAACATGGTGGCTGCCATTAAGAATTATATTGCCAATTTTTGGTTAGTGTGCCTAACCAGTACTCACAGTGGTTGGCCGTCGTCAGCTCTATCTTCAGCATACAAAATATTATGTGATTAAGTGTCGTCATCCTCTTGTGCTCTATTGAACCACGTTACACATACGTTCCGAGTAACACAGCTTCAATGAACATTGTTTCATTCTATATTATTTTCCTGGGACATATTTCGGCCTGTCTGCCGGCCATCATCAGGCAGTTGACGTACAGTTGCATAAGAGTAAATCTTAGGTAGGGGCCTCTCCTCCATATCTAACGCGTGCAGTGTCCATTAATAAAATATTATTCTATTAAAATAGATGTTAGAATTGAGTTTCAGTACCCTTTTTATGTTCTTTGAGTTTATTGAAGACGCAATCTTGACTAGCACAGATAAACTTATTTACGGATATTGTACACAAAGTTGTGAAGGAGAGGTTTCTAGCTACAAGTTCCTTCTATGCCGCTATCATTCACCTACAGGATAATGGCCGAAACACAAGCCAAAACATGTCGTAGTGAATAACATAGAATGAAAAGCTGTTTCTTGAAGTTGTGTTACTCATAAAATACGACTAGTCTAATATATACGTGTCCTTACACATATGCGTGCTCATAGTGTACCTTCATGGGCAAGTGGCTTCCTGTGCCCACAGCATGTTGCACTACCAGCCTGCGGAAGGAGCAGACGGTCTTCCAATTTTGAAAGAAGGTATCTATCAAAATAGTGAATAACTAGTTGTGGACATCGGACAAGAGGTGATCTAGCAGTTTGGGGTTTGTGTGACGGGCTGTTAACACCTCACGTTAAAGACTTAACATATTGTGAAGTGCTGAACAAACTGTCGTTAATCTTACTCACGTTAGGGGCAAGTGACTGTGTCTTGCTAATATGGTAATTAACCTTTGATATCCATAAAATGCGGGGAATTTGTTAACAGTGGAGGACCTGTTATTTCCTCAAGCGAGACTGATGTGTGGAGTTGGTTTTTCGTGGTGTACGTCTGTCTTGTGTGCCTAATCCATTAGCCTATTCAAAACAAGCAGCTTCTTGCACATTTCTAAGCACTAGCTTGGTGGTTATGTTTAGTGTAAACACAAATGAGTCTTACGAAAGACAATTAGGTTTCTTTGTTTTGTAGGCTTGCAATTGTGTAATAGTGATTAAAATAAAGGAGAAAAATATTAGCTGAACGCAAAATAGCATCAGTGTCTATGTTAATTGCTTTGTTAGAAAGGTATAGTGGAATAACATACAATTAGGATATGAAAATTTCACAATGTCGTGATTTAGAAAATGCGAGCTGGTAAATATTCATCAACCGGCCAAATGACCAAGTATTTCCTACTAGGCTTTTCAACATACATCCTTGTTGCTTCATTATTTCAGTGCTAAAGATTTCCCCCCTAAATATGTCCTTAGGGTTGTCCTCTTGAATTAAAAACATCTGTATTAATTTATGTTAGTTAGGAACATTACCGCCAACATCTGTTATGTAGAGAACAGAATTGCCGCAATTTTGCATAATTTTGCTAGGAAGATTACAGCAGCTGCTTGATATTTTGCTTGGAAGGGATTACACTTACAGGGTGATTCATACAGAACGAAACTCAATTACTTAGCTCTAGATCACTAACGGATAAACAAAATGTGATGATAATGATCGGACGAATACTGTGCTTTATATTTAAGCAATGGACATGTCGTGTGCTGGATGTGACCTTAGTTCTTCGCCAGACAAATCTAGGTGCGGAGATGCATCTTCTCGATTTTGCGTCAAGTATCATGCCGTAATATTGCCTGATTTCAATGGTACTATTCTCCTTCAGTGCGTTAATTGTGTGTGGTTTGTTACAAAACACACTTTCACTAACTTAGACCCTCAAAAAGGAATCAGAAATTAAGAAAGCGATCGTATGGTCACAGATCCTTGGAAGTCACTCGATCCTAGAAAAAATGCTGGATATTTGCCGTAGATTCTCTTGACGTAGGGCATGTTGGACAATCTTGCTGGAAGTAATCCAGTAGGTTCACACAATAAACACGCTTCTGCAATGTGTTTGACACGATGTAGCTACTGTACGCCATTGACGTACGCGCAGGAAATAGAGGTAACCACAGCGTGCCGCGTAGCGTGAACGAGTAGACACTATTGGACTCGGCATGAAATGTCGAGAATTTACAAGTATTTGGAGGAAAATCTGTGCCGCTGTTCGCGATCTGTAGCTGAATATTTGGGTTTTGTTCAATAAGAATCACTCGGTACATGTCCTGGACTTGGGTGTTACACGTTAACAGCGACACGTAGTATGTTTTATGTTACCTTATCATCTGTGTGAACAAGCGTCTGTGTTTCGCACACTATACACAAAGCATGCATATGTGTGGCATTTTGTCATCAACAGTGCTTTAGCAAGGGCGTAACACATTTTTATTGCATTTGGAAGAAAACTTTTTCGATTCTCGGTTGACACTCCGTTGTCGGGATGGAGGTTTATTCGTCTCTTGCAGATAAATCTCAGTACTGTATGCATGACGTTAGATAAAGATTGTACGTGTGTTGCAGTCTTCATAAATGTGTCCTTGCTGAGACGCAGGAGTGATCAAATATTTCCCCAGAACACTGTGGTGAATTTTACACTGAACGCGGATGGTCGCCAGAGAAGTTTGCTTTGTATTCCATTCGTTAAATTAATTTCAATATTTTTTATATTAAACCTTGAGACGTTCTGTTCACTTGAAGTTTTAATTTACTCTACATTTCGGAATAATGTACCCAAAGAGATTTTTCATTATTTATTTTATGTACTTATTTAAGTTTTTTTTTCTAAAAACAAAAAAAATTCAAAAGCTTGACCTGTTTCTGTCCTCCCGCGAATGGGGTTGGCAGTTACCTGCTGAACTGCATCCAATTGACATTTTCAGGCAACAGAGAATAGCCTTTTCTGTCGGTCCGAACTGTGCAAGAACATGCTCAGTTCATTTTTCACCTGGATGCGGGAAGAAATGCCTTTCCCGAAATTCTGTGTTTTCATGGGACAGCTGAAGATGGACGAAGTCCAGAAACCGATAAATAATAAGAAATATATAACCTTGCTAGAAAACTCGCCTGTTGGTAGCAGCAGTATTCATACACACTCATCCCTTGCTTTTCGTGAGTGTGTACTCGAGGTTTCGCAAATTCATTGGTTCGTCCCTAGAATAAAAATACACCGCCTTAAAATGGATAGGAACATCAAAATAGTTCGACGCTTCAAAGAGGTCTTGGGGACATACCACATGACGTTAAACGATTTGAAGGAGGGGGAGGGGAGGGGGTAAAGAAGCAGCTCCCATCACAATCCTCTGCCCAAAAAGAAACTAATATATTCTATGATAATTATGTGGGGGGGGGGGATGGGGTCAGTTATTCGCAAATTTTTTCTTTTCGTAGAAGGGCTCGGAACATAAACTCTGCGAAAAGTAAGGGATGAGGTATTTCTTTGAGGTAAATTATATATTATATTCGTGTGCCTGTAAGCTTCTTAAAGTAGAGAATTTCTTGAACAGCTGCAAGAATAATGGATGGCTGAAATGTTAAAAGAGAATCCTCTACGAAAACGTTGTTGGGCATTGGAAACTTTAGATACTGGGCACCCCTGAATTAAGGCACTCTACCTTTGTGTTGCAATGACTAAACTTAGCAACAGCCTAGTTTCACACACAATGAGTCGTATGATGGGAGCTGTCACATGCATTTTGTAATCAATGTCTTGTCGTTGGTGTCATTAGTGTGAATATACTGTGGTCTCATTTGCTGGTACGTGGGGAATTACGTTTAACATAGTGAAGACAACAAAAGCCAGAGAGCTGAGCTCTATAAGACATTCCATATAACCCCGATAACTGTATTAACATGGGTTCGTTCATCAAAAATTTCACGAGCTGACAGAATAAGTTTGCCGGAAATATTAACTATGCTGTGGGTTCGTTCCTCATATGAGAAAATTTATGTGTTCCTCTACTTTTTGTATCGTAAGTAATAAAACAAAGATTTTCCGTATATTGTATTTGGGTCTTTGGAACTACGTGGTAATATGCATTAGTTCTTTTTCTCTAAACACTCATAAACATGGAGTATCATCCTAGAATAGACCGCTTGAATCTTTATCAGTACCGTTCTGAGAACTCCAGATCTTGCGAAAGAAGGAAATCCAGAGGAAATGGCGGAAGAAGTTGACAAATGTCGAAGATGTAATTTTTGGAAGGCTCCTACGGAGAAAAAGAGTCGAAAGATACTAAAGAATCTTGAACTTTGACGAATACTAAAATTAGAAACAGTTATAAAGAATATGTGGGCGAAAAATGTTTTAAAATAGTTTAAATATCTCGATAAAAGCTCGTTCTGAAGAACATAACTCAGTGACTTCACTTTTTTTTTTAACGACTCATTGAATCAGAGTTTCAAAATGTTCTCTTTGTACTGTAAAATATTTGACGGTGGACGATTCCCAAAATTAATTGCGAGCGCCCTGTGCATTCATCAGAACCGTAAAGAGTAAACTCACTTCTTTTCAAAAAAACTTTCTTTTTAAACATATCGTCCACTCCCATTTCATACCACTAAGCTCACACAATCACATTTCAAGTGTAAGTCACTTTGTAATTGAGCCGTAACTTCTTAAGTGGGCCTCATACCAGATTTCGCAGCCGCGTTCTGTACCGTTAGAGTCTTAGTCATCCTGTCCGCCTATTCTCAGATTTGTCTGTCTTTTCCAAAATCCAGTAAAAAATATATACAGGGTTATTCAAAATGATTGTCTGGGTTTTAACAACTTGTCATACGCATTATACTTGAGATAGGAGTATGTGTTTTTTTATTTAATAGAACAACACTCCAAGTTTTTGTTACATACCTTACAGGTGCTCTGTATATGCACCCTTTGTGATTCTACAAACGTCAACATGATAGTCGAGTTCGTTCCAATGTCAGCGGTGATGGTTTCAATGGCGGTTCTGATCCGTACCTTCAGTTCCGGGATACACACTCACCCTGTCTCTTGAAACTGTACATACCACCTTCGAATGGAATTGTCAGATGGTGGCTGTTTCCCGAATTTGGTGCGGAATTGCCGCTGGACAGTTGTACCCCGACAGTCATTTTGAATAACCCTGTATATGGCGCTCAAGAGGTCACACGGCGTTTCACTGTACTAAATACGCAGGGTCTCTGTCACTCGAGGCTTTGCAGTGACAGTTACATCTTCAAGATTCGTGTCATCAGGAATGTTACGCCATGCTGATTGGCATATATACGTCTAGTTTTACGGAATCGAATTATTTCCACCTTCAAGTCCAAACGGTCTAAAAGTACCTTATCGTAAGCAGCTTTGTTATCAAGGGGAGTTTAGTCACTCGAAGGTCTTAATTTTGAAAGCAGCCCAGTTTAATTTTCTGTGTTTTCTGTACCGGGCTTCTTCTTGTGCTTTGTTACCAACACTCAAATTTTGTGATTGCGTTGAGTTCCTCTTGCTACCCGAACATAATTTGATGATAAGGTGATAAACATATGGAATTTTGAACAGCTTGCAGATGGGTGTGGTCCTTGGAGATTTCTGGATAAAATTTCAGGGCGGGGGGATCTATAGGTCATTGTAGAATTAATAATTTAATGTTCGTACTTAATCGCTCAATTGAATTCGGATAGCCATTCATAAATGTTCTTTCGGGATTCGTAGTTTTTCTCCGTGTAATCTGTCTGTCAACGGTGACACAGAGAATTACCAACTCTCGCTGCTTCTTCTTCCCCTGGATAACATCAGACCCCACTCTGTAGGTTAACTAATATTACGAGGCCCTTATATTATACCGGATCTCTCGAAGAGCACCTCATTGCCATTTGTTAAGTCTGCGAAACGTGTCCAAAAGCCTCGACATGTATAGCTTTGTATAGCAAATCCCATGCGTAGATATCGCTCGGTATTTTAGGGCTACTCTCGATAAATATCTTAGCCCAGAGACTAGGAATGCTGCATTCTGTCTTTAATATGAGAAGCTACTCCTCCATTGGAGACTGAGTTCTCCTAGGACTTACCAGCCCTGAAGATGAAGCAGCTACGTTCTTATGAGAAGTATGGATATGCTAATTGCTCGCTACACAGAAAAACATCCCAGAAGACCGGAGGGGCAATTCAAATGTCTTTGCATTGCGATGAAAGCACCTCAGTACGCTGCTTGCAAGCAAATACACCAAAACTTGAGGCTTCAGTTTTTCACGGACCACATCGCATCACTGGCCGTGAGTTTCAAATTTTAAGTTCTCCGGTGCGGTGAATTCCTTATTTCGGCCATCTGAAAGGCAGTAGGGTCGCCAGTTGAAAGAAGCCGCTGAGGTCTAAGCCAAAAGCGAGTGAAATCCGTAGGTCATTCGTTCCTGCCCGTAAAACGTCTGTGGAGCCGGCACAAAAAATTGTGTCAGGCACTTTTTAGACTAACCTGACAGATGTGCCGTGATTCTCCTCAGTTGCAAGGCGAATATAACGGTATAAATAAAAGGTACTACCCGCATTCCCCAAAAATCAAAGACCCCAATAGGTTGCTAAAACCTGCAGCCAATGAGAAACCAGTCGCTCTGGGTTCAAACACCAGACATCAATCCACGTAAATCTCCACCACCCATAAAGTAACGTTACCATTTTTAGCGGAAGTACGACCACGCCCAGACCTGCGGCTAAGGTGAGAAATCCCGTCGTAGCTTAAGGTTGACCTGCAATGAACCAACAATGAATTTCAAGCACATGAATTGCTGAACGTCTTAGGGAAGCCGACAAGCACTTCACTCAACCCTCCACACTTCGTTAACTTACGGGTTGGTTTGGTTGGTTATGACTCACCCAGAAGATGGTGGCTCTAGTACAAACCGAAACGTTGGAATACCTTTAACGCCTGATAGGGATAAATGCGAAGGGCCAAAATTAAACACACTGAAGACACTCGTCTCTAGCCGTACTAACACGGCCAGTTAACCTATATTAACATGCTTAATTTACACATGTTGGTACCTATGTAATGACGTATAAAGGGGAGCTAGAATACTTTAGACTTTCAGTGCAGGACATAGGCGTACTTAGTGCGCTCGCTAATTAATTTTCTCTATAACTCTTTATGTCATGCTTGATGATAGCGCAGTTAATTAACTAAAGTTTCTCCTTTAACTTCATTAGGGCCATGACGAAACGAGTGCTTGCTCTTGTCTTTGGGTGTAATGAGCAGTTAAACTAGAATAGTGCTCAGATGCACAGTAATAGATCTAAAGGCCTCGACCATGAGGCGCAGGTTAGCACGTAAGCCACATTCGCAGTTGCGCAGTTGGTGTTCCCACCTCACATTATCCCATTTACCAGCCACGGAGGAATAGCGCTATACTGTACTCTACTGCTGCAGATTTTCAAATAGCTTTCAGTGGCCCATATGTTTGTATTAGTTTATTGAAGTATTTCTTCCTTTGAGCATATGTGCCACTCTCTGTTATGCGCTACTGAATATCTGGCACATAAAATGCATCGTTTGTGAAAGACTCAAAATCTGGGACTATTTGAAAGGAAGTTCGGCTGACTGGGTCATGCGCAAAGTAGCATGTAGCCTGCGATATTATTTTCAGCCTTCAGAGTTCTTATTTGCTACTGTGCTGCGGTGTGTGTATATTTCGAACCCTACAGCGTTCTAATGAAATTATTCTAAAATTAATTGAAATGTTGCGTATTAGTGAATAATTAGCGAATAACTGATCACAGTAATATTACTCTTGGAATTTCTTTACTTAATTTTCAGAGGCGTTCGCGTAAATAGCGAAGAGCCACAGTAGCTTCCATCATTTCCGTCTGTCGGTCCCTATGTCCCATCTATCAACTCAGATCCCACAAGACGGATTTTTGTGAAATTTGATATGGGCAATTTTATGGAGCTGTGTCGAGGAACTTCAAACTTTTTTAAAAATCGGGCGAAAATAACTGGGATTCCTCAATGGAGATTTACGCGTGTTTTGTATTGTTGGCAGCGACGTATATAGGACAGCAATGCAGATAAGGCATTACTGTGCTTCCAGGGCAACGCTTACAATATTTACGATATTGTTGACAGCGACTTATGAATGTCAACATTACAAAGGGGTTGCGTTATTGTTTTTCCACAGTAACAATTTATACGCTAACGCACCACGTTCATCGCCTATTGTTGAGCGTATATTAAGACAGCAGCATTGTTCCTCCAACTCTAAATATATTTTTTATTTTGTAACGTGTAAAATCTTTTGTTTCCTTGTAATTTCCAATGTTAATTTACGACGTGTCAACACAGTAGTTTTAAAATATACAAAGTATAAGCTGTTTTGTAAGGTTGTAATTTTTTGTGGACTTCCCAGTTATTTCTTGTAACGTAATCCACGTGGACAATACAATTTATGATTATTCTTACTTACTTACTTACTCACTCCATTTTGCAGAGTCCTTCTTGTGAAGCAGCTAGTCAAGAAATTCCCCGCATTTCACGGAACCCGAAGGTTCATTACCGCACTCACAAGCGTCCACCACCTGTCCCTATCCTGGGCCAGCCCAATCCAGTCCATATACCCACATCCCAC
>Ga0123354_10021749_pt1 | contig 10108 bp, 5 predicted proteins | sample TergutLab28metaG_2_FD_97872 | JGI IMG/M metagenome (GOLD analysis project Ga0123354, IMG submission 97872) | Labiotermes labralis P4 segment gut microbial communities from Petit-Saut dam, French Guiana - Lab288 P4 | ecosystem: Host-associated > Arthropoda: Insects > Digestive system > Gut ...
GAAAAAATTCACGCATGCGCACTAAGGTTCAAGGTCGGCTCATGCAAGCGCGCTAGATTATAATCCATCAGGTGTTCGCATAAAAAAAATACGGTCGGATACTTTTCTAACAGACCTCGTATTCGCCTGGTCTTTCCACTGTGTTCTTTTGTGTTCTAACGTATGTATTTTATAAAATTGCCTTCCACTTCATTTTTGAAATAAATATAAGCAAAGAAATGTTTGAGTGGCTTGAGGTTCGTTCACTGGTATTGCTGAAGATTCAGGTCTTCTGGAATTTTACGCCATGTCAACTGGTAAATGGGTACCGACTTGAATATCCAAAGAAATGGTTATGGAAATGCTGTAACAATTTGACTGATATGTGAAGGTATTTTGTGTGTTGATATCTTCCTTCTGAGTTTTCTGTCTTTTTTTTTTTTACCGAAAAGAGTTTAATCACGAAACATGTAGGCTATTTCATGTTAGATATAAAGCAGAATTCCGTCATGGAAAATTTCCGGATAAAATCTTCAATCTCCGACTATACATTGTGGGAGAATTGTACGTATACAGAGTGGCAGAACAGGTAGACACTTTGACGCAGCTACAGAGTGACACACTTCTCAACGAACGAGTCTTGTGACATTGATGCGTATCAAACTGAGATTTTTATCCCACAAACAGGATTGTGTCTGCTTTCCGTGGATACTCGACCGTTGTTTCCCATCCCATCCTCTGTCGGCAGAGCAACTAGGCTACGGGCTGAGTGTCCAGACGCCTCTGGGGCCTGTCCGGTATTCACTGCAGTGAGCATCGCTAGCTATTTTTCGGTGTTAAAGCAGTATCATCACCTGAACTGTTGGACGCACTTCTAAAAAAATTTTGTTTTGGAGACTCACGAAAAGTTGTCTGGGTTTCCGTTATAACATAGTTTGCATACGGCCATAAATTGACCCTTCCACGTAGCCCATAAACAATTTTTAAGTGTTTGTTATTTCGTATGGGACATTTTTGTCAAAAGTTGTGGGGAAGTTTGGATATTCAAATACATTAATCTTTAGTAGCTGTAAATAATCCAGTCCCCATACCGCGTGAACTGTTTCATGTGTCTTGTTAGAATTAGATACTTGTAACTTCCACCAGAAGTTGGCAAATCTATTTTGTGATATATTGATTTATAATGAAGTCCATTTTACGTAAGACCTTTATTGTATTCCGCAAATCATCTTTCAGATTTTGTTGAAATTCGACATGGGAAACTTCTGTTTGGATTTTTCATGCAGTCCCAGTTTTGGTGTCGTTGTGATTGATAATGAAGCCTAATATGCATTATGCCATTAATAATATTTCACTTATAGCCTTTAAACATTTCATGGGTTTTAAGTTGATGTGAGAATATTATTCTATATTTAATCTTATTTTTATTCCAATTTTGAAATAAGCTGGATAAACTTCAAAGGACGCCGGTTGCGATTTTGTATGTTACATTTTCGAGGGCACAATTGCCCATCTTGTTACATTTTCATAGCTGTACGTACACCCATCATGTCTAAGTAACTGTGTGGCTCTGTGCCACATTCTTCTCCTTTGAAGGTTGCTGGAACGGCGAATTGTGATAAGATGAAGTTTAACTGTTATTTATAAAGGCTTTTATAAGAAAGTCGTCTACGATTGCCTGTTTTAAACGTTACTTTGACACTGGACTGCGTGTGCTGAAAAAAGAGACTTAGAGCGGGCCTGTTTGTGGGTTTAACCTTATGACCTATTAAATGAGGAGCCTGTACTCGTGGGTTGTGTGAGCTGAGTGAGAAACTGTTGTGCAGTTGTAAGGACGTTTTTAAGTAGTTGTAAATTTGTTCTGACGGTGTTATGTAGTATTTGGGATTACCGGGGTGGTACGCTTTGTCTTGTCTGCGTTATAGTTTTGGAATGCGACAGTTGAGTTCCGCAAATTGATATGTTTCTTTCCTCCAGTGGAAACTTACGTAGGTTCGCTAGAAATGGCTAATATTGTTCGCTGTTGAGGACTGAGAGAGATCCAACTGCCGAAACGCTGTGAACTCTTCGGAATAGGCATATTAGACGATGCACAGCGCCCAGAGACCCAGCAGCTTTCAGGGAACCTGGGGCCGAAAAGAACAGAGAAAAGTGCATTTACCGAAACGAGTTAATTTATTTTCGTTTTATATGGGTAAATGAAACTCAGATATAATATCTGTGCTCGGTTGGTTGGTTCTAACGTCGTATGTAAAATGACTGATGCTGTAGCTCATAGTCAGCCGCGTGTTCAGCACGGTGAATTGCACAGATGTATAAAGTACCGTATATTATGGGCTGAAATTCTGCGTCACGCTTTCGTATTTCTTACTTGGCATAACCGAATGATAAGAAGGAAGTGGGACATACGCCAATTTTGGCGATTTGCGATCTTACTGTTATGAAATGCGTAATTAGACCTTATTTTGGGCTAAATTGCATCAACATTAAACTTAATATCATCTGTTCTGGCCACAGACATGTGCTGTTCCGGAGACATTGCTGTGTGCCATCACGAATGTTCAAGGGAATCACGAGCATTTGAAACTGAACACTCTAAATCATGTATATCTAATGAGCTTATGTTGTCGTCTTCAAGGATAAAATTGATTCTCTTGAAGTAGAGTGCGGAAATCGTTCGGAAAAGACTCTAAACAAATTTCTGTAGACATAAATGCAGATCGAACGATTTGTGTGTATGAGTCACGGAACACGTGCAATCACCATCGTCATCATACGAAAAACACTGTCGAAACGTTTCAAAATAAATCATAATATGAAGCAGTAGGGGCGTCAAACCCACCCGTCTGTCACGTTTAGGTACGAACATAGACTGAGGGTGTTTTTGAGTGCAGCGTGCTGAGGATGATATTTTGAAGGAAGGGAGGAAGAAAGTAGAAGGAAGCTCGATAAAAGTGCATAATGAGGAGCTTTATGGTTATTATTCCTTATCAAGTACAATATAGGTGGAAAAATGTAGGATGAGGTAGGCGATGTGTGTATGACGCATGGGAGAGGGTCAACACGTGGGAAAACCCGAAAGATAGAAAGAACGACTTGGGAAACTTTGGCGAATGTGGGATTTCGTATTAAAATGTATCTTTACAGAAATAATATGAGAGACCGAGGACTGGATGTACTGTATGTGGCTGAGAGTGGGGTTACTTGCGAGCGCTTGTGACTACGTTAGTGTTCCCTAAATTGCTGATAATTTCTTGACTAGTTGAACAATCCATGGCTTCTCAAGAGGGACTGTACTGTTTTTAAGTCAGTTATGGAGGCCAATAGAAAACAAGGAGTTCATGGTAGAACCTACAAAGCCCCTGTCTTATTGCAGCACAGACTGTAGTGGTAGTTCTTTACTGTACACGGCCATTGCTAACTTGTGCTGTTTGTAATATCTTTACTGACTGGAAGTAATGAACGAAATATCCGTGGCAGTAATTGTCTACTGTTCCTTCCTAAGTTCAGTAACGCAGTTACCATTTGCGCCTATGTGTTTGGCCGTGGGGTCTGAGGTGTAGGTGTGCTGCCGCTTGGTTGCTGGCATCCGGGGGTTGAAATCCCACTGAGAGCATTGATACTAGTCTGTTGTGTTTGTTGTGTGTTGTGTGGGTAACGGCCTTTGCGGTGAGCTGGTCACTCGTTCAGGGAAGTCCTAACTGGTGTATGTGTGTGTGTGTGTGTGTCTAATGGCATGTAATCTAGAAACCTCAACAGTGAGGTGGCGCAGTCCCCAGTTGCGCTATAGCACCACAAAAAAGTAATAACCAGTTGCACTGAAACTCACATTCCTCCCCCCTCCCCTCTTTCTACGTTCGGCAGTCAACACAGAAAGTGTTGTGGTTGCTTGGTCAGCGTTGTTAAATGAACTGCCAGTAAATATATATATATATATGGTTTTTTGTATATATATTTATTTACGTTAGAATGTAGGTAGTTCGAGGTGAATGGGACCGATGTTGCCTCCAGTTACCGAAAAGCTCTGATTACGCGGATTACGGCAGTTCAGAACGTATGATGACGTATATAACAGGACATACACATGTTGTTAATACGTACTGTGTGTATGTCATTGTGTCAGAATATCGGTGTGTACAGTGGCATTTTAATTAATGTCAGATGCCTTCTTTCGTCACGCAGAGTGGGCCCGAAACGACACTGCGTACATTTTGTCAACCTTCCAATATTTATAAACTAATGAGCGACGTGTGCCTCACTTTGATTTTGAAATTCTGAAAGGTTATGTTAAGGAAGGTTTTTTTTTTGTTTCGTCGTGTAGCTAAGATCATGTATCATGTGCCCTTTGATTAAACTGCAGCACAAAATTTAAAGTTGTGTAATTTTTCTAAATTTCATCAGTTACTTCTTTTTAGGAGTGAACTCCACTATCGAATTCAGGACTGAAAATCTGTTGAGAAAAAATTCCTGTACCCGCGCGATTCCCCCCCCCCCCCCACCGCCCCACAGAGACAGACTTCTTTAAAACTGTGTGACATATCAACAGAGCTAGAAAATCTCTGACAAGACACACACGTTTGTGACTGAACAACTGAACTGAACAGAATAGCAGTTTGCACCAAGCACAGCTGCTGTTTAGAGATACCATCTGGACTCTGTATTGCAATGGTCGACATTGCAGTACGGACCAACTTCAGTTACCATTGCTCTCACGTTGTGATCCTACTCGTAACTACGCTGACTGTTGACGTACGTAAGGAGAGTATTGCGTAAGAGATCATTTTACAGATAGTACGCTATAAATAGGGTGAGGTCGGCTACATCGGACCGTTTCCTAAACTGGCCACTGTTCGTGAAATTCATATCCCGGCTGTATTTTGCGAATTCCAGGCATTCATAACCTTGGCACCAGATAGAATTGAGTATTCGGCTTTACACCTTAGACGCCTTGCACCCGGTACCGATTGAGAACGAACATAGGTGGGCCCCAGAAGCCGGTCTGGAATACCTGCACTTGCTTTGTGTGGATTTGTAAAGTTCAGCTTAGCGTGTAAATTATGTAATAGATACTGAGTCAGCGAAGATAATTCGCGCCAGTGAGAAAATGGAAGGCAGACATCGTAGAGGAAATGGATGTACGTGTTATTGACTTTGTAGCGGTGTGAGCAAGCGATGCGCAACGTCAATTGGCTGCGGATCCAACGGAACGGAATGCAATGAAATACTTTCATTTTGCAATAATTAACTTTCCTGAAAAGAGTATTGACCGGGACCGTGTGGTTTCCGGCTTCCCTGACGTAAAGAACAGATTATGAAGGTTCAGGTTTCTCACGGCGGCGACCGGGGTGTGATGCCGTGTAATGTGGTTGGAATGTAGCGGCTTTTCACACGGCGTCACATAATAATCTGATATCCTGATGATGTACTGTGTCCATCATCATGGTAGATGGAGCCGCGATGACCCCGTGTAGTGACTGAGCTGCGGGCTGGACGATCCGGGATCCGAATTCAGGGATTATACGTCGAGACCTGCTCTGGGGTCCACCCAGCCTCCTATTTGGTGTGTGTCCCGAATTTTCCTTCGGGATAAAGTGGCCGGCGTTTAATTTGGCCTCTCACCTCGGTCCAGTGCTGTCGTAAAGAATGAGTGGAGCTGCGCCTCTCCTCCCTCTGTTTGTCTTCAGGACATGCAAAGGGACAATTTTGCCTTTATCGTGAGTGTATATAATATCCAGGAGATTGAGGTATTGTATTCCTCCGAAACGTCCATAAATTTGTAGAACATTACGAGGTATGCCGTGGCGCAGTTGGTCGAGGCACTGCGCTACAATGGGGAAGGTCGCGGGTTCGATTCCAGATGGTGTCATTGACTCAGCCTCTGACAGCAATGAGTAGCAGGGGTATCTCCTGGGGGGTAAAGGCGGTCGGTGTGTAGGGCTGACAACGTTACCACGTTCATGTGCTGATTGTTTGGAAATCTGAGGGCCTCAACCTTCCGGAACCCTCAGGACCTATCCTGTACGGGGATTGCTGTACCTTTATCTTGTTTTTACTGTTTTATGGCAGAACTTTAGGCACATGCTGTTCCAGTGTAGGATAAACAGTTGATGTCTGCCACTTTACTTAACACACAACGGAATGATCCACCTAAAGATGAAATGTTTTTCTTAAAACTCCTCATTTATTCTGCGGAAAAATCCTTGACAGGATGACAAGACTGCTTATTTGGATGGACGCTGCTTGTTAGATACATAATATTCTTTCTGTAGCCGAATTCGTAGTGCATTTTCTTTGTACTTATCTTTCAGATGTTTCAGAAGAAAACGTGTAATTTCTTTACTGGGGTCAGGCTCCTCTACTTCCTCTTTCTTAACACGATTATGTTGATATGTTTGCATCCCGTACACACGAACGAGAAGAAACTACGACTTTATTTTTTGACAGTTAGTCCTGTAAGGTTGATGAGGTGTGTTTACTGAACGCGTAACCTTCGAGGTCTCTTGTCTGTTCAGCTGATTGGCGTGGACGTCCATTTTCCGTTCAGTCTGAAAAGTGAGCTGTGTCTCGGCGTCTCTTATTGCAGGCCAATTTACCGTCATTAACCTGCTGAACAGCTTGGGTTCGTGAGAGTGCCTGTGTTGTCACAACTCCATTAAACCGGTGAATAATCTATCCAGTAGCCATGCTTGCAGCAACTGAACTCGTGTGTGAAATTGTAATTTTATGTAAAGGCGGCATTTTCCTTCTACACTAAATGCCGCTCTTGTCACCTTTCTTATTCCGTTTCTCAAGTGCCACAGTCTGTGGTGGACCTTGGCTTTCAAAACAAAACTCCTGTCTTGGGCGAGTGCAAAATTGCGAAGAGCAACTGTTAGATTCTTTATGTCCGTCTTTCCGTCCGTCCACAAGGAACAACTTGGCTCCGACTGGACGTATCTTCATGAAATTTAGTATTTGAGTATTTTTCGGAAATTGTCGAGAAAATTCTCTTTTCATTATAATCTGACAAGAATGAGAACTTTACATGAAAACCAGTAAACATTTATGATCACGTCTTCCTCAGTTCTCCTTAGAATGAGATATTTCAGACAAAAGTTTTAGAGAAAACAAAAACACGCATTTTATGTTCAAAAACTTTTTTTTTCGAAAATCGTGCCGTTTATGATATAATGTCGAAAAAACTTATTATAGAGCCAGACAGGCCACAGACGACAATATGGCGCATGCGCATTTCATGCTGGACACTAAGACTATAAACACACTCGGAATATGCCATACTTATTGGCCGACAATAATAAAATTGTTTGTTTCAGTCAAACACAACAGTACTTTATTTTATTACTTTAACTACAAGTTTCGGCCGTTAGACATCATCAGTCACCAGTCGGTACGTCATACGCCGACCCTTCCCAATACACCAGCAAAACGTACGGTTGCTCCCTTATCGTATTAAACACTACACTTTACACAGAGGGAAATAATTGGTATCCGTCGCCACAAATAAGAAGACACGGACCAGTTATAAATAATATTTACAGGCACCACCCAGTGTTCGGCGTATACGAGATAAAACTACGAACTCATTTCCTACAAACATGTACTATAAATTGTGACTTAAGAAAACATATATATGTATATATATATTAACGGTTTTAGTTTTATAGTTATAATATTTTATTTTAATTTCAATTTGGTTTCAGTTCTTCATAATAACTCTTAATATATCACAGGCAATATACCACAGGCAATATATCACAGGCAATATACCACAGGCAGTATATCACAGGCAGTATATCACAGGCAATATATCACAGGCAATATATCACAGGCAATATACCACAGGCAATATATCACAGGCAATATATCACAGAAAATATACCACAGGCAATATATCACAGGCAATATACCACAGGCAATATATCACAGGCAATATACCACAGGCAATATATCACAGGCAATATACCACAGGCAGTATATCACAGGCAATATACCACAGGCAATATATCACAGGCAATATATCACAGGCAATATACCACAGGCAATATATAACAGGCAATATACCACAGGCAATATATCACAGGCAATATACCACAGGCAATATATCACAGGCAATATACCACAGGCAATATATCACAGGCAATATACCACATGCAATATATCACAGGCAATATATCCACTCAATTACTATACCGTGTGAATATAATTTAACACTGGTGTTTTATGGAATCCATATGACATTGAATTCAATGTTTACTACGTGTAACCTGTTTTAAACTTCTTGTTCAGTTGGTCTGATGAAGGTCTGACGACCGAAACTTGTAGCCAGCAAGTTAAAATAATAAAATAAAATATTGTTGTGTTTGACTGAAATAAAAAATAATTATTATTGTCTGTAAATTTTATAACACAGCAGGACGTCCTGTACCACAACAGCAATACTTATTGCTTTTCCAATGCAAGAATGGTAGCACAAGAGCGCTTGAATGTTATGTTACACGTACATTGGTTGTCCTGTTCATTTCCATTATATTTAAGTCTTCATCAGTTTCGTTTTTTCATCTTTTCCTTGGTCTTCCTCTTTTCCTTGTTACCTACACCGTAGTTGGTGCAGTTTGTTTTGGTATTTGTTGCTTTTCCATTTTATAAATTTTCCGCTTGTAATGTGCCCTGTATCCAGTCTTATCATTGTACGCGTGTAAATGAATCTTCTCAGATCTGTCGCAGATTTTTCCCGTCTTCTGTGTATAAATCCCTGTTGTTATGTGTTATAAACGCATGCATTCTTTTCAACTACTGAATGTTTTTATCATTATCTTTTCTAGTGTGTGCCCACAATATGGGTGTTTGTGTCAAACCTTATAGTTTAAATATAATCACATGTACAAATCATAAAATTTCGTATCTTCTGTCTCAGTTATGCGTTACATTAATAGAATGTCTGTCCATCTGTCACGTAGTGTCTGGACCTAAAGCGTTGTACGCGTTTACTTCGATATTGGAGTATGCATTAAACGTCATCCGTCATTTCCGATTTCCAGCCCCTCTAACCCAAAGTCTACGGTACTTTAGGCAATACACTCAATGAATTTCGTGCTCGGATTTTATGAATGGGCCACAAATTACGTTAAAAGGAAGTATTAGGGAATTTTTTATGCTGCATTATGAGCAGTGTTATGCTACTTAATTGTACGTGGTTGACAACATTTCAAATATTTGTAACGTCAAATGACTCGAATCTTATTGCGTCTTACTTCGAAGTCCGTACATGTAGTCACCATCATCAACTTTCGGGCTCTCAGTCATTGTTAATGGATAGCCTACAGTCAGATTTAGGGCTGAGTGCTGTTGTACTGTCTAATGCTTATGGTGAACAGAAATGGTGCGTGATTCCGGGTTCCCGCCGCGGTGTAAATGAGGTCTGCGCTCTTTTGGGATTTTCCGCAGCGTATGATGGTAGTTCCGCACCGATGTTGCGGGACAGCCTGTCGGTCCCATCTTCCAGGGTCAAGTAGTCCAAGAAGAAATTCTTTCAGATTCCGAACCTTTGGCACAGTTTTTTTACTACTGGGACTTTACATATACTACTACTACTACTGCTAATAATAATAATAATAATAATAGAACTGCTGCTTAATATAATATTAAATAATGTACGTCAGCACAGCTACTTTATTACACAAGGTAATTACGTAGGCTATATGTAGCCTATGTAATTACCTTGTGTAATAAAGTAGTTGTGCTGACGTACATTATTTAATATTATATTACGTTTACGAGCACATCGTGACGCCTCTGTTAAAAAACTGCTGCTGCTGCTGCTACATGATTTTAGGCTTCATCTCGTACACTGTAAATATTTTTGAGGTGTTTAGCTACGGTAGAAAGAATTCGTTAGATTGTGGATCCAGGAGTATCAAGATTTCTACGAGTAGGGGAGAACACAAGAAATGTAGACAAAAAAAATTGCTCTGAATGGCATTATGCCGTTAGTCTCAGTGTTCAGTGCCACAGTATCAGTTTAATGTCTGTATAACTGTGTCTACAGCGTCCAAAGTCGAGGCTGCTAACTCGGTTTTTTTTTGGGGGGGGGGGGGGATGTTCCATTGGTGGGAGTAGACCCAACATCCTA
>Ga0123354_10021750_pt1 | contig 10108 bp, 7 predicted proteins | sample TergutLab28metaG_2_FD_97872 | JGI IMG/M metagenome (GOLD analysis project Ga0123354, IMG submission 97872) | Labiotermes labralis P4 segment gut microbial communities from Petit-Saut dam, French Guiana - Lab288 P4 | ecosystem: Host-associated > Arthropoda: Insects > Digestive system > Gut ...
CAGCAGGCAGCATCGTCGGTGCTTTATACCACAAGCTGTAAACACAGTCTAGTGCTCCTGAGGATGGGCGAAATTATCGCCCGAAACGTGTTGAGCTGATTGAAATTATTAATAAAATTATTATTATTGCATCTAGTTGACTATTTATATTATTATATCCTGATTATTTAATTAACAGGCTGGTCTTTGTGTTAGAGACGGGCTGTGTTCTCTGTGAAGTAGGAAACCTTTTCAAATTTCGCTACAGAACAGACCATGAAGGCCCAGAGGGCGTTTTGAGGCGTAGCTGTACTCTTTCTATAACCTAGGCGCTAGATGGGAGTGCCCCCAGGCGCTATATCCCCGGGAGAGAGAGACCTTGTTACACATTGTACAGGACCTTGAGTGCGCCCCAGGAATGGTCTGGACAGATGCGGAAAATCTCGCCCCCCACCGAGATTCTATCCCCACACCTTCCAGCCCTTAGCGAGAAGCTATACCGGTTATGTTTATCCCGACCCACGAACGTTTTCACTGCGTTAAGAATAACGTAGAGGATTTTTGTCTAACTGTCATATTAAAGTATGAATTGAATGATTATGATGTGTGTTGTGATTACCCTATCTTTAACCTTTAGACGCCTAACGTCAACTATAGTGGTCGTACCGCACCGCTAACCTCTAAAGTTGCATTTTATATATTTATTCAACAAATATAGGTACTGAATATTTTAAACATGGTATAAACTCTCTTTTTTTTTTCTTTTCAAAATGCAGTTTGTTTCATAATTCTAACGTATTTGGTTCCTGTATTATTCACATTTTATATACAGAGTGTGCTAAAATTTAAAAAATAATTCCAGCGCCAAAATGTTAATGTTACCCTCGTGTTACTATTGGGTGCATAGCGTTTCGTGTGAAACGATGGACTGGCTGTGAAGGTGCGAGTACACGTGCAATGTAATGGCATGGTTGTGACCTATTTTTAAAGCAATTGCTATGCCTGTCGTGGCCGGAGTTCGTGTGAAGTGAACAAGAACTGGTGTTCGGACATCATGAATCGCTTATTATTTTTTTTTATTTTTCTATTTTATTAATATTTACCTCTATTTTTTTACTCTAATTAATACAATGAATAGACGACTCTCTTGCGTTTCTGATGATATGATAAATCAATTAATTACTTACGATTAAATGCAGTGTTTTGGTTGGAGGATGTTGGGGCAAAAAACCACGAAGATGGACATAAGTTTTTTTTTTCCCCCGGAACATTTGGTACTTACCTACAATTACCTGTCGTCATATGCCAACCGGCAGTCATCTTTATTTTTCCCATGGCACTTCAGCCCCTAGTGAACCAGAGCCTTCTCTTTATCGAGGCTTCTCAATCACGCTCAAACACACCACAGTCGGTAGGTCTCCTCTGGACGAGTGATCAGCCTGACACAGAGACCTGTACCCGACAACACACAACACTCAAAAGAGACTGACATCCATTCCCATCGTCGGGATTCGAACCCGTAATTCCGGCGAACGAGCGGCAGCAGACCCACGCCTTGGGCTGCAAAGCCACTGCGATTAGCTCAGTTACTTTTATAGTCTGTGTAAATATTTATACACATTTTGATTTACGAGGATGGACTGTAAAATTTCTTCGTTTTTATTCACCATTTATTCTTGCCACAAACTGATAAAGAAATAATTTTTTGGGGCGCTTTTGCAAATCAATTGCGAGGAGTGTCCACTAGCCTCGTCCAGTAAGTCCCTCTGTCCGCATGGAACAGTGCGACTTACACCAGAGGGATTTTTGTAGTTTCATATTTGCGATTCTTACAAAAATTTCTCGTGAGATTCCAGTTTTGGTTAAAATCGGACAAAAAACAGGGCGCGTTACATGAAGATCGGCCTATAGTTATGGATAATGTATTGCCTTGGTTAGTTTTAATAACTGAGACCGAAGAAAGAGTTGACTTTTAAAACATTACAGTCGAACATGATCGAGTTAGAATATGTTGCTTAGATATTACGTACAGGTGTTTACGAATGTGGAAACCTACATCACAGGGAACACAGACTGTATCAATAACAAAGACGAATCAAATTATTTGTAACTGATGCAGACCGTGCTTTCTGTGAGGGACGATTCAGGGCATTAAAATATTTCAGTTAACGATCTAACGCAACAGTCGAACAAAACTGATTTTAAATACGTTGCTAGGATAATGAGGAAACGAAAAATCCGGTTTATGAAACGTTACAGCGCATATTTTTCCAAATCTTGATGGACCAAAAATCTGTGGACAATGAGAGAGTGAACACCCCAGAATATTTTCGCGGTAGGACATTTCTTGAGCATAAATAGACCAGGTTAAAGGAGGCGAAAGATTACGCGAACTGTTTCATGTGGCGCTTCTTAAGGGCTTCTGAGGAAAGGAATCAAGAAGGCAATTTGATTAACTGTAAACCGTACAGTCTTTGTCTGAAGAGGTTAAAAGTTGTCTTGTTTTTTTAATTTTATTTTACGGATTTATGTCTAATACCGATCAATTTGAAGGGCTGTGTTATTCCTGTACTTGAACTCTACTGATTATTGCTAAGCGCGACGTGGTTTCCCATTCAGTTCGTTTTTAATATTTTAAATTTCTCGCTGCCCCAAATGTAGCAACAGTACCTTAGGATGTAAGGCATGGGAAGGTGACGGTATAAACCGATATGAAGTATAGAATGTATCAGACAATCCTTTTCCTCGCAGCTACAGTCAGTTGAATTGAATCGGTGTTAAATAGCTGGAACGTGTCGAATTCAGTGACTATCATTCTATGACTTGGCCATAGGCGACCATAGCAGACACAAATCCGCGAGAAGAATTCCAGGCCCTCGGGGCGGGATTTATTGATCTGCCAGACCACTTACTTTACTGTGGCTTCAGGAGAAAACTGACACTAGACCAGAGACATGCTGCTGATGATGAGGGTTGGAAGTATTGTGTCCTTTCGCTTTGTTTTAAGCCGTTATCAACTGGTCAGGTGTGCAGTTTATACATGTAAGATGCTACCGTACTAGTACTGTTTGCAGCGGTCGTCACGGGCAAACTACGCAGAGCCTGCGGTAAACAAGTCCAATATTTCCACACTCTGCATTCCTTCCTTGAGCTCTTAGTTACCCTTCCGGCTTGTCTGTATATATCTACAATCGTCTGGCTTTGTTCACTATGGTGTTTATAATAATACCCTTATGATAACCTTTGCTAACGACGAGCGCTTTTGAGCTGATGGTTTAAGCCACCAGACTGGAGGGCAATTAAATAAAGATGGAGACGGTGGAGAATCTGGAGAGTGCGCATCCTCACTATTCGTGTGGCCTCTTCCTGTGGCCTTTGTAAAAGAGGGAACTCATGCATTTTATAGAAACGGAAGGTTCGTTGCTGTGGCCACAGGATTATGTCTGTGGAGTCGATTTTGAGCAAGAAGAATCCAGTTGTCATCTTCGCACTCGTCCTTTAAGATGCATTTCGCCGCCCTTTTCCCCTCTACGTATCCTTTTCTTGACTAACTTCTTGTTTTCTCCATATATTGTTTCCTTGAAGAGCGTATTAAGCTGCTATGAAATTACAATTTTGTATCTTCCTATTTCCTTTGCCGTAGGTACAAGTGACTCAGTTAATCTGAAAATGGAATAATTTTAATGGCACAAACGCTGCAAGATACTTTTCCCAACTAACCGCTTATAATATTCAATTCATTATCTTAGGACGGTCAGTGTACAGTTGTACCGAAACGTGCCCGATATCCATAACCATCAGCGAACTCACTGACTTTAGTAACTGTACGTGTGTGTACTCGCGCGCTTGCATATTGTATTCTACAGTGCCTGCCAGTGGCGTACCGAGGGGGGGTTCAAACCCCCCCTCCACCCGAAATTCCGAAGGCCCTCCAAAATCGTGCCAAACTCAACCCCATTGTGAAAACTGTTAAAAATTGTTGAATTTAGGACGCCAAAACCCAAAGATGTTCGGAAAAAAAAGCAGTAAAATTCTAAAACTACCTAAGTTCGCAATTTTTTTACATTAGCAATGACAAATAAGTTGGTTGTTATCGTAAATAGTCTTAAAATACCAACATTTAAGAAAATTTTACTATATGAAATGAAATTTTTTGTACCAAATTACAGCTGCCTCCAGAACCCCTGACTAGGGGGCTACAGGCCCCAGATCCCCGTTCTCTCTGTCCTCTTTCCTCAACTGAATTTGTTAACCCCCCTCCGAACAAAATTCCTGGGTACGTCACTGGTACCTGCTCGTGTTTATTAAGGTGTTATTTCTGAATGTTCTGTTTAGAGTATCCTTTATGTCTTAAAGTTGAGCATTACGCACGGGCAGACTGCTAACAGTTCATTAACGAATTTTCTGAATGTTAAACCCACGTTTCCTGCAACATTTTCCAGATGCTGTTCACCTTTTGATGCGTCTGAGAACGGCCCTCAATATTTACATCTCAGGTTCGCTGAAAATTGCCTTCGAGAACTTACAGTGATCCTCAAAGACAATGTTCTCATCCCATAATTTTAATTGGCTGTGTCGGTAGGTGTAGCCTGTTCAGTAATAATTCTGTGCAGCACAAAAGACCGCCCTCTTACTCTTCAAATATAGAAAGCACATATGCGAGGATGCTATTAACTGGCTTTATTCATAAAGGATAACTTTAGAGAGAATAATTTTAGAAGAAGAGAGAATACCATTGTGAGAGAACATTCTGTGCCGTTTGTCGTATTGCTTTATTTATACGAATTGCTTAATCAGATGCACAATGGCGGTGGCTGCACATTTCATTACTGACATTAATTAAAGGACTTTTGTGATTTTGATGTTCAGGTGACCTGCATCGTGATAAATTCTCATAATAAAACCAACTAGATACACTAACTTAATCAAATTTAATTTTGGAATAAAAATGTACATGTTTCGCACAGTTTCTCTGTCCATCATCAGGAGGTTTTTCACTGTACACACGGCAATGGTATTTGTCATACAGGTTTGTTGACAGCTTGCGAGCAGGCTGTCAGCTGTGTGTACAGTGAAAAACTCCTGATGATGGACAGAGAAACTGTCCGCAACATGTAGAGTTTTACTGACCGTGCATATCAGTATAATCTTAGTAACTAACCAACTTAATGCACAAATTCTCGTTTTATAATTAGTTTATTATATGCTTCTACACGTTTCGAACACTATGTGCTCGAAACGTGTAGAGGCATATAATGAACTAATTATAAAACAAGAATTTGCGCATTATGTTGGTTAATTACTAAGATTAAGATATCGAGTTTTATTCCAAAAATAAATTTGAGAAATTAGTGCATCTAATTGGTTTTATTACAAGACTTTTGTGATATTTAATATTTGATATGTAGACTAAAGTAAATATTGTGGGGAAATATCAAGTTGATTGTTTCCGATCTAATATAAACTCTGCATAACTAACCACCTTCATTTTAATAAACATTCCCCGTGAATTTACGGTGTGTAATGGCTTAATTGTATGTCTTATTGAAGTTCGGCAAATGTATTTGAAGAATTCTTCAGTGTCATGTATATTTAAGGAAAACGAACGCATTGTATCTTCGTTTGGTAGGATGTGCTTTTTATTTGCTCTTCAGTAGCTTTATTTGTGCACAAAACTGGACATGTGGCCAGTGACATGAGAAAATTCTGACGGACCTCCTTGTAAAATAATGAGGCTTGTCCTACGGTACTTGCAGTCGTCTTTCCACATGGATCTTACCTATGATCGGTGTGTCTTAGGCTTATACGCATCTTAGTCATACAGTTGGTTGGATTTTTGTTCAGCTGGAGAGATGATTTACTTAGACTTTCTGTGTTAACGGACTAGGGTATTATCTGCAGAAATGTAGCAGTAGCCCTATAATTTCAAAATGGAATATCAGCCTTAGGCAGATCCTGAATTGTATGTCTTCTTTATCTTTTAAAGCCCAGTACTAACTATACGTACCACAAGGCTTAATGTTCAGGAATTCAACGCTCTGTCCCGTATGTACTTATGTGCCTTGTTTGGATCTCTCTATGGCAGCGAAACATGGGTAACCACGAAGAGAGACATGACTCGCCCAGAAGCTGCAGAAATGCGCTTTCTAAGAAGTGTTACGGGATACACAAGACTGGATAAAATAAGAAGCGAAGTCATAAGGAAAGAACTAGAGATCTCTGGAATACAAGACGTGAGACTCAAATACAAACAAAACTGTATCAACCACCTTGAAAGAATGGACAACACCAGACTCCCGAAACACGCCCTCAACTACAAACCTCGAGGAAGAAGAAATGGCAATGCGTCGATGCCGGAACAGGTTCAAGACCTAATCCATGGAGGAAGAAGAAGATGATGATGTTTGGATCTCAGAACAAAAAATCTTTTTCTCTATATAGCGTTTACTGATTGGTACTTGTATCGTAGACAGACTACGCGGTACGAGCTGAATAATGAAATATAATTAAGGTTTATTTTCATCCGTAAAGCTGTAATACGTTGACTTTTATATTTGTTAAATACACTGTCAGGGTAGGGTTACACCGTAGCTTCTAAATATATTTAGAATAGGCAAGAAAATGCGGCCGGAAGTGGCTGATTATGACTAAACTGGTGACGTTGTGAAGTAAAATGAATTAGAAATGAAGCAAAATAAATGTATTACGTATTTACTGGAGACGTGATGTAACTTAAGCAACACCTATTTCCTCAGACTACGTTTTTGACTGGACTAGTAACGCTGCGTTTGCATAGATAGCTTGGGTAGGTCGGCTGGAGTTGCTCTTGTCTTCCATTCACTTCACTTAACACTGACCTGCCTGATCTCAAATCTTTCAGGTTTGGAGTTTAAGCAAACACCATTTTATGTAACAGACATTCATTATAACGGCCACTTGTGCATTTTGCTGGCTGGTTGAATAGGAACACTGTGAAAGGAGTGAATATTCAGTATTCGCGTACCAACTACACACATTTTAAAATCCTTAGAGCCCATTCGTTTATTTCAGCCATTTCTGATTCATAACTGAAGCCCAATCATTTATGTCAACCATTCCGGATTCATAACTAAGATTCTTCATTAATTTATCATGACTCGTAAGGTCGTCTCCGGCTGTTTTTGTGTCTCGAACGTTCCAGTGTTTGTAACATCCTACTGCCTTCCTGGTCAGATTTGTTCGTCTTTCTTTCTGGAATTGTGTCTTATGACAGTGGACGTGCGATTGTCAGGTAGACAGTCAAATGTGGCGAAGACACTGGAATTTTATAAAAGTCATATCCTTCCCAGTAACATGCCAGAGGGCAACGAGGGAATGTAGAGGTATGCTCTACCCCCACTCAACCTCAGTTCAGCGCCACGCCCCGGCCATTTTAAATACGTACACATGTTTGTGTTTTGCTGCTAGAATAGTCTAAATGTAGGATGAACATGAGGTTGGAATGTTTCTGTTTGAAAGTACGTTCGTATATTCTGGTCATTCCAGGGGATGATGCGATTGCTGCCAGGTTTGAAACGTTGTTTAAAATCCCCTATAGACATTTCAGTTGAGATTAGTTACTGTTTTAAAGTGACTCTGTTCACATATACACCTATACTTGTTAAGGTTGGAACTATAGTGCAGATGTAATGATAAAAGCAAGTAGGCGAATTGTGCTCTAATGACTTTCGTAGTGTCGTCGTCTTATGCTTATGAACAGAGCGTCTAATTTCCTTAGAGACGTGAAAGAAACTAGCCCGACCCACTACCCTGCTGTACGTGAAGAATAGTCAGGCCAATGTGTACGATATTCGTGGAATGTAAAATGTTCTAGCCAGTTTCTCCTTGGAATGGACAGCTTCTGCAGTCAAGACTGTAATTAGCAAGTCCCATCGTAATTATCTCCATGGATTAATGGCGAAGGGGGAGTGGAAGGAAAGACATTTAACACAAGTAAGGACGAATAAAGATGGAGGAAGGTGCATACCAATACATATTACCCAGACTGTTCCTGGCAAGCAAACATCCAACTACAGTAATTAAAATTTTCAACTTAGGAAGACTAAGTTTCAACATTCCTTTACCCTTTCCTCGTTCATATAGGTACGGTACTGCTTGGCCTATGCTTTTCTTACCTCTTTGTGCTCCGACTTCGATTTGATTTTCATTATTTCCGACTATTTCATCCCGAATCTCAATTTTCATTATCCACTAGCATAAAGACCGTCGAGTTTCGACGGGTAATTATGACGGCCTACTAAATATATATATATATATAATTATACATATATATATATATATATATATATATATATAGCATATTTGTACAAAGATTTCTTTATATTTGGAGCATAGCTTTACATGGTGCTGAAACTTGGACGCTTCTGGCAGTAGATCAGAAACACCTGGAAAGTTTTGAAATGTGGTGCTGGAGAAGGATGGAGAAGATCAGTTGGACCTATCATTTGAGAAATGAAGAAGTATTACTTAGAGTCAAGGAGCAGAGAAATATCCTGCATGAAATAAGTGAAAGGAAGGCTAACTGGATTGGTCATATTTTGCGTAGAAACTGCCTTTCTACAACAGGTTATTGAAGGAAAGATAAAAGGAGGGATATAAGTGAAAGGAAGGCGAGGAAGAAGACATAGGAAACTACTGGATGACCTTCAGGAAAAGAGAGAAGGAGGAAGATCTAGATCGCACTATCGCTTTGAAAGAGGTCTTGGACCTGTCGTAAGACAGACTACTAAATGAATATCTTTATACGCAGAATTTTACGTAATATTTCGAAGACTTGTTAAAAATTTTAAGCCAACCCAGTAAGCGTGTGTTTCTCTGTAGATACTCCTTTATTTTTTACCGGGTGTTCTTGGCTTTAATTATCTCCGATAAAACCGTGTGGTTGTTATGTTGACATATATTTGATAATGCTGCATATAGCTGCCCATGGCGACAGACAGGTTGCGGTGAAAACATAGTAATTTTATGGAATGTCCAACCGTGCTATGCTTGAAAATTATTGTGAAAACTGGAGTAGTTGGAAACTGTCGTTATTTTAATGTGAATTGTAAAGTTTTGCCGCTTAGGGTGAGATACACACATGGAATAAACTTTCTGTGAACTTGTTGCGTCACCGTAAAACATTAGCATTAATATTTTATCAGACAGCATTGTTTTTATTAATCGTGTTCCATTCCGCTGTCCCTGGCTTAAATGTAAAGTTTTTATTAACGTTACCAGTGGGCCGTTTTTTAGCTGTAGTGTGTGTTTGTGGGGGGGGGGGTGGTTAATGCATTCTTTGTGTCCATGTAACCCAGTTATGTGGGCGAGTTTTCAGGGCTTTAAATGATCCACATTTTGAAGCTGAAACTGTGTGCAGAACAGTTCAAGAGATTGAAGTCAGAACACTGACATTTGCCCCCAACATTAACACGCTGAAATTTTTTTTGTGGCAAGAAGAGAACGAAGCTAAGTCAAACTAAACTCTTGGATTTTGTTGCGAAGAAGAAAGCTCTTACGCCACTTTGAAAGAGTCTAGCCTCGAACCAAGTTCACTTATGTAAAGTTTCAGAGCACCTTGATACTCCGTGGCATGCAGGAATCATATAATATTCGAAGCAACATGTCCAAAACATGGTGAGTTTAATGGTGTCGTCGATCTGATATGTTCGTTACATGATTACTCACCAAAGACATTTTCATTCATAACATTGTTAGTGGTTACAAACGTAGAATGAAAAATAAAGTTGACCCAGTAATATGCCATGAAGGCGCAGAGGTGTAGTGCAGGTATAGCTTTTACTGCTTCTTAACTTCGCTACAAGACGGGGTTGTACATATTCTCATACATTCAGACACAACGGCCTTTGTATTACAGGAACAGTGACTTCGTGGTTAACTGTTTTTCTTCTTTTTTTTTTTTTAGTTTGGCTATGTATAGTTGCATCATTCGGTGCAGAATCTTTTGTCTTCCAGGTTGCTGTCCAGAAAATTAAAGATTAAGATATATAGAACTATAATCTTGCCGGTTGTTTTGTATGAGTGTGAAGCTTGGTCGCTGACATTGAGGGAGGAAAGGAAGCTGAGGGTGTTTGAGAACATGGTGTTGAGG
>Ga0123354_10021751_pt1 | contig 10108 bp, 8 predicted proteins | sample TergutLab28metaG_2_FD_97872 | JGI IMG/M metagenome (GOLD analysis project Ga0123354, IMG submission 97872) | Labiotermes labralis P4 segment gut microbial communities from Petit-Saut dam, French Guiana - Lab288 P4 | ecosystem: Host-associated > Arthropoda: Insects > Digestive system > Gut ...
CGAGCCCGTTCCCGCCGTACTGTTCGGGAATGGAGAAGCCGAGCAGATCCAGCTCGCCCATTTTTGTGAGTATTTCACGGCGGTAATAATGGTTTTCCTCGTCCTCATCGATATACGGCGCGATTTCTTTCTTTGCGAAGTCTCTGGCTAAATCTGCTATCATTTCCTGCTCTTCGGAATATACAAAGTCCATTGCTGAAAACCTCCTGATTATATTATTTAGTTGAGTTACGCGAGCGTAATGACGACTTTGCCGCTCTCAAAGACTTCGCCTTTCGCTATGTGGATTTTTGTAACAGTGCCGGCGCGGGGGGCGACAAGCTCGTTTTCCATTTTCATCGCTTCAAAAATCAACAGTACCTGATTGGCTTTCACCTGATCTCCCACCGCAACGTTGACGGACAGGACTGTGCCGGGCATCGGGGTCACTACATCGCTTGCCGCGCCTGAGGGTGCGGGCGCCGGGGCGGGCTTTGGCGCCGGAGCTGACTGAGCAGGAGCCGGGGATGGCGCGGGCGCGGGCGCCGGAGCGGGCTTTGGAGCCGGGGCGGCTGCCTGAACGGCTTTAACTTCCGGGGCGCCTCCGACTTCCTCTACGGCGACGTCATATGTGTTCCCGTTTACTGTAATCTTGTAGCTTTTCATATTTAACCCTTCCTCAGTAAATATTATTATTTTGGATAATTTATAATAGCGCTCAGCCGCCGTTCCTAACCATCGGGTTGACGCCTTTACGACCGGCGCCGGTCACCTTGAGGCCGCCGCGCTTTTTTGCGGGAGCTTCGCTCGCGTATGCTTTTACAGCGGCGGTGATGACTGCTGTAAGCTCTTTTTCGTCGACGCCTCGCTCTTTCTTTAGCCGGTGTTCCATGAAGGTCTTACCCACCTGCGGGAAAAGCGCGTAGGTCAAAACGTCCTCCTCGCAGCGCGCGAGCTCGCCGATTTCCTCGGCCAGCTTGTCAAACTCGTTGGGCAGCAGGTCTGCGGGGCGGCATGTGATGACTTCGTCGTCGCCGATGCACTTTTTGCGGACTTCCTCATTGACTTTCGCGGGCAGCGTGCCGTATTCTCCGCGCATCATTGAGCGGAATTCCTTCGAAACCATTTTGTAACGCTCGCCGCCCAAGATGTTCATAACAGCCTGCGTCCCGACTATCTGGCTGGTCGGGGTCACGAGCGGCGGATAGCCCGATTCCTCACGGACGCGCGGCACTTCGGCGAGCACATCGTAATACTTGTCCTCTGACTTCGCTTCCTTCAGCTGCGAGATCAGGTTGGACAGCATCCCTCCGGGGACCTGATAGATCAGCGTGTTCGTATCGACTTGCAGAACGCGCGGGTCCCTGTGGCCTTCGGCGGAGAGCCTGTCCGCGACGGTGCGGAAATGCTTCGCCGCGTCGCTCATCTTCTCAAGGCTGAGGCCGGTGTCGCGCTCCTGCCCCTTGAGCGTGGCGACGAGCGATTCAGTCGCGGGCTGCGAGGTCCCGTTGCCGAGCGGGGAGAGCGCGCAGTCCACAATGTCAACCCCGGCTTGCGCCGCCATGATGTATACCATGTCGCCGGTACCGGAGGTATTGTGCGTGTGGAGGTGTATCGGGATCTTTACTTGCTTTTTCAGCTTCGAGATAAGGCTGAACGCCGTCATCGGCAGCAGCAGGTTTGCCATATCCTTTATGCATATTACGTCCGCGCCCATGCTCTCGAGCCTCACCGCTAAGTCGATCCAGTACTGCTCGTCATGGACGGGGCTTATCGTATATGACATGGCGGGTTCGCATATGCCGCCATATTCTTTGACGCTTTTCATCGCCTGCTGTAGGTTGCGGACGTCGTTGAGCGCGTCGAATATGCGCACTACGTCGATCCCGTTTTCGATCGACTTTTTGCAGAAGCGATCGACCACGTCGTCGCCGTAATGCCTGTAACCGAGGATATTCTGCCCCCTAAAGAGCATCTGGAGCCTTGTGTTCGGCAGCGCTTTGCGTAATGTGCGCAGACGTTCCCACGGGTCCTCGTCGAGGAACCTTATGCAGGTGTCAAACGTCGCCCCACCCCAGCATTCCAGCGACCAATAGCCGATACTGTCAAGCGTTTCGCACGCCGGCAGCATGTCATCTGTGCGCATCCTTGTCGCCGCTTGCGACTGGTGGGCGTCGCGCAGGATCGTATCGGTTATGTACAGCTTTTTCCCCTCGATGAGCGGCTCGCCTGCCTTTACTATCTTTCTTGAAATATCAATCACCCCATTTGTATTTTATTAATCATTATATAGTTCTTAATGGTTAAGGCTGTTCCACTCGCGTATGACACGCGGGGTAAGCATCTGATGGAAAGCGCACATAGACACCGGGTTCTGATAGGCGGCGCCGATAAATGCGCAAATGTAGCTGCGCAGCTCGTCCAGTTTGACTATCTCGTCTACCAGCCCCTGCTTCGCGCAGGCGCCGGGGCGCGATTTATCCGAATAATTCTTGATAAGATCATTCATTTTGTCGATGACAGGCTGGAGGTCTTTGCCGGCGTCGCGGTCTTTGACGAGCCTGCGGGCGTACATGGCCGCGGCTGCCGTTTCGCCGTGCATGACGTATATTTCAGTCGTCGCCGTGCCGAGGCTGAATACGTTGGTGTCGTTGCCCTGCGGACCGCCCATGACATAATGCGCCGCCGCCGTTCCTTTGCGCAGCGTGATTTCCATCTGCGGGATATGCGCGTTTTGCACGCTGAATATGAGCGACTGCCCAAGACCCAGCAGTTCGGCGCGCTCCGCGTAATCGTCCACGTCGATGCCGGAGGTATCCTGTACCCACACTATCGGGATCCGGTCGCGCGCGCATAATGTGACGAATTCGTTCATTTTTACGAGTCCCTGGCGATAGAGCTTGCCGCCCACGCCGACGCTGCCTTCTACCCTGTATTCGGGGTAATGGGGTATCATCCCTTGGAAGTTTGTGATCACTCCGCATAGCAAGCCGTTGGCTTTAGCAAGTCCGCAAACTATTTCGGGGCCGTAGCCAATTTTGTATTCCATGAATTCGGAATTGTCAAAAAGGCACGCGAGTACTTTGCGCACATCGTAGGCGCGGCGCTGATTGAACGGTACGTGCGTGTAAAGGTCTTCCGCGGGGTATGCCGGCTCCGCCGGGTCGGCGACGCGGAAGAAGTTCTCATTGTACGCGGGTACCATGTCCATGTATTTTTTGATTGCGGCAAGGACGCCGTCTTCCCCGGAATAAACCTCGCGGAAGAAGCCTGTTTCATTGAAATGTACCGATACGGCGCCGGGCGGGTCTTCGCGCTTGGCGTTCTTGGTCGCGTCGGCGAGCGCCGTCGCTGTTTCCATATCGACGTATCCTTTCGGGTTCATGCCGCCGACAATGCCCGCCCCGCCGACAGCCATATTGGCTTTTTCATGCGCGAGCAGAATTGTCGGGCTGATCGCGTGGTATCCGCCGCCCGCCGGATTCGTCCCGTATATACCGACGATGACCGGCACGCCGATCTGCATCAAATCGGAATGGCGGTAGAAGGGGGTGCCGCCGGTGACGCGTCCCGCGTATACTTTTTCCTGTTCGTCCAGTTTCACTCCGCTGCAATTGAGCACATACACGAGCGGTATGTGCAGTTGTTTTGCCATGTCTGTGGCGCGCGTGAGTTTCAGCGCCTGGCCTCCCACCCACGCTCCGGCGAGCTTCTTGTTGTCAGACGCGATTATCACCGCCCATTTGTCGCCGATTTTGCCGAGTCCGGTGATAACCCCAGTGCTGCCGTCCGCGTTGTTCATGGTGTTGAGCAGGCTGTTCAGCGGGCACCATGTTCCGTCGTCGACGAGCATTTCGAGACGTTGCAGCGCCGTCATCTGCCCTTCTTGGTTGAGCGATTCGTCGCTGCGTCCCGACGCCAGGATTTTTTCTACTTCGCTTTGTATGTCGTCTTCGACTTTTCTAAGCTCCGCCTCATTTTCGGCGTTTGGCGAGTCGAGAGCCGCGCCGATGTTCGGCATATTTTGGAAATAACCGGGCATCGAGTATCCGTATGTACTCATGCTATTCCTCCTTCTTTTTGTATAAATATTCATAGTTCAGTAAAAGTAGTGCAATTAGAGCTGATTATACTCCGGTCATTATTGTTTGTATATAAAAAATAATACTAATTTCATATGTAACGTATAAATAGTTTCAGTTATTTTTCCTTTATGATACTTATTTTACTATACTTGCTTGCAGTAACATATGGAAAGGGCGGCCCGGACGGGGCCGCCCGATACGACTATTCAGCGCGCGCGGCGCGCAGGTTACCATTGCCGGCCGCCGCAATGCGCTCCTTGCCGCTTATACCTGCTTATTTCAATCCCATTTTTTCCTCGCGGAACAGCCGCGCATCCATGATCTTGACGTCGGAGCTGATGAGCGGTTTGAATTCCATCTTGTCCAGAACGTCTTTTTGCATATCTGCGCCCGGAGCAATTTCAAGGAGCATAATGCCTTCCGGGGTCAGCTTGAAAACGGCGCGCTCAGAGATGAACACGACCTCCTGCCCGCTCTTGACGGCGTATTCGCCCGAGAACGTGATATGCTGGACGGTTTTAACATACTTGATCTCGTCCCCGTCTCGGTTTATCCTCAAAGCGCCGTCCACGATCTCAAGGTCAGGCTTGGGCTTACCCGCCGTGAACATGCCCACGAATACGACTTTTTTCGCAGTTTGCGAAATGTCGATAAAGCCGCCGGGACCGCCGCTGCGCCCCGCGAACCGGGACACATTGACGTTGCCCTTCTCGTCGATCTCGGCGGAGCCGAGGAACGTCATGTCGAGCAGGCCGCCGTCGTAGAAGTTGAGCATATCCGTTTGAACATAGACCGCCTCGGGATTGGCGGAAGCAGGGAACGCGAGTCCCGTCTGGACGACGCCGCCCATCGGCCCCGCCTCGACGGATTGCATCACGGTGTCGGCTATCCCCTCCTCATTCGCGACGACGCTGACGCCGGCGGGTATCCCAACACCCATGTTTATACAGGCGCCGGGCGTGAGCTCCATAACGGCTCGGCGCGCTATCACCTTGCGCAGATCCAGCGGCATTGGCGCCGCCGTGCTTGCTGCCGTAACTATTTCGCCCGTCAGTTCGGGGCGATATTTTTCGGTGATCATGCATTGGCGGTGGTAATCGGGGTCGCTCGCCTTTACGATATAATCAACAAAGTGCCTATGTATCCTGACGTTTCTGGGATGGATAGTGCCGCTTTTAACGATTTCCTTGACCTGCGCGATGACTATCCCGCCGTTATTGCGCACCGCCACCGCCATGTCCAGTTCCGCCCCGATAATACCTTCCTGATCCATCGAGATGTTGCCGTCCTCATCGGCATATGTGCCCCTGATTATGGCGACGTCCGGCTTGACCGCCTTATAGAGCAGGTATTCCTCGCCGTCTATCTTAATCAGCTCGACGACAGGCCCTCTCTGACGCGCCAATTCGTTTACCGCGCAGCCTTCCTGTCTGGGGTCGCAGAATGTGCCGAGGCCGACTTTCGTCAGCAGGCCCGGCGACCCTCCCGCCGAAGCCCGGATCATATTGAGCAGCGCCCCCATCGGCATAAGGTAACCCGCTATCTTGTTGTCATTGATTTTGTACCCGATGGCGCGCGCGTCGGCGAGGGCGATCATTACCCCGCTGATGCACCCTTCCGCCGCCAGCCTGTTCAAGCCGATGTTGTAACCTTTCAGCGGCTCGTAGCTCTCGGACTTATCGCCTGGGGTTATACCGCTTATCACAAAAAGGTCTTTAGGATGCCCCGTAGTTTCATAACGGACTTTTAAGCCCTCCAGAAGTTCTTCCGGGCAGCAGTAGGTGCTAAACCCGCCGAGCATCACCGTTGCCCCGTCCTCGACATGGCTGACCGCTTCTTCAACAGTAACGAATTTTGCCATACTCTTTCCCCTTTGTTTGGTTTGTCTTTTGTGTATCTCGCCGGTAAGGGCAGACTTTTGCGCCTGCCCTTACCGCCTGATTGAACGGTATACCGCGGGATCCGTTGTTTTTATTAGTTACTTATATACGCTTTTTGCTTCCGCGTATTCGGGATTCATTACTACCGAGAAATGGAAGATCGGGCGGTTAACTTCGAGTATTCGCATCGGATTATGCTTGACGTTCCCCGGTACGAAAATCAGGGACGAGCGCGTCAGCCTGTGCGCCTCGCCGTTCAGCGAAAATTCGATAACGCCGCCCAACTCATACGGGTCGTCCGGGTTCGAGCCATAAAAGCCGATAAGCTCGCTGTAGCCATGCTCATGTTCGGCGAATATCGGGTCGCGCTCGGGCGCCGCAAAGTACCACGCTGTGTTCATCTGAAATGCGCCCGGGCAAACGTTGCCGTCCATCCACAGGATGCGTTTCGAGAACTTCTCGTATATCTTGCGGAATTCAGGATCCATCATGTTTGGGGGTTCCTGAAGCTCCTGCACGAAGAATTTCCCATACTCCCCGCCTTTGTTATTGTCAAATGCCATAACCGGTTCCCTCCTTTATTCTTTGGGCATATCCCAATTGAAAAACTTCCAGTACGGCGCGTTCACGCGCTCCTGGTATGCCTTCATGTCGACCCCGTTCCAGTCATAGAAGCCTTTTTTGTTTTCAGAGCGCGCACCGAGGTCGCCTCTGGCGATCCGGTCTGTCACAGCGGGGGGAGCGGTGGTCGTGTTGCTCAAATGCGGGAAATTGCCGTTGCAGCCCGCGAGGTTCAGTTGCAGCCCGCCGTTGTCGAAATGCTCATAAATACCTATCGAAGTATAGCGCGGGCAGAAGCTGTAGTTTAGGCAGGTGTCCACGTCGCGCGGGTCGCAGATGCCGAGATCGACAAGGCTCAGCGCTTCGCGCCACAGCGCGAACTGGAGACGATTGCCGATGAAGCCGGGCGTGGGTTTTTTCAGGATAATCGGCTTGCGGTCGAGCGATTCCAGCAGTTCCTTTGCAAATTCGAGCACGCCGGGGGCCGTGTCTTTGCTGCCGCAGCACTCAAAGAACGGGACCATATGCGCCGGGTTGAACGGATGGGTGACGACAAGGCGATCCTTGTACTTAGTCATCTTCTCGCTCATCATTTCCGGGGTAAAAGTCGAGCTGACCGAGCATATCGCGCGGACATTTCCACATATTTCCTCAATACGCGCCAGCAACTCGTATTTCTTTTCAAGATTCTCATTGATACATTCGAATATAACTTCGCAGTCTGCTATTTCGTTGTAATCCGTTGTATAGCTGAGGTATCTTTCGCATATTGCATGCTGGTTTTCAGATATAAGCCCTTGATCGATCAACTGGCGAAAGTAGGTGTCGTATGTTTTTTTGTATTCGGGAATCATCTCCGCGCGACGGGCGACGCACGTGGTTTTGTATCCATGTCCCGTCGTCAGCACCGCCATGCTGTCGCCGATCATCCCGAGGCCAATTATCCCGATATGCTTAACGCTGTCAAGCTTCATAAATATCCCCCCCGTACATTATATTATTTCAGCGGTTTGAGCCCTATCATCGCCCGCGCCTCTTCCGGCGTCGCGACGTCCATCTCAAGCTCGTGGATTATCCTGACCATGCGCTCGACAAGCTGGGCGTTGGACTTGGCGAGTTCACCGTAGCGGTACTGGATGTTGTCCTCCATGCCGACGCGCGCGTGGCAGCCTTTCAGCATCCCGTATGTCACGCCGGTCAATTGATTGGAGGCTATCGCCATTGTCGTCATGTTGACCGGGCGCCCGGCGGCATTCTGATGGATCAGGTCGATCATATAGTCGTGGTTTTTCTGCGTGTAGGAGATGGCGCCCTGGCTCACTTTATTCATGCCCATGACCAGCGTCATATTGACCGGCTCGTTTGGGTCGTCGGTCAGTCTGCAAACGCCCGCCGGTACGAGGTGTTGGAACACATCCTCCACGGACTCCAAGTTGAATGCTTCGATTTCCGGCTTGATGCCAAGCTCTCTCATGCGCAGGCCGTGCTTGATCAGCCAATCGCGCTCCCAGCGGTATATGAAGCATAAGTCGCCCCAAACGGTCGTTATCAAGGATGTGTCGAGCGAACACATTTCCGGCAGCGCGCTTTTAACGCTGTCGTCATACAGAAGCGCTATCCCGTCGTCAGCCTCGGACCCGGGCTTTGTCGCTGGGGCGGTGGAGTTTTGCGTAATCAGGTTGCATTTTGCGCGAACGCCGCTGTTAATTTCGGCGAAAACCTTGGGGTCGTTGCAGGAATTTCCTTCTTTGTTGCGCGCGTGGATGTGAACGATCGCGGCTCCCGCATTATAGCACTCGTACGCTGATTGGATGATTTCATGCGGCTGTTCCGGTAAATTGGGATTCTGGGCTTTGCCCTGGAAATTCCCGGTTTGCGCTACCGTAATGATCACTTTTCTCTTGCCTGCCATAATAATGATCCTTTCTTGTAATAATTTTTTACTTTCGGCCGGCTTCGCGCGTTGAGAAGCTGCCCGACTGTTGTATGCAGCTACAATTATATACTTTCGGATTGATTTGTCAAAAGTTTTATTACTAATAACTTACAGACGCAAAACGTCAATAAAAAACACGAAAATTCGATCTGTAAGTTACTTTTAAAGGAATAGTCACTGACCGGTAACAAGGAATAATTTCCGGTGGCGGCACGGCGTCACCCGGCGCTGACGGCGAGAAATCGGCAGAAGCATAAACAAAATATCAGGGGGACGGTCCCCCGGCCGCGGAGCGCGCTATGCGCTCCGATACCCTCATAAAACAGACGCCGGGAAACCGGCGCCTGCTTTTATCGTTATTTGTTATTCGCGGGAACAGCCTGCGGTCACACCATTTCCCAGATAGTCGCGACACCCATGCCGCCGCCTATGCATAGGGTGGACAGGCCGCGTTTGCATCCGCGCTTCTTCATTTCGTACATTAGCGTGACGATGATCCGCGCCCCGGACGCGCCGACCGGATGCCCGAGAGCCAGCGCGCCGCCGTTAACGTTGACGATAGACGAGTCGAAGCCCAGCTCGCGCCCGACAGTAATGGACTGCGCCGCGAACGCCTCGTTAGCCTCGATCAGATCCATATCCGCAACCGTCATGCCGGCACGCTCCAGAGCCTGCCTTGTCGCCGGGATCGGGCCTGTACCCATGATTTTCGGATCGACCCCGCCCTGACCCCAGGATAAAAGCTTCGCCATCGGCTTGAGTCCGAATTTTTTGACTGCATCGCCGGAGGCAATGATAATAGCCGCGGCGCCGTCGTTGATGCCGGAGGCGTTACCCGCCGTCACGCGCCCGCCGTCCGGTTTGAACGCGGGCTTTAATTTCGCGAGCGCTTCCATGCTGGTCGCACGCGGGAATTCGTCGACCTTGAAGTCGACCGTATCTTTCTTGACCTTAATCGGCACGGGCACTATCTCGTCTTCAAATCTCCCGGACGCGATGGCCGCCGCCGCTTTTTCCTGCGACGACAGCCCGAACGCGTCGAGTTCCTCGCGGGTGATGCCGAATTTATCGCAAAGGTTTTCAGCCGTTATGCCCATATGGTAATCATTGAACACATCCGTCAAACCGTCGTGGACCATGGTGTCTACGAGAGTCGCGTCCCACATGCGCGCGCCGTAACGGGCCGCGGGTACGGAGTAAGGAGCGGCGGACATATTTTCCGTGCCGCCCGCGAGGATGATTTCCGCATCGCCTGCCGCGATGGCGCGCGCCGCTTCGATAACGCATTTCATCCCGGACCCGCAAACCATGTTAACTGTATAAGCCGGGACCTCAACCGGAATACCGGCGCCGATCGAGACCTGCCGGGCGACGTTCTGTCCAAGCCCCGCTGTGAGGACGCAGCCGAATATGACCTCGTCCAAATTGGCGCCATCTATGCCAGCGCGCTCTAAAGCCGCATTTGCGACGATCGAGCCAAGTTTCGGAGCGGGCACGTCTTTCAGCGACCCGCCAAAGCTGCCGACTGCCGTCCGGCAGCAACTTACAAGATAAATGTCTTTCATAGTTAACCCCCTAAAATTAAGTTTTAATAATTTTTCTAAAATAATATACTTTAAGAATGGTAAAAAGTCAACAGCGCCCTCTTCATAGGATTCCGGATCAAG
>Ga0123354_10021752_pt1 | contig 10108 bp, 11 predicted proteins | sample TergutLab28metaG_2_FD_97872 | JGI IMG/M metagenome (GOLD analysis project Ga0123354, IMG submission 97872) | Labiotermes labralis P4 segment gut microbial communities from Petit-Saut dam, French Guiana - Lab288 P4 | ecosystem: Host-associated > Arthropoda: Insects > Digestive system > Gut ...
CCACCCCCCCCCACACACACACCCACACCCACACCCACCCCCACCCCCCCCCCCCCCACACACACACCCACCCCCCCCCACCCACACACACCCACACACACACACACACCACACACACCCAAACACACACACACCCACACACACACCACACACACCCAAACACACACACACAGGCACACGCACACACTACACACACTCACATACACACACTCACATACACACACTCACATACATACACCCACACGCAACACACACACACACCACACACTAATCACACCCACACACACACACACACACACATACGCACAACCGCACGCACACACACCACACGCTCGACACATAACACGCACCCACACACACACCACAAACACCACACACACACACACACACACACACCACACACACACTCCCACAAACACACACAAACACACACCACACACAGCACGCAACACACACACACACACCACACACCAATCACACCCACACACACCCAAATACACTCACCCTCTCGCACGCACACGCACACACACCACACACACGCCCACTACACTCAGACACCACACACACACATCACACACACCATACTCACACACACACACACATACACACATACACACACACACATACATTTCATTTGTCCAAATGCTCTTCTTTCAACGGGTGAACATGAAACCTGTCAGGAAATATAGGTTGCTGAATGCAGCTTGGTGCACGCGTTTGGTTGAGGCACTGCGCTGCAGGCCGGAATTTAGAGGGTTGGGTTTCCGATGGTATTACTGGAATTTTTCATTGACATAAGCGTGGCCAGTATTTGGCCCTGGTGTTGACTCAGCCTCTTACAAGAATATTTCCTTTTTGGTAAAGACGGCCGCTTCATAGTGCTGACAACCATAACACCTTCTTGTACAGATTTTCTTGAAAAATATGAGCCTCAATCTCCTGGGCCCCTCAGTCCGTGTCCAGTTCTGTAATGGAATTGCTTTCCTAATGCATCTTAGTCACACGTACTAAACAATGGAATATAGAGAATGTTTTTTGGAGAGTTAGTAAAGTAAACACAGGGTCTGACATTGCAGACAGAAGATATTAATGTGGCAATTTAAACAGCAGGCAGTGTAAAACATAATCAGGAGATGGAAAATAAAATTCTTCTATAAATAAACATGAGCTAATCATTTGTTAAAAATTTTCTGTGGAATAGAAAAAATGTGTTGGAAAATATTTCTTTAAAGCAGACTCGAAAACTTCCTTATCATTTTTTATTCCTGCGTTTTTTTTCGTAATTTGTTGAATATCCTAACAGCAGGAAAGTTAGTACCTCTGTATTGCAGCAAGTCTATCTGAAGCTGCGGGTAATTTATTCTTGTATCTTGTGTTTATCACATGAAGAGTGGGGTTGGTTTTAAAAGTAATGCATTTTATCAACTGCGAACAACATTAAAGAATGAATGTACAAGTTGGTATATTTGAAACCTCCAATTTCTCAAACTAGTACCTACAGGAACTTGAATTATTTCCTCCCATATTGCGTGACATATTTTTTGATTTTATAGTATCTTATACATAGATTTTTTTTTGCCCCAAATTATTACTCCATAATTATCCAGAGAGTGCAAAGTGCACAAATTAAATCCCACAGAGTTTGAATATTACTTATATGAGATGATCCTCTCATTTGAAACACATTGGACTATGCTTTTGTAATAGATAATTTGAATGTATAATTGGAACAATATAAATTTTATTGCTTTCTCCTCAATATGCAAATGTTCAACAAAGTTCATATAAAATGGCAATATGAAACATTTGCGGCTGTAAATCTCCCTATTTTAGTCGTTTCCATATTCGATACCGGCTGATCGATCTGAAACAGTGTGACGATGCTGTATATAGTTTCCCTGAAGTTTCTGCTAAATACTTCATAAAAATTACTGGCAGTTAGTCTGCTTGTGTTGTCTTTATACATTATCACATTACAGCTATCATCAACTGAACACGGTACATCACTAATGTAAATGCTAAACAGAAGTGGACCAAATTCAGATCTCTGAGGAACACAAAATTTTACATTCTCCCTATTTGAATATTATTTCCATGTGCTTGTAAATTTCAATTCCATTCTTTGTATTCTGCTGTACAAGCATGGTTTAAATCAAACTGAGTGTCGGCCTTTGATTATATTTTGTTTTTTAACGAGTGTTTTATGATGTGCACAAACAGAAACAGTCAGGTCACAGTAAACACACCCACTATACCTTTTTAAAATAATTTCAGTAAGCCAACGTGGAGCGTTAGTTGTTGAATGTGGCCTTCTGAAGCCAAACCGTTCAGCAACAGACAAATTGCAACTTACTAAACTTGACTAAAAATTTGTACAATAAACACTTCATAACGTGAAACGGCTCAATTTATTGGATTCATTAATATATGCCTAATGCATGCAAACTTTTGGAGTTCTGTATGGTCTTGTAATGTGTTAATCATTATGTTGATGGACTGGGGTTGTGTTTAAGGAACCTTTTGTTCAGCTGAAGACAAGCGCTGCAGATGTATATTTTGTGTACTCATTATGTGGCTATTTAAGTTGTGTGCAGATGTTTAGAGTGGCTATGATTAAGGTTAGGAACAGCGATGGCGTGGCAGACGATGAATTTTCATTCATTTTTGCAAGTCTCTCGATGTCTTTCTCGCTGAATCCATCTCTCTTGCCCATTGTTGCGTTCGTATCCCGCACTATTAACAGACATTTACATTTTAGTTGAAGTATCTGATAGTACATGCAAAGTTAAATGAAACAAGAAGGTTTTGTATCAGGTATGTGTAACTTCCCTGCAAATGTAATAAAAAGACACACACACACACACACATGCTGCCTGTTTATGTGTGATTGCAGAGTGTAATAGCTAAAACATAAAGAAGGAATAGCACTGATATAAGGATATGAAACTTTTGTATTAACCGGTACATACAGTTGTACTGTTGAATTGACAGGCATTGCTGACTGTCTGATACAACGGCTGTGTTTCTTGTAGTTTTGGCACACTGTGCCTGATACGTTTCAAACTGTTTGGTTTACCATCAGGGACTTTGCTAGGTTTTCTGCTGAGTTTTTGTAAAGGATGTTACAAGAATCTGAATTAAAATCTAAAGAATTCTCCAGTGATGAGTTAGATAGACAGGAACATGTTTAGCTTAATTTAAATATTACAATGGAACCACCTATTTTTACTGATGTAAGTAAGAGACATTTAAATTAGAATTTGTATTCCGTACAAGAACTGTGCCACAATATTTGAACATTACTTTAGCACTTACAGATTCCGTTCATATTGGTAGTGTTGTAGAATTGCAGTTGACAATATCACAGGTGTGGTAGGAATGGCGGATGTTAGTTGTTTACTCACAAATTACTCTAAGAAACAAAACAGTAAATTTCCACTCTATGCCTTCAAAATCCACAACCAGTTTACTGTCTTAGCTTACGTTTATAATTTACAAATGACGGGGAGGTTGGAGATGCATACAAAATTTTTCCAGAAGTCCTCAAGGGACTGTGTCAGTTTACACACGTAAGCATGGTTGTGATATTAGTATTAAGATGGATATTAACCTGATTGGTTTTGAGACCTAATTATAAGGGTTTGTGAATGAGGTAGTTGATATTTAATATCCGCAAACACAAGCAATTCCTTGACAGTCTGTGTGGCTGCCAACATTTGAGGAGATTATTGCACAACATATACATTTTCACAGTTTCCTTGTTACAAATTTATATGAATGTTTCCTAATTTCTGTGTCCTGTTGTATTATTCTGTAGTTTGCTGTGGCCTATTTCAACCACCTCAAAGCTGTGATTGCTACTTTGGGTTGTTGTCGTTGACAGAATTGTTGGTTACCTGAAAGGTGTGTAATGGTCTGTGCTGGAAGTGGAAGTGTCAGTACTGGAGCAGATGTGGAGAGGATCAGTGTCTGGGTGCGTGTTGTGGGGAGGAATGTTGCAGTAATGGGGAACAATTTTTGAATCCCATAATTAGTTTAAAATGTCACGACTGTTTACTTCCATCATTCCCACTTACCCTCAAAAGTAACAAAAATAGCTCATTACATCACCTCTGGTCCACTCTCTACATATTGTGAACAAAATATGTTTTTCTATTGAAGCCTTTAGTTTTACCATCAACAGTTTTGTGAATCTCCTGTACACGGTGTACTAAAGGTAAACGTACGGAGTTTATACCCACAACACGGGGAGACACGGCTTTATTTACGGCTGACTACAGCAAAAAGTGACATTGGGAAAATGCAGCAATTCTTGAAACTGTCATCCATCATATTTAATGTATACTGAGTCATAAATGAATAAGTGTTTCCATGGAATGTGAGCTTAATCCTGATAAAGAAAATTTACAATACCTGGTATTACAATTATCTGACATCTTGGCTTGTATATATCAAGTCACACAAACGGCACATATTGCACCACCATCATCTCCTGCCCAAGCTGTAAGTCTGCTCTGTCCTGCACCCACTCCCTAAATTCAAGGGCACGAAATGCTTCCCTGTGTGTGGTCATATGTCTGAAATAATTTCTTATAACAAGTTATATGAAGGGAAGAAAGACTAACCCAGGCTGTAGCTGCATGCACTAGAAACAAACCAATAAATTCATTTTATTAAAATGTGTCATTAAATGACGCTGTCAGTTTATGATATTATTTGGTGTTGGTGACAGATAAGTAAATGATTGTCGTGAATCGGTAGACTGATACCGGCAACAGATAACTGAATTACTCACAAAAATCCGCCCACTGATTCTCAACCACCATAATTAAAAGAGGCACTGACCTAGGATTGAACCCAGGCCTCCGCACTGAGAGACTGTTGCTTGACTTTGTGTCTTTGTTTATTATTTTGTATTTTGATTAATCTTATGGCTTTAAGGATTAACCACGAATGTTTTCTAAGAAACCCACAAGTTCATACCAAAATAAATACAGCAGTTGGATAAAATTGGCTCAATTGTTTTCTGTCCATTCATTGAGAAAGCATAAGCACTGTAATGCATTACACTACCATAGTCATACGGCACTCCAAAAGTGGTGATTTGGCTTGCTGGGTTTACATAAAAATTGTGTTTTCTCCCTGATGAAGAACAGAGAAGTTAAACTGTATATTTACTGTATTCACTCAGCCACACAATAACACTACATTGTACCGCTGTGCTTGTTGAAATTAAGTGTTCTTGCTGTGTAACCAGCAAAGATGGCGGTCACATGTGAAGTGCTTAGCAAAAGCGAGGATGTGTTTCCTGGTTAAGCATGGTGGTATATTATGTGGGGTGGTAATGGGTGAGTGTGAAGTAATGGTGAAGTGACGATATTAAGGGGGAGTGAAGGAACATTACAGATATATCTAAACATAAATTGTTACAGTACCGTCAAACAGAACAACGTTTGGTGTTCAGTAATGGGCACATATTTTGGTCTAACAAGACCGTCGTTAAGCCGCATTTTAAAAAGGATTTTAATAATATTGTACTGTAGAGTGCAAATTGTGCTTGTTGTGTGGATCGCACATGACTTGCCCTGTTTACATAAAACTATATAAAAATCGTTCGATGCGTAATATCTCGGCCGGTGATTGTTCACTAATTGTGTGTAAAAAGGTCAAATGAAAGTAGGAACCTGTTTAAAGTAATGTTTATTATGTGTGTAAAAATTATTTGCTCTTCAGATTTGGCCAAGTGCTGTGAAACCATTGAAAATCTTACACTTTGACATTTATAGAGATTATAGACATGCAGTAAATATGTCGACACAAATGTCTTGATACATATTGTGTAAATATTAAATACGTTACGAAGGCTGCCTTATAAGGGAGTATATTGTGTAAGTTGATGTGTTACAATAATGGACGTGATGTAGTTGTGTGCAGGGTGCTTACTGGTTTGGTGTAGTTATGTGCGGGGTGCATACTGGTTTGATGAAGGAATAAAGCATAAGTGAAAGAATTACATTTTATTCATTTGATTAAAACCCAAGGGAATGTTGATTGAAATTATGTCCAAAATCTTTTCCGCAATTTCAGCACGTTGCCTGTGCAGCCATTCTTTCTGTACATAATAGTGACAGTGATTTGCAGTGAATGTGATATCTTTGTGTATTCTGTGTGCACAGTGAACTGGCGCATATTTATTATATTTGTTATGTGTGTAAACACAGTTATTACCTGGTTCGATATTAACCCAGTTGATTGTCACGTAGTTGTCTCTGTCTGTTGCACTGTGCATGTGAAGAAATCCCAGGGCATGCAGCAGCTCAAGTATAATCGTGGCCATTCCCAGACACCCAGTCCAAGCAAGAGAGCCATTTTGAAACTACAAGATGCTTGATCGTGGCTCGTATCAGTGCTGAAACTACAACAAGCAATCAGACCTGGTGAAGTCATTCGAACATACCATTCAACCCTGTCATTTGTGAAAACAATCATTGTCATAATGTTCAGGGTGACGGTCAGCGCCGTAAGTTGGAGTGCCATTTTGCGGAGATCGCAGATGATGGGCCATACCTTCGGGTGGAAGGGGATTACTGACAAGAAGTTAATGGAGGGCAGAGAAAGGATGAGGTCTTTGCAAGTAATATAATACACCACACTGATATTATAGATGGGCAGCGAAGTCTTTAAGAAAAATGTATGGCATGTCTTTGGACCGACAAAAAGGTAAATAAATTCGCATTCCGTAGCCATATTTACCGCGCTACAGTCGGTGGTGTAACAGAAACATATTGTTGCACAATCCTATAATGAACTGCCTACACACAGGCAATCTTGAATACACAAACAAGTATTTGCTGAAATACATTTGAAGTCAGGAGTTAGCTTCCAACTGTTGATCGTTGGTGTAACACACTGCTGGTACTTGAGTGAGTGCAATTCCCTCATGACGATTCGTAAATTGTATGGGAGGCTATAACATGAGATAAATTGGTTTGAATTTGTGTGTTGGGTGAAGATGCAGAATCGAAACGTTGCGGTTCGCAGTGCTGGGCTTTTCTTAGCAACGCCCTGTACTCTGTTAATCACCCATCCTATAAGTCGAACCTAATGAACAACAGCCAATAATTTCTCCCGTTATGTGGGCGTAACCCGAGTCGGTGATTGGGTTGTATTGCTTCAAACGGATGGCTGTCTTCTGGTGGTAGTCGTCAATAGCCTGCAGTATATTCTTCCTCTCATAATCATCTGCACAGGAAAAGGGTCTCTGTCAGTTTGTGATAGAATGTGATGCACCAGCAGACAGCGATAGCGCCACTTTGTATTTTGTGTTACTCGACGCCTGGTCACAAATTTCCCAGAGAGAATTCCGAAGGTGCCGTGCGCCGTTAATGGGCAGCATAATGTGGAACTGTGAACCAGCATTTTTATTTAGGTGCAAAAAGGTTTCTGCCTGATGCAGTTCGCCGGAATGGGCAAGAAATGACGATGTTTTGAATTTGAATTTGAATTAGCTACGCAACCATGTCCCTGGGCCAAATTCCACAGACGATGTTGGCCGGACACCATATTTAACAGGTGCGTAAACCAGAAACTCCCCTCACATTGTTTCATGAGAGTTTTGCTGTTTCCTGCCTTAAGCACTCTCTGAGAGGTAAAGCGTTTGAAGATGAGGAACGATCAAAAGTAACGCCACACAGCAACTTATACAGATGCACCAAGCGGACTGCCGGAGGTGCTTCCAGCAGCGGAAGAGCCTCTGGAATAAGCTTATCCAAGCAGAAGTGTTCTGGTTCAGAAGGGATCAGTACGTAATGAAGGTAACTTCAGTGCTGTTGGTTCCACAGCATCAGTCCGGGTGCTTCCTGATCAGGCCTGTTGAGGAACATCTGGATCCTTAATCCTATATACGGAGGGACTTTGTTCATCTCATCAACCTTCTTAACCTGGCTATAGATATCGCGTTCAGGGCGCCGTTGTGTGAGACTGTAGTGGTGGGCGGAGAAGCGCCTTTTCCAACATTTAGAGTTCTTGATAACGTGGTAATTGGTCAGCAATTTTTAATTTTCCAGCATTTTGAGAAGATGTAATATCCATTAATATATACCATTCCCTCCCTTCCGCACTGACACCCATCCTTCAACACATGAACCCAATAAGCAGCCTCACATCCTACAGTGTCCCTTTTTTCCTGTCCCGCACACTGCTGCTCTGTCACATAGGAAGCCTCCTGTAACAGCCGCGCTGCTGCAGACAGCGATACAAGATTCTGTACTTCCTTGTTACCGAGTTGACACTTCCTTGTGTGTTGTATGGTGGTTGCGCTGTTTTACAGTAAAGTGGAATTACAGAAGGCTTCTGGAGCAGCTGGCAGTTGCTATGCTGCTTAAATTCCCCCATTCAACTACAATCTACTGCTCTATATTGTGTTTAATAATATCTCGCAATTTGACATTTTAGTGATCTGAGGGTCGTTGTTATATTTACGTGGCTGGCTTGACGAGATTGTTTGTACGTGTGTGTGTGTGTGTTCGAAAGAGTTTTTGATTTTTATCAGGGGCAAGGAGATGTAAATATCTCCATTACTTCGTCCACCCATATTCCACTGAATACTGAAGTTAAGTGGTACTCATAATGAGTGGATATTTTCCTCTTTGTACCCCAAACCACTTTGTGGCTTGTTGCTGCAGTACTAATTGAATTAATCGACAATGACAAACCGCACTACTTTGTTCGGTCAGCAACTCGAATGTTTGATAATTCCGTTCCTCATTTGTTCATCAGTCAGCATGATGTCACCTTCGAACTTGCCACTCTGTTTCCACGCACTCTGCTTGGCCCTGACATCTGCAACAAAACTTACGGTAACTCACTGTGTGTAGCGACCGGATGTAGCAGTTGTAACAATTATGCTGCTGTCCTTGTGGAACAGTTTTATACTGCCTTAGTGGATTTTGTGGGATGGAGTTCGGTGTTGAGTTTTACTGAAGCTCACGCAGGATTTTTAAACTAAGTTAAACTCCGTGAAGCCGACAACCTCATTCTAACTCAGATCTATAGACTGCATGATACGTGTGTAACAGGTGGTACAAGACAGACATCTGTCGCGTTGGGAATTTAAACATTTCTCTCACTATAGTACAAAGGTGCAGAACAGGTCGGTGTCAGTTGTATGTAGCCAGGGAGTGACAGCTTGCTTCATGTCTGCATCTGCTAGAGATCGGTTGCCGACCGAATGTGCTAGTGTCTAGTGTGCAGTGCCTTACCGATCACCCTTGCTGTGCAGCAGGTAACAGCAAAAACCAGAATCACAACGCGGAGGGACATCTTGACTCCAGATCTGTTACCGTCTGTGTGGCTGAGATGTTGAGTGCAGTTGATATGCAGTGGCGGAATGTCCACTAATCTGCATGTGGAACGACAGTTCACGATCAAGTATCACAGCTGTGGAGGTGATTTGCAACATGTCAAGTTCTGGATTATTACTGTTGTGTTGCAGTCCCGTATTTTCCTTGTGTTTTGTGACTTGAACGATTGTACCTCGCATATCCTTGCGGTTTACAGCTTTAGTGCTGACTGCGTGGTGCTCACAAGTTTAAAGGTAAAGGTTTCCCTAACAAGTCATCAGGGCTGTGATAGGGAATGGAATGTCTGGCGTTCACCTTTATTGTGATATTCTGCACAACTGTGACGGCAGGGTTGTTGGCGGTACGTGCGTGACGCACTTCACTCTATGTAAATTCCTTAGGAATCTCTTCCGTTAGAGGATGGATGCAACCCAGAGATATTGAATTCCAACAGAATTGGCTCACTTTGAAATGTTTCCAAGGACCCTCAACGCACCGCACCACCACACGCCCCGTAAGGCATGATTTTGGGTATTGTATTACGGTGCCACAATAATAAACATTTGACTGTCGAATTGTATCAGATAACAGAATTATAAAATCTGTATTGTAAAACTGTAATGTAGCAATTGTAGATTGCGGCCACATGATTCAGCTACTTCGCAGTAAAAATCATTAGGATGTATACAGCATTTAAAAAGGAAGTAATTCCCTCTATCTGTCCGGTACACAGCCTGACGATGGTTACTTTGCAGTAGCCGAAACAC
>Ga0123354_10021753_pt1 | contig 10108 bp, 4 predicted proteins | sample TergutLab28metaG_2_FD_97872 | JGI IMG/M metagenome (GOLD analysis project Ga0123354, IMG submission 97872) | Labiotermes labralis P4 segment gut microbial communities from Petit-Saut dam, French Guiana - Lab288 P4 | ecosystem: Host-associated > Arthropoda: Insects > Digestive system > Gut ...
CCCCACCATAACAACAAAAAAAAGAGTGGCAAAAAATCCTCCCCCCCCCCCCCCAAGGATTATTGCTGATTACTCCAAGCCAGTGCACTTGGAAAACAATTACATAGGCCATGACTGATATATTCGTACTAAAATTCTTTCACAATCCTGTGCCTACAGTCTGCAGAGTAAGGTAGGTTACCTTAAAATACTGTCATATAAACACACTGCAAATAAATGAGTTTTGCTGTTTGGACAGCCCTCCCTGAGTTTCCATTACACCGCTGTTTGGTTCACTGCACAAATGTTTCATATACGTGTGCTGTGACTCCGCCTGAAAACTAACACGGGGCGGATTGGGGCGGGGGTGCCAAGTAATGAAAGTAAAACAAGGCTGAGTGGGAGACCCTCCCTCATCCGGACTCTTCACTCAAGAGGAAAGACTCGTTCCCACTCGTGCCGGGCCACCAGCGCTCGCAGTATTTTTACTTCGGCTTTCACAACGTCACTTGTCCACCGCGCGTCACGTCCAGCGCCTCTGTGGTCGCATTGCCGCATCCAGGAAACATGTCGGGTCTGCGCTTACACGAACAAGAGGAGAATGATCAGCTGCATTGGATAACACACATATTCCAAACGTGTTCACTGCAAATTTTGATTCATTCTTGAACACGATGTTTATCCACAGCCCTACAGACATGGAAGGTAGTTGAAAATCTGCTTGACAAGCGCTAGCACAACTCCTCCATGTCCCTAAGAAATCAGCATTTTACGAAATGCCAGAAACAATTTTGAACACGGTAGGGTCCCACTACATTAAGGGGGGGAAAAAAAGTACTGAGAAGACCATTTGATTGTGTGACACTGGAAGTGAAAAAACATCGAAGAAAACTAACGAGAAGTATCGTACTTACTCTTACCATAAAGAAACAAAAATGGCGGAAAGGGCGGGACAAGTAACTGCTACATAAAATGTGTAATGAAATGTATACAAAATTTTAGTTGGCAAAGCCCGAGGTTATGCTTGTTTGTAACGCGGAGAGTCTACACTGAACGTGATGCAAGCTTAAGCAGAAAGAATCCATTTCGAATTACCAAAGAAGCCTGCCAGTAGCTTGCTGTTTGGTTGGCGATACGAATAATGGAAAACGAATAAAGACGCACCCATTAGAAGGATCCCAACCATGAAGGGCAGAGCTTCGATCCCAGCACATTCCGTGTGGGATTTGTGGAAGCAGTATCATCAAGACAGGGTTTTCTTTGAATACTTTGGCATTAGTATGTCAGACTCATTCACCCAACGCTCCATAGTCATGAAAGTATTTCATTCATTTAAAGTCGACATTACAAAACCACAGAAATTGACAGCGAGTTATAAAGCACTTTTATTTTTCCTACGATGAAACCAATTATTATTATTATTATTAGTAGTAGTAGTAGTATCAGTATTAATATTAGTATTGTTGTCTCTTGTCACAGGCCTTTTTTTCCTAGTACTTCTCTTGAACCAGCGGTGATCCCCACCGCTCAGGCTTCAAGCTTCACATTGCAGTACTTTCCGTATTATGTTTGATATTCCAAGTATAGCTGTATTTTGTAGTGAATCTATCGAATGTTTTCGTGGTATATCTTTCAAATTTTTCCTTAAGCTTCTCGCTACTATTCCAGTGGCTCCAATTATTACTGCTATAATCATACATTATTATTATTATTATTATTATTGTGGTAGTTGTGGTGATGGTGGTGGTGGTGGTGGTGGTGGTTGTGGTGGTGGCGGCGGCGGCGGCGGCAGTGGAGGTGGCAGTGGCGGGGGTCAAAATGTTGCGCATTCGGAACCAAAACAGTGCCATGATATACATTTCCCTTTGGAGGCCTCTTCGACTCACACATCTATTTTCAGGAACAGCACACTCTGCGCCGGAAGACTTAGTTGTATTATTACAACTCTTAAGAGAAAAATAACAGTAAAAAGAAGAGACGAAAGAAGAATAAGAAAGCAGCCGATAAGAGTTCTGCTACTGACTTCTGTACATTCCACAGTTAAGAAAATCATTTTTCTGTGTCAGATAATCAGCATTATTGGACGACCCATCGGGTTAGCCAATACAGTCACGTGTAGTATTGGAAGTTACGTGTTGTGGAAGATATTACCTTATTTTTCCCCTATAATTTTACAACTGTACGAACAAGTATTGATAAAAGGGACATACTGAGACACATGTTTGATAAAACTGCGAAGTAATCAAGAGGGTTAGGAAGGAAGTACTAGACTTAAAACACGTTTTAAAATTACGATACTGGAATGAAAAGAGAATCATCTTAGTTCTCTTGTAGACCTAAGTACGGGCACTAAATGAGCTTCCAGATTTACTGCCATTTTACTTTCTTTCTTGCTAGGGTCTACTTGTCATAGTCGCACTTAAAAATTGGAGTTCAAAAAGATAAAAATAAAGTAATCCTAGTACAGGCCTGGACAGGCCAGTAGGGCTTCAAGAAGTTGAGGCTCCCAGAATTTCCAGACAATCGGTACTTGAGGTGGTAAGGTTGTCAGCCCTACGCACCGGCCGCCTTTACACCCAGAATATATCCCCGGCGATCATTTTTGTTAAAGGTTGAGCCAACACCATGGCCATAGTGCGGCCGAAAAGATGAAGTCAACAAAAAACCCAATAACACCATCGGAAATCGAACCCACGATCTTCCAGCTTTTAGCGCAGTGCCTCAACCAAACTCCAGTTTAAAAACGGATAAAGGAAATACAGATCAGGTAAAACTCAAATGGAGAAACACGAAAGAAAGCTGGTGGTTATTCAGTGATTTTAAAGAAAGAAGACTACAGACAAGAATGTTTAACCCTTATCCTGCTAACGTGGAGAATATGGTGAGCTCTTAATAATAGCAGCAAATGGCAGATGGGAATTAAGTCGGCGTTTAAAGGGTTAATCTGCCCTAATAAAATGAACAAAAGTATTCCAGCTTTTTCTTCAGCACACACTGCAGGTTTTACATCCAAATAGGCCTGTTGTTCATAGGCCTTCTTTATCCTACGCGTTATTGTTCGCTTTCGACACGTTGAAGTAAACTGATCACTAATGCAACAAAATCCATTAATTTTACAAGTTCCGAGTTTTTCGCAGCCGTGATGCTGAGGACTCAGTTCTTCAGGTCATATGACGCCGTGTCACTGGGCAATGAAATCCGTTAGAAGGCAAGATATTGTCCTCATTTTCAAGCGTCGAAATGCCATATCTTGGACGATTTGACACCTGAAGCTGAGGACAATACACGGCCTTTTAATGGGATCTAATTACTTATTGACGCCGTTATTATACCTTAAAAGAATGGAAATCCCATCCATTACACAGAACCCACAGTAGCAACAAAATGTACAACTAAGAGTAATATAAACGCAAACAGAAAATATGATTCTCTCAGGTGGCACGGACACGACTTAAGCAACCTTAACATATAAATTGAACTGAGAAAGGCTCTATTATATGCAAAGTTGTCAACAAAACAAAACCCCTTCTCTCGACAAAGGAATACCTCGTTTCATGAAAAGCCTTCCATGTACAAAATTCCACTTGCAACAGACAAAGAATAAAACAGCAATTATCGGAATCGGAATGGCGAAAGGAGAAAAGAAAGGACGTGTGCAGGTGCGGTTCATTTCACCAGGTAGTCAAAACTTTGTCACCAGTGAAGGCGCGTGCATCAAGAAAGGTAGACTCTAATTGAAATGTGATGGCATACGGTGACGCACGGGAGGGGAAGTGGCGAATGGAGCGGGTAGCCAGTACCCTTCACACTACCTCGGAACATGGTGTATCCAGCATTACTACCAACAATAAAAGCTGATGCCCACACCTCGGCTGCCAGTAGTCGACTGAACTGACGCCCACGCCGATTTAAATGGACTCGTCCATTTCGCCGAAAGACGAAATCTGGTTTCTGCGCGTGTGCCATCACATTTCAACTGGCCTATAAAAACAATTTCCAAATTTTCGATGTGTGAAAGCTACAGATATATTCAATAAAATATTCTGGGGCTAGAAGTCGCCTTAGGTGGTTGAATAGCGAGTAAACCAACTTTCAGAGGGCCATGTCTCTCCTCGTCGTCAGAGAACTGACCATTTCCCTCAGGCTGAAAAAAAAAAAGGTGGCCCTCGGAACGTTGGTTTTCTCGCCATTCATCCACATAGACCGAGAATATGTCATTGACTTTAGGCGCCGCGAAAGCTTTAAATGATATGCATGTAGATTACCTCCACAGCAATACACTCAGTACGTGTCTGCACTTAAGCTTATCGAGACCAGTGAGATGTGCGAAATGGCAAAAGGTGCATTTGAGAAACACATGCGTTCCATTTGGCCGCGCATCTCCCCTCATATTTTATTTGGATGGCTAAAAGTTACAAATGACCATATCCATGACTTTTCCCATACAGAAACTTCAAACGCATCATACGCCAGACTTCGTCTGACGCCACTTGTCACTTTGTCTCTGTTCCAAAATATTCAGCCCGCCTTGCAACTCCAGTGACAACACAAAACAACAACAACAACTTATCCTCTGCCTCCTGCGGTTGAAAACCATCAATACGTCACTTCACGTATTCTTGTGGACATGTGTCATGTGTCGAAGAATGCGATGCATAACCAAAATGATAGTTTACCGCATTCGCAAAACTCTACTGATTCCAAGCTTGAGCTGACTCTGATACTGACGAATCATCTCTCAACCATGTTGCATGATAGCAGGTGACAGGAACGTTGTGTGACAACAAGGCCAGCGTTCCCTCACGTGACACATTAATGACCTTTACGATTACCTGTCACAGCAGTATCTCATTCTGCAACGTGGTTACAAACGGGGGGGAGGGGAGGTGCGGTTTCAGACCTCCCAGATACCCTGGAATATCTGGGACGCCTCAAAAATCTAAACAACAAAGTTCAAATTTGGTTATGAAGGAAGCAGTATTTATTTTACCTAGGAAACTAAGTAATCTACAGACTTTCAAATTACCAGTCGCCCATATCGAAAAATATTTAATCCGTTAAAGTAGAAAAAATACAATAATATAAACAGCCAACTAGATACAACAATAAAAACTTTTACTGATAATTACACTTTGAGGTATAATAATATATAATATAATACCTTGTGGTATAATACACCGGCGATGTTGCCTGGGGGCAACATCGCCGGTGCATTATACCACAAGCTGTAAACACAGTCTAGCGCTTCTGAGGATGGGTGAAACTATCATCCGAAACATGTTGAGCTGATTGTAATTATCAATAAAATGTGTTATCGTTGTGTCTAGTTGGCTGTTTATATTATTGTATCAATGATGCACGGTCACACAAACATCAAATAGAAAGAAGTGTTTCATTTAAAGACGTCCTCAACTGTCGACAGTAGATGAAGCAAATGTGATTAAGGAGCACTGGTGGAATGATACTTAGAAATATCGAAACACTCTTATAGCCATCCGTTCCAGCTCAACCGCTTACAGGTTCATTGGCTTTGTTAAAGATCCAGTCTCGTGTTCAGTACATGGTGGGAACTGTTCCTTCGCCGTACAACAGAACACGAGCGCCACCATTCTTCTAGCTATTGCTGCGATCCGAATTCTTGGTGCTCCCTTTCAAAACCGTCTACACTACTTTAAGGAACCGCACTTAAGAATTAAGAACTTTATCTCTTCCCATCATCACTATAAAAATGAATACTTGCTACAGGTCAAATGCACTCCAATTGTAGCCTTTTTCAGTCATCTGTGGCTACAGCCACTGGATTTCGCCCCCGATGACGGATATTGAATTTCTGTCTGTGTTTTACAAGCACTTCTCCCACTGTCAGTCCTACGCTTTCAAACCATGCCCTACCAGCCATGTTAGCGAGAGACGCAAAAAAATGAGGCTAGTAATAATTGTATACCGAAGGTCTTACAACTTGTGCTATGTATTTGGAGTACCTTTACACCAAGTTTGTGTTGGTTCGTTTGCCTGTTACCGGAAAGAAATCTACAAATTTCATTTCAAACACGTGCACTCTATTATTTTCTCTCCTCTTCTGTCGAGAACCAGTGTCTGTAACATAAGCCAGCACTGTAACTGCCATTTGATATGTAAGCTAATTCTCTGTTACTGTTCTCATTTTCCGTGCTTTCTTGAGAGCTGCACCACAAATAATACATGAATAGTAAAGATTATGATGAGAAACTTATAACGAATAATGAAGTTTTTCAAAGGGCGAAAGAAGAAAGATTACTTTTAAAGTTTTTAAAAAATATACGTCACTCATGGATATGGCATAAAATTAGGCATAACGAGTTTGTAGTAAACATCCTTGAAGGAGCAATATTTGGAAAAAAGGCCGTGGGAAGACCTCGACTACAGTACTTAAAGAAAGTCACCAGAAACACAGGAACTAACAGTTATACAGCAATGAAAAGAATGGCTTGCAATAATTCCAGATGGAAAGCTGCCAACCAATTAAAAGAATGAGGGATAAGAAGATGAAGAAGAAGAAGTAAAGATTATAATTAATCCTTAAGCAAATTAAACACCAATGGGAAATTTTTTAAATGGTTACACTCTAACGTTACATACACTTACGCATTTATATAAAAGGGCCAGAAACGTACATATTCCCATCAAACACAGAAAGAAACAAATATTAAATTCACAAAATTATCATTTTGCTGGTGGTTTAACATTCACGTATTAAACACCTAATTCTGTCAAAGAATACGGACATTTGCAAACAAAGTGCTTATGTATTTGAATCTAAGGAAGGAAAAGTGAGAACAAATGGCGATGAGAATACTGGAGTCAATAACAAGATACAGAAAGGAAATTACGCAATGACGATTCTTCGTGCTCTTCGTCTCCAGTTTTAATGGTGATTAAGTCATGAGTGATGAGATGAGCGGAACATCGGTCTATTACATTGGCCTACGGCGGAAAAAAGAAATGTATTGGGTGTTGTCAAATATGAAGGTATGATCAGTGCTGAAACTGATCGTGATATATTAAGGGAAAGCAAATAATTTCTTTCTCTGCTAATTGTTGGTTAATTTATGGATGAAAACCCTACATTATGTGTTTAATTGTTAGACTAGTTACTTATTCAGCTAGACAAAAGAATGCAATAGCAACACAATATTTTCGTGCTGTACAAAATCTAACGGCAAAACATATGTAGTGCCAATTTATGTTGTAGAATAGCTTATATACTTCAGAAACATGAACATTATTGAATCACAAAGCAGTCACGGGAAGAAAGGAATAAAAGTCAAAGATGATATACCAAGAAGGAAGTGATGTAACAACGTGACGTTTACGATCATCTTCCTGCAGTTCCCCCAGAAAGAATTGCAACTTCCCTGCTAGACCATTTCTCTTCTTGTCTGGCGCAACTCATTGACTGGAGCAGCCGCAAGAAGCGAGCTGTGTATAAAAAGGAAGGAATTGAGCCAAGTTTGTTTCCGTTGTGGGAGAAGTTGCTACTCGTCGAGTCTTCCTGCCAACTTCCTGTGACCCGTCTTCAATATGCATGACCCGAACTACAGTCCCTCTCACTGCTGGGAAAATATATATATGGAGGCCTCGTGTCTCTGAGCCCGTATTTTGTGGTCTAGAACGCCAATGGACTAGGCAAGTACGTTTGTTAGATGCGATTTTAACTTGAAGGAAGATGAAAGGATTAAATGAATAGCTTCAGTGACCTAAGGACCTGACTCTTAAACAACTTCTTAATGATGCACATAAATCAAGTTTCATAACATATAAAATAATTATTTGTCTCTAAAATATCACATCAAAACACATTATTCACTTTGGTTGAGTGGTTAGAAAATTAACAGCCTACATTTATAGGCTGCACGAAGTTCGTAGAAAGCACTGTGGCGTTAAGTTACGCGCTGAAATTTAATCCAGTACATCCTACAAAACTAAGCCCATGACAACGGCTACGCTAACACAAGTAGCTTTCAGGCGAAAAACTGAGATCTACCTATAGGCTGCCCCAGATTTAAATGCTCATTTCAGTACATAAATGCATTTTGTTAAATATTATCCATGCCAAAATTCTGTTCCAATAATACTGTATGTCTGATGTTTATTGGACCGTGCATCATTGTGATAACTGAAGAATAAATACCAACTAGATGCCACTTGTTATTTATTGTACTTCTTATAGACTGACAATCTTCAATCAGTCTTCCAGATTTCAACAATATTCACTTTAAATTTGTTGCCCAACAATCATGCCAGGCACCAACACAAACACAAACACAAATCTCTGTGGAATTAAAAGTTTTCCGGGGATTAGTGAGATGCCGCCCCTTCCTGTTCACCACCCCCAGTGTACCCGGTAGTCCCCTTGTGCCATATGTGAAGTTACTGCCACGCCGTCAAGTGAAAGGTGATTAAATGCAGATTTAATCGCGGCCCATACATGGCTCTGATTACTCGGGTCCTCGTGCAGCCCACAAAGCAGAGACGCGCTGTCCCCTCTCAACCAAATGTTCCTCAGTCTGTTTGACATTACCCGCCTAACTCTATGGGCAATGAGTTCAAATTTGTGTATTAATTTTTAAAAGCTGCATGCGTGAACGTAAAAATACTGTCACCTAACACTAATATTATAGTACACTACAGATCCACGTATTTGTATTCGTTGCTTGTAAGAACTGTACACAACTACCACAATGTGCTCAGGTCTAAATCCTTCGACCTGTCCATCCCATCTCTCAAATTACCGTTTTCGTAAAATATGTTTGGGGGCCTCTACTACAAGATCTAGTATAAATTTTATTTTCATTGGTTAAATTGTTCAAAATTTGCATCACGACGCCCCACATTCCTAGGTTGCGGATGGAAGGGACGGCCTCCAGATATAGAGTTGAAGCGAAAGTGCTGAATAAGTAACCCCCAGGAGCTGACAGGGACCTATATTCTAGTGTGTGGGTTGGGCGCAGGGCGAAAAACTTCTCGCCAATAAAGAGGAACCAGAAAATTATGAAATGTGACAGAAAGATAATTAAATTTGGAATGTCCACTTTGCAATGACCTACCTATCAGAAAATGATGAAGGCATGAGACTGTGAACTTGTAGTATCATGAGCCTTTAGGAGAATTTTTCACTGTAAACATGAAAAGGAATCCGCTAGTACGTGTTGCATTTAAAAGGCATACAGTCAAGACGCGACAACGGTGGCACTGATCAGTAGACGATTATGCATATTAACCCTTGAAAGACGAAGAGCAGACTGCATTATTTAAAGACCCAGTTCGCACCGCGCAGTAAATACTTCTCACCTCGGTTATAAAAACCAGTCAGTTTATGGTGTAAGTGGCGCAAGTCTTTGTTTTCTCTGAGATAAACACAAAACACATAAATACAGTGTAGGCAGAGCGTACAGTTGTCGGGTGTTAAACCTGTTGGTGCATCTTATAACCAATAGACTTTCAAAGGTTAAAAGGCAAAAGAAAACTAAGAGTGATTTGTTAGGGGCGGGATTTTTTATACACGAGAAACGTATCGTTCGCTAGATTGAGGACCTCCGAGATATGGCCGTGTTTGGAAGAAACGCCGAGACCAACATACTGAGCGACACAGCCGCACATCAAGTACCAGAATATCTGAATCATCAGGAACACAGCAGTTAAAGTCCCAAATCTCGTAGAGTAGAGTTGGTTAGAGAGGGTATCACATATATGCTACTCAGAGGTCGCTGGAGAGATATTATTATTCTGAATGTGCTTCCCCCAGCTGACGATAGAAGTGACGGTACAAAGGACAGTTCCTTTGACGAACTATATCAGGTATTCGCTCCACTCAGTACAAAAAGACACGCTTTTAGTAGATTTCAATGAAATATTTGAAAGGGAACGTCCACTAATACTGGAGTAGGAGTAGCAAATTTGCCTTTTCAAAAAATTTATGAATACAATGTTCATAAAAAAGAGACATACACAAGCACATGTTAAATTCTGAGTGATCGAGAAGAAAGTGCTGAAGATAATGTTTGTACCTGTGGGGGGGGGGGGGGAGATAAGAGGGAAAAAAAAAAACAAATTTTTAAAGGGGGGGTTTATGTGTTGAAAATCTTTCCCC
>Ga0123354_10021755_pt1 | contig 10107 bp, 6 predicted proteins | sample TergutLab28metaG_2_FD_97872 | JGI IMG/M metagenome (GOLD analysis project Ga0123354, IMG submission 97872) | Labiotermes labralis P4 segment gut microbial communities from Petit-Saut dam, French Guiana - Lab288 P4 | ecosystem: Host-associated > Arthropoda: Insects > Digestive system > Gut ...
AGCCTACACAACGCAACAAATAGTCGCAAGCTCCTGAAGATGGACGTATTAACGTCTGAAACATGTTGAGCAGTAGATAATAAAGCAAGTGTCATCTAGTTGGTCAACCTTTATTCAAAAACCAGGAAAGAGTTCTCTTCGAGTGAAGCGTTATCAGAATGTTAGGCTGGTGGAGGAGGTATTAAAATTACGCAAACGCGCCACGATGTCACGTGCTACGTACTTCGTTTATCGTAATAAATAATTGATATGACCTAGGGAAATTTGTTTATTAAACATCTTTCTTATATACCGAGAAGAAAACACACATGCAGCTGTACCGTTTCTGACACAGTTTTCTTTTTGTCCCTAATGATTTTTATTGGAGACGAGTTTTATTTGTGCATTTTGAAATAACACGATGAAATCAAAGAGGAAATTTAATCGTCTGTATAGACGATGACAACTGTGTACCTTCACAGTCCTCCCGTTTATGATTGTGTGTTTGAACTTTAAATTAGGGTTTATACCTCGCTCGTTTTCAATGATATATAAGAATAAATTGAAATAGAAAGTATAGATGCAATAAATACAGGAGGATTAATCTGTGCCATATTCTGAAAGTATAAAAACTATAATCGAAGTAAACAATTTCCTATTTGTATTCCGCAGTAATGGAAGAGCAACAATACAAGTTTGTGACAAATTTAATCAGAGTTCCGAAAAAATCTGTTTTCTAAATAATAGTCAAAATACTATTGAAAGTGTTTCCATTAGTGAATCCGCTTAACGCTTGTGCGTAGAGCCACCGAATGCTGCTCGGTGTCGTGCACTAATGGACATGTAATATTTAGCTGCCGTTTACAACGCTTCTTATGGCAATCAATATGTCAGTTTCTAAAATTTAATATACAGGGAACTGCACAAGATAATGCACATGTCACGTAGTGCGCGCTTTAGCATTAGTCGTTACTGGCTTTCAATTTAAACACGTCTTTATATGTTCATATAAGTACTGGAATTTTTAGCAGTAACCTTTCACAATCCAATTAGTCGTTCTCGGCCTATTTCCCTGTCTACAGCCTATCCATAAATAGACAGGTTACGAAAGGAAAAATGCGATCAGGTGGTCTTGCTTTTAGTCTCTTGGCTCTTGGTAATGCCACCTTTAGTATTCATAATCTCTGTATTCTGCTCACAAACCCTTAATGTAACTCCCAACATAAACATTTATTTTCCTGAAAAGGTTCAATACAACTCTATTTGGAATAAACATGTCATATGTATATTTTTACCTAGGATCTGAATTTTTACGTAATGTTTTCATGTATTCCGTGCCTCAAAGCTCCAATAGAACAGTCTGTTTCATCGTAACATCAGAAAAAAGTCTATGTTTATCTGATCGATACAGAAACACACGACTGTGTATGTAGGTGCAAATATGGACACAGGAGAGTACAGGGTGCAAGATGGGAGGTTGAAGTGATACTTGACACACCGACTGAAATCTCTCCATGGTTCTTTGCATTCAAATAAGACCTCTAAAACATCTATGTTCGGAAATAATTAAATAATTCCTACCATTCCTCTACAAGTTCATAGACTGTGTATCCGAATCGAACTATAATTTACCATTCTTCCTTCTATTTTACCTAAGTATACTACATGCGAACCACTATTTTATGTCACATGTCAGGTGACCCTTTAGCGTCTTCCTATTTGAGCTTGTTTTGTTATATATCTCACAGTGTTATGATCTTATAGTTGTGTGTGTAAAGCTAAATATTCCGAAACATTCTGAAAAAACCTTGTTAGATTACTCCGCTGTGTTCTACGTGTAACTCCCTTTCAACTTCTAAATCAGATGACCGCATGGCACGACACTTGTTTTCAAAGTTCAGCTGTGGATGCCACCCCAATATTGTTACTTTAATTAAAAATTAAAAAAGATGGACGAAAGCAGTTTGTATGAGGAAATGTCCCCAAAATTAATTAATTTAGGATCTGAAATGACGTATAGTGTATGAAGTGTGATGTATGAAGTAACTTGGAACCGTAAGCAACATCACTTATGGTAATTGTTTTCTAGACTATAAAATAACAATCATGATTTGCGCTAAAATTTTATTTACTTTTGGTCTGCGGGTGGTAACTAAAGGAGGATTGGAAGTAGGATGTCAGATGTGGTACGATGATAGGCCATATTCGTACCTAAATATCTAGTACGAAACACTGTTAGTAAGTCAGCAACTGCCAGCTGCAAATCTTTAAATTAATATCCGAAAAATTTAGTGTGGAGAAAACGAGTGATAGAGTAACATGTTTCTTCAAAACTAAATAAAATGACAACAATAATAACTATAATAATATCCATAGGGAAACAAATCTACATTGTAAGAAGGTGAGTTTTACCAGCAGTTATCTCTGTTCCATGTAATATTATAAAACATCTGCATAAATATGATCTTTCCAATTTGTATAACCAAGTACTTGTATTCAATTTTCAGTCTTCCTTGTCTTCTACACGCTTTGCCTCTCTCAGATTTCATTTATTGACCCTACAATTTTACACAAAGAGTACACATTAAGATTTCCCTCTTTATTTAACCTTAACGATGCACTTTCTAATTTGTGTCGCATGGGGTTAAAACTCATATTTCTGGGAAGTTTCTACGCCATACACTCTCAAACTATGATCTTTTTCAAGTGATACCAAAAATACCGCAATCATAAAATAGCAGGTAAAATCACTGTATACGTTTCAGATTTCAGGTGGTGCAATTTTATCCTTCAGATATCAAGTTTTAATGTGAAGCTTTCTATCAATTCTTTGTGATGAAAAGATTTAGTCTACTAAGCTAAACTCTTCTTTTCAGAATAATATTTTTGGTTATATTAATTAATAGTCTGAAGAAAAGGTGTCTGAATTTCTGCGCCAGTCAGACGAACGATTTTTATACACATCATGCGTTACTGCCATCTAGCTATAAAGGGTGATATATCGACGAAAATTAGCAGACCTGACACATTATGGAAGCGCTTAGCGTTTACAAGCAATAACAGCAATCACTCATCCCTCAACCCCTTTCCATCCTCTCCTCCCGCTAATCGTATCGTCCCGCACCCTCTCCACTAGCGGAACTGTCGACATGGCTTCAGTGTTGAAACTCGCCCCCTCGATCATCATTTCATCCTTTTCCGCAGAGAATGAGGGAGGTGAATTTCTAGTCCAGATCCGTATCCCTCGAACACCTCTGATCCGCCCCACTGCCGTATTCAAATCTCACAGTGAGCAACTGCAATTCATGTTCTTACAAGCTTCAAGAGCCAAATTTAATGATAAGAGCGAACCAAGAACCACCAGATTAATAACTGGCAGGTTGCCACTACAAAACAAAACATTCTTCGGGGGTTTTTTTTTTAAGTTTTCTGTTCCATGTATTCTTGTAGGTAAAGGTAAAGCAGTCCCATTACGGGCCTGGAGTGGCCCAGAGGGTTCCAGGAAGTTAAGGTTCCCAGTTTTAATGACAACGGCACATGATGGTGGCAAGATTGTAAGCGTTACGCACCGGCCGCCTTTACCCCCAAGAAATACTCCTGGTACTCATTTCTGTTAGAGGCTGAGTCGACCCCAGGGCCATAGTGCGATTGGAAGGATTTTTATATCAATGAAAAATCCACTGGCACCAGCTGGCATCTAACCAGCGACCTTCCGATTTGTAGCGCAGTACCTTAACTGCTGTGCTACCGTGGTCCCCCGCATTCTTGTAGATACCTCTGAAATATACCATCTAAATGTACATATATTTTAATATAACAATATATTTACCACATTCCTTCTACATGTTTCGGTGTAAAAGGTAAAGGTAAAGCAGTCCCATTACAGGCCTGGAGTGGCCCAAAGGGTTCCAGGAAGTTAAGGTTCCCAGATTTCGTGACAACGGCACAGGATGGTGGTAGGTTGTCAGTCTTACGCACCGGTCGCCTTTACCCCCAGGAAATACTCCTGGTACTCATTTCTGTTAGAGGCTGAGTCGTGTGTTATATATTATCTTCAGGGAGGGCTACTCGTATTTCTCCTCAAAGTCTATGTTTTTTTACATGTTGTTGTCTATGCAAATCACCATAGACAACAACACTGTAACAGCATGTGGTTTTGAGCAGAAATTCGAATAGCCCTCCCTGAAGATAGTGTATAACACCGAAATTGTAGGAGGAATGTAGTAAATATATAGTTATATTAACATATATGTGCATTTAGGTTGTATATTGGCAGAGATATCCCTCGGGGTGTTTACATAATATTCCGACTGCATATCATTTGCATATGGAGCAACTGTGGTGTTGTAGACACGTCTCATATTAACTTTGCAGGTACAGTGAAGGCGATCGCTTTCTCCTTGTTGTATAACAAACCAACCTATAATTTACACTTGTTTGCATTGCTTTCCTAATATAATTGTGTCACCATGGCGTGGGTTTTCCTGCCGTTATTTTGAGAATGACTGCTCTTATTACGTCGGGGCTTTGTTTCTTTTTTCTCACTAACGTATTCTGGATCACCCAGGTATACTCACTTGTGGAGCCGAGATAATTCATAATTGTCTACAAACGGCGAAGGACGCACGCAGACTCATCAAGTTAGGTTTTAAATATTTTTGCTTCATATTTTCATTCGCACATGCATAATTATTAGTTTCAGACAAATTCAGCTTTACTAATATGATAGACAAGTGTGTGACAACGCGTTTCCCTACGACCATGCTATGATTAGGCGTATGTTCAAGTTATTATATCAGCATGGCGAATGAAGGCTGTTATTCTTCATGAGACTCAATTTTAAAAGTAAGAAGCGCAGTTCCTTTATTTTATAACTGTTGATTTAATTCCTTTCTACCAACTTTCTGAGTTCTCTCTCGTCTTACATCTTTACCGCAACCTTCAGTGTGCTCAGAGTACTGTTCGTAAACAGGTGGGTTGTATAAGTGTTGTGTAAAAGGCAAACATTACCACGACTTGGGCAGAAGTATGAAATGACTACTGTACCGCTGTTTTTAGTACCTAAATATCGACAAATGAAATAATGACCATAGCAGTGATAAATGCGCATGCTGGAACATGAATTTCAAATTTGTTTTCCAGTATGGAAATCGCATTAAACACTTTTGAGACCACCCATCCTTTCTAAAATGAAGTGTAGTCGGTGATAATGAAGTACACTGCAGTCTCTTTCATTTTGATCCAGCCAGCTGAGAGGGCATGGTTTTAACACCTCTTGCGATTAGGACGGGGGAAAAGAGAAAGGCTGTTTAGATGTGACAACACTTTGCCCTTCTGAAATGGGATTAGGCGTAACACCGCAGCCTGCCTGACCCACTTCTGTTTTATTTGCTTCTACCACGCTGTGAAAATAAGGGCATTCGCTGTGGTTCAGACATGCTGTGTTATTCATAACTCTTATCATTGCCTCGTAGATGTTGATTTCATTTAGCGTTTCTATTTTCAGATACAATTTTATTTAGCACTACAAATATTAATTTTGTGTCCACCAGATAAAAATCAACTTTTTATCAGGTGGGAGTTACATTTATTTCGTTGAATGAATTTGCAGAGAGCAATATGTTATGACAAATGATAAGGCAGAAAAAATCCGGAATTATAAAATGCAGTCGGCTGTGGAAATTAGGGGATAAATAAAACGTTGAAATCATTTTAATAATATATACATTATTATTATTATTATTATTATTATCCTTGTTATCATCTTTATGCAGGATATTTACAATTATATGCCTGAAAGAAACGATGTTTCTTTTGTGTATATTGTTGCAGCTGTTCTGTATTTACAGTTCATGCTACACATAATGTTATTTCGCCTGCGAAATACGTTATTATTATTATTATTATTATTATTAGTAGTAGTAGTAGTAGTAGTAGTAGTAGTAGTAGTAGTATTAGAGTATCAGTTGACACAGCTCACAAATTTTTAAACAATCAAATATTATAAGAGAGTCCTCTTCTACCGATTTTATATAAATTTGTTTCTACATGCCTAAATGCAATGTGCAATAAAATTTAGTTACTGGTACATCTGAAATTTAAGTCCTTTAGGAAGCAGAGTTGGTGACATATTCTTAATTCACAATTATACGATTTGGGAAATACCTCCCGTTTCTCTCAGATCAACATCTTTTGATCGAAATCATCGTTATCATCTGAGTTAACTTGTCGCCGGTTATGAACAGGCTAGAATTCGGGCCAAGTAATTAAATACGACCGTCAGAATTAGAACTAAAACCAGGTCTTTCCATGATGAGGTTCCGACGGTGGGGAGATGTTCTACTGCGGTCTTCAGCAGCACCGTATACATTGGAAGGTGGTGGAAGACATTATCAGCCGAATTAATGGTGATAAAGTGAAGGGTAAAAAACTGTCCTCCTCACGGCTGTTTGCGGAGTCTGAACAAAACGACACCTTGTTATGTCCGTATAATAAGAACCAACAAAATGCACTATTTTCTAGTAATTTATTTCAATTATAAACCTCTACACGTTTCGAGCGCTGTAGCACAGCGGTTAAGGTGCTGTGGTACAAATCGGAAGGTCACTGGTTTGATCCCAGCTGGTGTCAGTGGGTTTTTCTTTGACATAAAATACTTCCAATCGCACTATGGTCCTGGAGTCGACTCAGCCTCTAACAGAAATGAGTACTAGGAGTATTTCCTGGGGGTAAAGGCGGCCGGTGCATAAGGCTGACAACCTACCACCATCCTGTGCCGTTGTTACGAAATCTGGGAACCTTAACTTCCTAAGAACCCTCTGGGCCTGTCCAGGCCAGTAATGGGAGTGCTTTACCTCTTTTTTTACATGTTTCGAGCAGGTTTGTTGCTCATCAGGAGGATGAAATCTGTATAGTTGGTATAGTCATGCGTTATGTTGACTGGCTGCAACCCAGCAACCATTCAACATAACACATGGCTATACCAATTGCTGTTTATACACAGTTGATCCTCCTGATGATGAGCAGCAAGACTGCTCGAAACATGTAGAGGCTTATTATTGAAATAAATTAATAGAAAATAGTGCATCTGGTTGGTTCATGTTATACGGATTTATCACGAAACAGGGTCATATAAAATTAAAAAAACCTTGTTATGGGTTAGCTAAATTTACTGAAAGAGTTGAGACATCATTAATAAAACAACATTTTTCTTACAAATACTGTCAAATGGCTGCTGTTAGTTGTCAAGCATTTTATGTTAGAAGCCGAAAGCTTTTCTGAGGCAAAGACAAGATTTTCCCCTTTGTTAGCGGTGGGAGGTTTACTGCAAAAGGCCAATATCATCATCTTATAACAAAACCAACTAGATGCACTAATTTCTCAAACTTATTCTTGGAATAAAACTCTACAGGTTTCGGACAGGTCCTCTGTCCGCCATCAGGAGTTTTTCACTGTACACACAGCAATGGTGTATGCCATACAAGTTTGCTGACATCTGCTCTCAAGCTGTAAGCAAAGTACAGTGAAAAACCCCTGATGATGGACAGAGGAACTGTTCGAAACATGTAGGGTTTTATTCCAAGAATAAATTTGAAAAATTAGTGCATCTAGTTGGTTTTGCTATGAGAATATATCACGATGCACGGTCCTCTGAACGTCAAATTCTTCAGTATCCTCTGTTTTCCTGCTCCCAGTTAAGCAACACAATAATTACGGCCTACGGTTTACTAGTCGCAGACTTTCTTTTGTTAAGTACGTCTCATATGGACACAACAGAGACAAAAAAGCATAAGAGGGAAAATAAATAAAACAATTTAAGTTATTTAATAAAGGCTTGCATAATACAGTCTTCTTTTTTAACTCAAAGTTCTTTTGTACCCACAAATTAAGGCAGAACAAACAAATTTACAAAAACCCACCAGCATACAGCAAAATGCAAGTTTATAATGAGATACGTAGGACGTCAGATATCCAGCATCACAAGACATGTGCCCTACAGAGCGGACGAAATTTTCGTAATTTTCGCCAAATGATAACTGTTTACACTTAAGTAATTGCGTATCAAAACCGCCTGCATAGCAAATTTGAAAAATTAATTTTCGAAACAGAGCGGCCTTGAGTGTGCTGTTACAGCTTCGTCGATGAACATCATATCTGCCAACAAGTATATTTCCATCAGCTTTAAGTAGGCAAGAGCTCCACACAGCAGTCAGCACTTCGGTAGGATCAGACACTATTCATGCCACAGTCAGCCATAAAAATTTACTTCGTTTCTGCAGTAACCAATCTTCCTCAGCTTCTATTCACAACTGTCAGCTCTTCAAATTTAAATTTCCATGTCCATTCGGTCGTCCTAAATATCTGTCAAATTTCGAGGTTAGTTTTAAAATTTGCAACCCGGAAAATGTTACTGCGTCTGTTCTATCGCCATATTCGCAGATACCTGCAGAGCCCAAGGCCCTCTTTCCCTTTCGCAAATACCTTACGCCATGCACATATTGTAATAATTGGAAGAAGTATTGGTCTTGGAAGTGTCTCATCCCCGTTGTGTGTGTGAACACGGGAAATGGTATGCAGTCAAACACAACTATCAATTGAGATGTTTTAACGAGTGTACTAGACAACTATATGTTTCGGCCCCTACTGGTCATCTTCAGGTTGTCTTCAAGAGAACCTAAGTTCCTACTATATATATATATATATATATATATATATATATATATGCGTGTTGGGCGCGTACGTGATGGAGAGTAGGACCTTAAGTTCTTTTGAAGAAAACCTGAAGATGGCCAGTAGGGGCCGAAACATGTAGTTGTCTAGTATAGTCATTAAAACATCTTAATTGACGTAGTTGTGTTTGACTACATACCCTTTCCAAGTATTGGTCTTGTTTTTTTTCGGAGAAAATAATAATTTCATTATCATTTTGATCCTAAGAAATCCGCCTAAAGCAACAATTTTTATGTAATAAATGGACTTAATCTTTTTCCTTTACTGATAAATTTTTCGAAAAAGAAAATATGTAGCAAAATTGACTCGTGCAGTTTCTTTCGAAATTTGTAGCAAATGCATGTCGGCACAGCGAACCTGATCCACCCTTAACAGTGTAAGAACTAGTCAACAGCTACTGTGATCCATTACATTTCCGTCCACACATTTGCTCACTGTGGTGCAGAATAAAATTAACAAATGATCATGCCACTGTTCCTGGCGCATTTACGAAAAGGCTATACGTTTCAGTGCAGGCTGAAATAATATGATGTAAAATGGTAAGCATTTACCGTCTCATTGTGTTAGCAGTTGTTATAGGAACACAGCTCGGAAGAAGATAAACGAGGAGGAGGGGTCGTCACGGAGACTGGCAGGAATAACGCGAGTTAAAACAAATGACTACTTGAATGATCGTTTAGCCAACGCCCTCGGGCAAGGGACCGTTTAGTTCACTTGTTTTCTTATAGCTTCTCTTGGAGAAGAAATATATTTCATTTTCTTCTCATAACGAAAGTCTATCTCTCTACGATACCTCTGCAACATGTAGCTGAAATCTTAACAGACCCTCTTGAGTCTCAAGTGATGGAAGGAAGACCATAAAATACATTAATTGATGAATCGAATTAGAAGCTCAAGCTTCTTCCATAATTTCTTTTTGCTCATAATATGTACCTACGTAATTCACACATAACACCGTACAAATGTTTTCTACTTACTCATAACCCGCAATTCTTAAAATTTTCGTTATTACTGCTTGAAAATTGGTGACGGTAACGAGTATAAGTAAATTTACTTACTTACTTACTTACTCCATGGTGCAGAGTCCTTCTCGAGCAGCTAACTGATTTGCAGCTAGTCAAGAAATTCCCCGCATTTCACGGAACCCGAAGGTTCATTACCGCACTCACAAGCGTCCGCCACCTCTCTCTATCCTGGGCCAACCCAATCCAGTCCATATACCCACATCCCACCTCTTGCAGATCCTTCCTAATATTATCCACCCATCTACGCCTAGGCCTCCCCACTGGTCTCTTTCCCTCCGGTTTCCCCACCATGACCCTATACACCCCCCTCTCCTCACCCATACGCGCCACATGCCCAGCCCATCTCATTCTTCTCGATTTTATCACCCGCACA
>Ga0123354_10021757_pt1 | contig 10107 bp, 4 predicted proteins | sample TergutLab28metaG_2_FD_97872 | JGI IMG/M metagenome (GOLD analysis project Ga0123354, IMG submission 97872) | Labiotermes labralis P4 segment gut microbial communities from Petit-Saut dam, French Guiana - Lab288 P4 | ecosystem: Host-associated > Arthropoda: Insects > Digestive system > Gut ...
TCCAGTTGGCACGTTCTAACATAAGACCTTCTGTTCCTTTGATCACAAAAGGATGAAAACAGTTTTTTTCCCTGTCGAACAGAGATAATCCGCTCATGGTACATACCCAAAATCTTCCCTTGCTGTCTTCGTATACCTGGTACACAAAATTACCCTGCAAAGAAGTTGAATCAAAAGGACGTTCCAAATAGACTGTAAAATCGTATCCGTTAAACATATTTAACCCATTTTCGGTAGCAATCCAGATATAACCGTAAGAATCCTGGTAAATCTGACTGATATGACTATTGGAGAGACCTTCATTTGGAGTAAATATCCTGGCTTTTTCCGATCTTAAGGGAAAAACGACGAGCGCAAAAAGGCACAATAAAAGAAATTTGAATCGTAACATGATGCAAATTTACGTAAAAATTAAACATGTTACAAATTTAATAATTATTTGTTTCAAAAACAAAATAACGTGTTGCAAATTTAATAGAAATAAAACAGTTATTTTTAAAACAATCATTAACAAATTCTTAAATTTGTGTCAATTAATTTTATATCACAATTAATAATGTTAATCTATTAAAACATGAGAAAATGAGAAAAGTAATGTTGTTATGGCTAATGCTTGGCATTGGCGTATGTGTTTCGGCACAAACGATAACCGGTACGGTAACATCGGCAAAAGATGGCGATACATTACCTGGAGTTTCGGTAGCCGTGAAAGGGACAACAAACGGAACGATTACGGATGTGGATGGTAAGTTTTCCATTACTGTCAATTCGGCCAAAGCCGTATTGGAATTTACCTATGTCGGTTACCAGACTAAGGAAGTTCCGGTTAATGGCTCTTCAAAGGCGCTCCAAGTTGCCTTGAATGAAAACACTCAATTGTTGAATGAAGTGGTTGTAACGGCTTATGGTACGGTAAAAAGAGCTAATCTTACCACCGCTCAAGTTAGCGTTACCTCCCAACAATTGAACAAAACGGTAAACACTACCATTGAACAGGCAATTCAAGGACGTGCTGCGGGTGTATATGTTACGCAGAACTCAGGACAGCCCGGAGGCGCTATGTCGGTGAATATTCGCGGGGTAAGCTCTATCACCGGAAATACTGAACCGCTGTATGTGATTGACGGAGTGCAAATACAGGGAAATTCTGTGTCGAGCGATGGGGGCGGCAACCCGATTGCAGGACTGAATCCTTCGGACGTAGATGATATTCAAATATTACAAGGTCCTTCTGCTGCTGCATTGTACGGATCGCGAGCTACCAACGGTGTGATTCTAATTACCACGAAAAGAGGTAAAGCAGGAGATACGCGAATCAATTATTCGTATGAATTAACCAGTCAGAGAACCCCTGATCATCTGCCAATGATGAACCTTCAGGAATATGCCACATTTATGGACCAATATGCAGGGCCACCCCCCGCTGTTCCGGGACAATTTGCAGATCCTTCATTATTGGGAAAAGGTACCGATTGGCAAAGCGTGTTGTTTAGAAACGTACCGATGTACAAACATTCGGCAGATATAAGTGGTGGAACCGAAAAACTCAAGTATTTTCTGTCGGGAGAATATATGGATCAGGGCGGTATAGCCGTTGGTTCCGGTTTTTCCCGTTATGGAGTTCGTCTGAATGTGGACAATAAAGCGTCCAATTGGTTGACCATCGGTTTAAACGTGAATTATAACCAGATTGATGAAAGCGTAGGTACATTGGGGTCGCTGGATAACAATGATATTATTAACAATGCTTTGCGAATGACGCCCCAGATACCGGTGAGTAATTTAGACGGAACATGGGGAGGAAGCGACAATGTTAATGGTGCTGGACAGTATGCGCCGGTCAATCCGATAGCTATTGCCAATTTGAACACCAATACCAATGTGCAAAGGAAATTGATAGCTGGTGGAAATTTTCGAATCGATATACTGCCAGGCCTGTTTTTCAAAGGGGAAGGCAATACTAATCTCGGATTTAGAAATGATACACAGTATCAACCAAAGTATAACATAGATCAATGGCATCAGAATACTCTTAATTCATTAACAAGTACTGCAAATTTGAATACATGGTGGATGTTCAATGAACTGCTTCAATATTCCAAAACCTTTGGTAAGCATTATGTTGAAGCAATGGTCAGCCACGAAGCGTCTCTATGGACCTATAAAAATTTGAGTGGCAGCGGAAGCGACTTTCCTGTCGATTATATATTAGATCTGAATGCAGCTAATCCAAATCCATTGAACAGAGGTAATAGCGGCGGGCAAGGTTCGGGATCTATGGAGTCATATTTAGGGAGAATCAATTACAATTTTGCCGAACGTTATCTCCTGACTGCCTCTGTCCGCAGGGACGGTTCATCCAATTTCGGTGTGAACAACAAATGGGGAACATTCCCTTCCGCATCGATAGGATGGAGAATAGCTAATGAACCATGGTGGAATTTTCCAGTGATGAATGAAGCAAAATTGCGGTTTGAATTGGGTACAACCGGAAATCAAGGCGGAGGAGGAATTTATGCGACGATGGACTCACGGCCTACTCCTTGGGGAACAGGATTTACTCTCTCCCAATATGCTAATCCCGATCTGAAATGGGAATCTACCATGGCATATAACGGCGGCGTTGATTTAGGATTCTTAAAAAACAGGATACAAGCTTCCTTCGACGTCTTTGTAAGAAAAACCGATAATCTTTTAATGACAGCGCCCTTTCCGGATTATATGGGAACAACCGGATATAATGGAGCCATTGCACCTCCTCAAATCAATTTTGGATCATTGAAAAATACCGGATGGATGCTTTCCATCACTTCTACCAATATTGATACCAAGAACTTTAAATGGACTTCCAATTTCAATATATCGGCTGCTCGACCTGTCATTACAAAACTGAACACCAATTCGTCTCAGGCAATGAGAGTGTCTCCTTTTGATGGAAGCGTCAGGGAGATAGCGCAAGTAGGGCAAGCCCCATGGTTGTTTTACGGATATATTGAAGAAGGTTATTTTAAGTCGGTGGATGAAATAAACGGTAGCGCTGTCCCAGCGGATAACAATGGAGACAGGTATCCGGCAGATCCGGAAGGTTCAAAAGGAGTCTGGGTTGGAGATGTCAAATATAAAGACATTAATGGTCGTGATGCAAACGGTAACCTTACCGGTAAACCGGATGGAATTATTAATTCAGATGACCAGACAGTCATTGGAAATCCATGGCCCAAAAGTTCAGGAGGGTTAACAAATACCTTTAGTTATAAAGATTTTGATTTGAGCGTATTGTTTATCTATTCCTACGGCAATCAAATACTGAACTGGCAGAAAAATCAAGTTTCCCGGCCTCAGAATTATTGGACAAGCAAGAATGTTATAAGAGATGTTGTCAATTATGCGCAAGTCGGCACGGATGCCGATGGCAATCCTTATTTAGTGAATCCCGGTGCATATATCCCTCGTTTAGGATATGATACCGATGTCAATGGAAACTGGACGCGCGTTACCACCCGGTGGGTAGAAGATGGCTCGTATCTTCGTTTGAAGAATGTAAGCTTGACTTATACTATTCCTAAAAGCATCATAGACAAGCAACGCATTATCAGAGGCGTCAGATTATCGGTTAGTGCCCAAAATCTATGGACATTAACCAAATACACCGGATATGATCCGGAAGTAGGCTCATACGTCGGAAGAGGTACTGGTGCCACTAATCAAGTGATTGGCGTGGACTACAATCACTACCCACTTACTCGTATGTATACCTTTAGCGTAAATGTAAACTTATAAAAGTAAAAGTTATGAAAAAAAATATAAAAATTTTTAGTATGATTCTTACGGCTGCTTTTGTGATGGCAGGTTGTTCCGATAGTTTTTTAGACAGACCGCCTCAAGATTCAATTGCCGCCGCGACAGCTTATTCAAGCGATGATCAGGTAATGGCTAATAATGCCTTATTATACAATCGAGTCTGGTTTGATTATCATGATTATGCAGCCTTTAGTTTGGGTAATTTTAGAGGAGGAGAGTCCACCACACGATTCAAGGATATGGAAAATGTATGGTTTAGCACCCTTCCGGAAACGGGACCAAACGGATCTGCATGGAGGGCTTTTTATGTGACAATTGGACAAGCAAATACGGCGCTGAGCAACATCCAGAAATATGCAGGTCCCGACGTATCGCCGGCAATTAAACAATATGCCATCGGCGAAGCTCGCTTTATGAGAGCGTTAGCATATCGCTATTTAGTGATGAATTGGGGAGCAATTCCTATCATTACCGATAATGAAGCCATACTGGGCGATCCGCTTTCCGTACAACCGAATACGGTTTCAAGCGTATGGAGATTTATCTGTAGCGAAATGCGTCAAGCGGTCGAAGAATTGCCGGAACAGCCTTATGGAACCAATACATCTTCATGGCAAGCTCCCGGCGGATCTTCGGGAAGAGTAACCAAATGGTCGGCAGAAGCCATGTTGGCACGGTTTTATCTAACCAGGGCAGGTGTAGAGTCAGCCGGAGGATCAAGAAATCAACAATTCCTCGATAGCGCTAAATATTATGCACAGGATGTGATTACAAAGAGCGGTAAATCCTTATTACCGAACTATCGGAGTCTGTTTCTGTATCCTTACAACAATAACAACGAATCGTTGTTTGAACTGCAATGGCAGTATATACCTAAGACAAACTCAAAATGGTACACTATGACTAATTCTGCTACTGCTCAATATGGTCCGAGTGGTTCCATTATGAACATCGCCGATGGTTGGGGAGGTGATGTATACGCTTCTTTCTGGATGCTTTCGTTGTATGATGGCTTTACTCAAACTACTATTCCGTCTACTAGCCTCGATAACCCCAGCGATACGCTGATTTTGAAAGGATCTACAAAAGATCAACGTTTGCATGAAACCTTTATGCTTCCCGGTGCAGTTTATCCCGAAATTACCAGGACGGTGAACGGAGCGGATTACAAACCGTTTGTTGTTCCGAAGGACTGGGGCGGTACTCCAATTGAAGGGACAGCCACGGAGGCAGCTGGCGCTTGGATAAAAAAATACATCGTCGGGCGGCCACAAGATACCGGACCATCGGAATCGCAGGACTATGGCAATGACACCTATATGCTTCGTTTGGCTGAAGTATATCTGATCTATGCGGATGCAGTATTAGGGAATCAAGCTTCAACAGCCGATGGCACCGCATTGGATTATTTCAATAAAGTACATACTCGCGCCGGATTGACGGCAGTCACAACTCCGTTAACTTATGATGATATTTTTAAGGAAAAGGTGCTTGAATTCGGATTTGAAGGAATGATATGGTATCTTTTAATTGATTTGCATTATTTGAAGCAGAAAAAGGCATACGATATACTTGAAAGTCAATACAGAGGATTCTATTCTATTACTCCCAACGTATTTCCAAATCCTACTTCATGGACTGTTAAAACATCTCCAAACAGCTCCGGATTTCATAAAATAAGCGATTATGTTACGGCAAATGATGGGAATTTTAATTTACCATTGCCTGCATCGGAAGTTTCCCAAGCTCCCAATTTGAAAGGTACCCCGGTAGATTATTATGGTGATAAGTAAATATTAAAAAACTAATAGAAATGAAACAGAAAATATATAACTCAATTCTATTTGTCGCTGTTATGGCAGTGATGACAATCTTTGCTTCATCCTGCAGTAAGGATGATAGTAACGATAATGGCGGAGCTCCTTATATTTCATATATCCGCGTAGCAAACCCGGCATCGGCGGATTCGCTTTTGGTTGCAGCATTTCAAGGGCAGCTGATCGCTATTGTGGGAGGAAATTTGCAAAATGTCAAACAAGTATGGTTTAATGATCTGCAGTCGAAGTTGACGCCGACCTATATGAGCAATACTTGCATCTTTGCCTCTGTGCCGAATGAAGTACCTTCGAACATAACGAATAATTTGAAACTTGTTTTTGCCAATGGCGATTCGCTGCTGTATCCTTTCTCGGTTACCATCAGCAAACCATTGATCAATGGAAGCACTAGTTTAAACTCTATAGGAATGGACTGCGAATATGTCGCAGATGGTGAAATTGCTACCATTTACGGACAATATTTCTATTTCCCGCTCACGGTTACCTTCGAAGGAGGAGTGTCCGTATCGAGCGATGATGGCGATGCTGTGACAGTGAATGATGCCAATACGATTCTCTCTGTAAGAGTGCCGGAAGGCGCTCAACCTGGTCAGATTACCGTTACATCCAACTTTGGCATAACAAAATCCAGTTTCTGGTTCCGCGATAACCGGAATATCTTCCAGGGGTTTGAAGATGATGCTGTTAATAGCCCTGACCCAAGCAAGCCGTATGGAGAGCTTGGTTCAAATGCCACCCTTCCCGACTGTATTATAACAAGTCCGGCAGCAGGTGATCCTCCGCTGATTAACGGAAGTTACATCCGGGCGATTTGGAACTCGCAAACATGGTGGTGGCAATTGTTCTGTAACTGGAATAACGGTCTATCTATTCCTGATGATGCGATACTTCATCCGAGCGATTATTTCTATAAATTTGAAGTTTGTACGACGAAACCGTATAATGCCAGTGCCATACATATATGGATAACCAATATGACAGAACGAAACAATACTCCATACTATCAATGGGCTCCTGCTTCTTATGATACCAAAGGCGCATGGCAAACGGTTGTTATTCCTCTTGAAGATATAGTGGCTGCAGTGAACAGCGATGGAGTTAAACATTTTCCGGGCGCTCCTCTTCCTGATGGATATTTTTGCGGAGTGGTATATGCCGGAGACGGTGTGCTTGATTGCGATATGTCGTTTGATAATTTCCGTATAGTTCCTAAAGTCATACGGTAATAATTAAAATAAAACAAATAAAAAATAAACGATATGAAAAAAGTAAAATATAGCGCATACTCTTTTCTCTTTGTATGCACAATTATATTGATAGGATTAATGGTTTCTTGTTCAGATAAAAATGATGGTGGAGAAACAAAGACAGTTGAATTGCTCAGCTTTGGTCCTTCTCCTATTCCTCGTGGAGCTGCACTCCGTATCATAGGAAGAAATCTGGATAAAGTACAAAGTGTAGTTCTTCCCGGATGTGACGCTATCAGCGATATAATAAAAGTAGGTAACGATAACACGGAAATCAATGTTACAGTTCCTAAAGATGCTGAAAGCGGTAAAATTGTATTGAATGCAGGCAGTCAACAAATCACGTCTATCACCGATTTGACTATTGCCGGAAATATTAACCTCACCAGCTTTTCGCCGACAACGGCAAGAGCAGGGGATGTTATTACACTTACCGGCGAGGACTTGGACTTTGTTAAAGAAGTTATCTTCTCAAATGATATTCATGTAGTAAAAGACAGTTTCGTTAGTAGTACCTTGACGTCGATAGAAGTGAAAGTTCCAATGGAAGCTCAAACAGGTAAAATAGCTGTTTCCAATGGAGCAGATGATCCGATTCTGGCATATTTTGAAGACAATTTAAATGTAGTCTTACCGACTATTGAATCTTTTTCACCCACGACAATCCGTTCTGGCACTGAACTGACAATTACTGGTAAGGATTTCGACCTGGTAGAGAGCGTTTCTTTTGAAGGAAACAAAACAGCCGAAACGTTTACAGTAAATGATACAAAAACTTCTATCACTGTAACAGTTCCAGTTGATGCGCAAGATGGACCTGTTGTTTTGACTGCTTTTTCAGGAGTTACGGTTTCCAGTGCAACAGACTTAATCATGCTGGTTCCAACAATAACCGCTATGACTCCTAATCCTGTTTATGCAGGAGACAAAGTGACAATAACCGGTACTGATTTGGATTTAATCAACAAAGTGACGTTCGGCGGCAGTGTGGTAGGCGATGTACAACCTGGAGGAACTGCTACGCAAATTACAGTCCAAGTTCCCGGCTCTGCAAAAACCGGTAATGTAGAATTTGCTACTATTAATAATAAAACGGTGACATCGACGGACGTATTGACTGTAGAAATAAAAATTGTATATGGTCCCGAAACAACTATTTGGGAAGGAAATGTTTCAATAGGTTGGGGTAGTCCCACAGTCGATATTCCTGCTTCTGCTTTTGCAGGCGTTCCTGCGGGTTCTATGATTGTTTTCTACTTTACTCAAACTCCAAATTGGGGACAGGCGCAAATCAATAATGGTAAATGGGCTGCAATTGCCGGACTTGGGGACTTGGGAGATGGTTACTTCAAAACCGGCGATGTTGGAGATGCTTCAGTTACCAGTTATGAAAATGAACTGACACAGACTGTTTTGGATAATATTATTAATAATGCAATGCCGGATAATGATGCAAATCACCCGGGAGCCGGTATTATTATACAAGGTCAAGAGTGGAACTTTAATAAAGTAACCATTAAAGAACCGGTTGTAACTGAAACGATAGTTTGGGAAGGTAATACGGATTTAGGAGAATGGGGAGGATCTGTTCAAATGACTAATGCAGCCTCATTAACAATCTTTGCCGATGTTAAAGCCGGTCAAACCCTGGAAATCACTTTGGGAGCTATTGATATGAGCGCCGGATGGGCTCAGTTTATTGTAAAAGACAGCGGTTGGGCTAACATAGACGGCTTTACAATAGGAGTATCAGGCACTGATACAGTAAAAGACATTGCGATTACCCAAGCTCTGCTTGACATTATGCAAAGCGGAGGTATCCTCCTACAGGGGTATCATGTCCACATTACAAAAGTAGCTATAAAATAAAACTTTAATTTAAACCAAGACTCTTTGCTGAAAGGCTTTGAGTCTTGGTTTTTTTATTAATCATAACAATTATATGAAACAATTATTCAAAAGCGTATTACTGTTGTTTTTTTGTGTAGGAGTGAGTGTTTTGTATTCCTGCTCAAAAAGTGATTCGGGAGGAGGCAGTGATGCTGGTGATGATTTTATATTGAAATCAACCGATATTGAGAATAATTCTCTCATCTCTACAGCAACAGGGTCTGTTACTTTCGTTTTCGATAAGGTCGTATTTGTTGCTGATAAAACAAAAATCACCTTAAATGGGACGGCACAGGCTGCCTCAGTAGATAAAACATCCTTGACAATAGCTCTTAATTCATTGGAAGGTAATACTGATTATACGTTGCTGATTGATAAGGGCGCTATCAAAGATCCCTCCGGTAGTTTGAACAAAACTGCTATTACTTTTAAATTCAAAACAAAAGACGATGCCGGTATAATTGGAGGCTCTGTCAGTCAACATGGCTTTCTTTCGGTCAAAGGAACTTCATTAGTTAATCAGGATGGACAAGCAATTGTAATGCACGGCGTAAGTTTAGGCTGGCACAATTGGTGGCCCCGTTTTTACAACGAAAGTACAATAACATATCTGCACGATAATTGGAAATGTAATTATGTGCGGGCTGCAATAGGCGCAAATACGGACGGAAATTGTTATGTCGCTAACCCGACGTATGCGCTTAATTGTTTATATACAGTTGTGGATGCCGCCATTAAGAATGATATGTATGTGATTGTGGACTGGCATGCCGGCAGTATTCTCTTGAATGACGCCGAGAATTTCTTTCAAACTGTAGCTACAAAATATGGAAGTTATCCGAACATTATTTACGAAATATTCAACGAACCGGATAATACTGTTTCATGGAGTGCAGTAAAATCCTATTCCGAATCCGTGATAGGAACCATTCGCGCTATTGATAAGAAAAATATTATTTTGGTAGGTTCTCCATCATGGGATCAACAGCTTAATTTACCTGCCGCCGACCCCATAACAGATTATACCAACATCATGTATACGCTTCATTTCTATGCTGACACTCATAGGCAATCGTTGCGCGATGTAGCTACTGCTGCATTACAAAAGGGATTACCGATATTCGTTTCCGAATGTGGCGGAATGAGCGCCTCAGGTGACGGTACTATTAACACAACTGAATGGCAAGCGTGGGTACAATGGATGGATCAAAATAATATCAGTTGGGATGCGTGGTGTATTGCCGATAAAGCTGAAAGTTGTTCGATGATAAAAGACACCTCTTCTCCCGTAAGCGGATGGACAGATAACGACTTAAAAGAGTGGGGACAAA
>Ga0123354_10021758_pt1 | contig 10107 bp, 9 predicted proteins | sample TergutLab28metaG_2_FD_97872 | JGI IMG/M metagenome (GOLD analysis project Ga0123354, IMG submission 97872) | Labiotermes labralis P4 segment gut microbial communities from Petit-Saut dam, French Guiana - Lab288 P4 | ecosystem: Host-associated > Arthropoda: Insects > Digestive system > Gut ...
TCAGTATATTTATCTCAGTATTTAACCAACTTGATGCACAAAATTTGTTTCACAATAAGTTTTATTTCATGCCTCTACATGTTTCGAGCATATGTGCTCATCATCAGGAGGTCAAAATTGCATCACACAGCCTCTGGTATCATCAAACCTATAGGTGTGATGATACCAGAGGCTGTGTAATGCAAACCTCCTGATGATGAGCACATGTGCTCGAAACATGTAGAGGCATGAAATAAAACTTATTGCGAAACAAATTTTGTGCATCAAGTTGGTTAAATACTGAGATAAATATGCAGATAATTGTTTTTTTTTAGAGGCTGTCTTTCTGAGTGATTTATACATGTTTCCATGATTATATGTGTGACACTATTTACCCAACCCAGATTCGTAGTCGCATACAAAAGGAGGTGGAAATAGTTCTGGAAAAAAGAAGTTCACCTTTCAATAAGAAGGAGAACCAAGTAAAGGTGCGTCATCCCAATTACCATTCACCGGTTATGCCAAAGTGGAATAGTGTGAGACAAAATATGAATCTGGATTTTGTCACAGATGACAGTGGACCAGCACTGTTTGCTGCTCCTTTAGGTAAGAAGAAACCAGGCCTTAGTTGGAAATTGAAGGTTTTGTTTCATAACTTTGTGTCAAAAATAACGTAGTTTTGATCTTTAGGAGCAATTCCAGCATGCTCCCAGGAAAGTATACTGTTAGAAGACATACTGTGTTGTCTTGAGGGAGCTGAAGGTGATTACATCGTTCCAGATCCTCTGCAAAGTCTGTATGAAGCAAGAACATTCAGCATTAGTGAAAGTGTTGGTAAGTGTAGAATTAATGCCAGAATAATTGTTATTAAAGATAAAGCACAAATTATGCACACTCTTTAATACCTTGATGTTCAGTTTCAAAGTATCTTGCTCCGTTGTTACTTGTACTCTGTGGTAATGTCTGAATAATTAGGATCATAATCTTATGTATAGTTGTGAATTACACAATTTGTGGAGTGGGATGCTATGTCTTGGCGGGTAGCCACCAACTTCCTAGGCTGTGAGGACCTCTGTTTGGAGGCTTCCATTGTGTCACTGTGTTGCAAATCTCCGTGTTTTTTCAAGTGAAGCATTCTTCTTGTAGATTTCAGCCACTGAACATGAGGGCACTACATTGGCCTGAAATAGGAAGATCTGATGACAAAGTGAAACACTGTGATATCCCAGAAATTCTTGGTTATACCACTGCCAAGGCAGTGATATGGGTACTGGTCTGTGTACAATTTTGTTATGCTTTATCACTCCACCTATGTAAATTTTGTCTGGATGTCATTATTAAGGTTTGTGTGGCTAAGATTTTGGAATTTTCTTGTGTATATTTTGTTATGTAGCAGATTCAGATGGTTGCGTTTTAGCCTACTTGCTTTTGAATAGAGGAGAGTAGCCTTATCAGATCACCATGCCGAGTGTGGTACACTTCATTTTAGTTGACTGACCCTTGAAGCATGGAGAAAAGTATACCAGTGGAGGACACCTCAGTGAAACACTTCTTAATTTTCTACCATCAGTAATAAGAACAAAATGTGAAAACCTGGTAGGTTGTATTGACACTAATACCACTTTAGAATTCAGCATTTGTTAAGGCAGTTGTTTTTGGTTTATATAAAATAACGATGTAACTTTTGGTTTGGGTACAATAAGTGATGATTCATTGGAGGTAGGCTTGTGTAATCTCATATTAATCATGGTGTTTGAACAGTGAAGCATTCCCAACAATATGCCAATAAAACTGTCTCTTTTTTTATTGTTTTATACATAAACCATACAAGTCAGGGTAGTGTAGTCAGTATAGTGACTAGTTCTGGGCTGGACAGTCTGGGTTTTGAAGACTGGTAGGGGCAAGAGATTTTATTGTCTTCAAAACCATCCAGACCACCAGCCTTCTATTCAATGGGCACTGGAGTTTTTCCTGCAGGTAAAGTGGCCGAGACATGATGTTGACCGTTCATCTGCATCGAGTGCTGAGGTTAGGAATGAATGGAGGTATACTTATGTTTCCCTTATATGCCTTCCTGGTGTGAAAAGGGGCAAATTTACCTTGACTGGTATCTGGATTGTGAGTACCTGTTACATATATGGCTGCATTGCAGGCTCAGGAGAATGAAATTGCATCCAGTTTTGAGGTATTCTTGTTCAGTGGATTCTTGCTGTTGTCTGATTTGGTTCTTTGTTTTACCTTACAATAAACAAGTGGCCAGATATTTCTGTACAGGTATGGGGTCTCTTGTCCAAAATGTGTGAGACTTGGAATTTTCTGGAGTAGGGGTTTTTTTGTAGTTTGGATCACCATAAATGAAATCTACTAGCAAACATTTAAAAATTAGTAAATAAGTAAATGAATAAATAAATAACAATTCTGCCTCTAAAAGGCATCTAAGTAGATATCATCAGGAGTTCTGGAAGTTTTGGAGGGCTGGAGAAACACAGGTAGTAGAAGCTGAATTTGTTTGTTCTGGAATATAAATGGTTTACAGGGTGTTCTTGATACTGTGACGTTGGATAAAAATTCCATGCCTGTAGTATTACAACATACAAACGGTGAGCTGTGCATATTTGTACTTCAGTTATGTCTTTAAGCGGGGTATTCTTCATTTCAGACCCTTCTCTGCGTGAGTTGACGAAGCAAATTTTACCTCTGGCATCACATTATTCTATGGTTATGCGATTCATTCAAGAGAAGAGTCATTTTGAGTACGGACAAGTGAATCATGCACTCACTGCTGCCATGAATAGTCTGATCAAGGACTACATGGTGCTGGTGGCTCAGCTGGAGACTGCAAATCGGAAAGGCAATTTTAGTCTGCACAAACTGTGGTTCTTTATTCAGCCTACACTTCACACAATGGAAATTTTGGCGAACATAGCGAGCACTATTAGCAAAGTGAGTCTCCAGAAACTATACCGTTCAGAATTTTATTTCTGGCATCATCTGCCAAATAACATAGAGCACTGAAAAATAAATGTTACAATCTTTGTGTTGTGGTTGTAAGAAACTGCAGGTTCTTGCACATGGAATTGTGGAGGGTACATAGGTACTGTATTGTAAGAAACTGCAGGTTCTTGCACATGGAGTTGTGGAGGGTACATAGGTACTGTATTGTAAGCAGTGCTTTTTTCAGCCAATGCAGTTTTGGAAAGTGGGACACCTGTCAAGGTTGCGCATGTGTTGATGTGTTGTGTGTTTCAGCCTTGAGGCAAGAACTGAGCACAGTAGTGGCAAGCATGTGTTTAGTAAAAAGTGCTGACGATAAGTACAGGGTGGGCCCATACCTGCTTAAGAATTGTAATGAAGTATTGTGAAAATACAGAGGGAGACAGTGATGTGAAATGTGAGGAAATACTCCAAGTTTATCTGCAGGTGTTTGATGTAATCCCTTGATTAACCTATAGATGTCCCATGTCTCAGTCCACCATGCTTACTACCTGGTTCGATTTGGAAAATTACATTATGCTGCATGCTGCAGCTACAGGAATGCAAGAATGGTTGCAGTTTTGAACAAGGTGAAGCACCATCACACTTCTACTCAGAGGTCTTTGCTTATCTTAGTGTAATGTTTCCATACAAATAGAATTGTGTGTGTGTGTGGGATTGATTGTTTGGCACCTAGAAGCCCCTAATGTGAAGGATGTGATGTAAGTTCTACCAATGCCTACTGCCCTGTGTTAGTTGCAGCTATGTATGACAGAGGCAGGAAGCATAGTGGAATGAGATGGGCTGCAGTAACTATGGGAAGAATCAGACCATCATTGTGATATGTGCAGGTTAACTGAAGAGCTCATACCAAGCACTTGCAGATAAACTTGAAATGTTTCCTTATGTTGTGTAAGTAATTTCATGTAACTGCAGCTTTGCATATTTTCTTCAAATTGTATTTCTGTCAAGTAGGGTTTGGCCCAATGTGTAGAGATGGCCCTGTCCATGCCGTGGGGACATACCGGGTTAGTAGAGGTACAGCTGCACATGTTCTTAACCCTGGCAGTAGCTGGAGGTGAGTGGCCAATTTCATGCCATGGCCATCTTACCCCTTGGGAAGGAACTCCCGTACCCATTGAATAAGCTGAGCGGGCCTCAGAGCCGGTCTGGACGTGTTGGAGAAGAGAAAAATCTCTTGCCCCTGCCAGGAATTGAACCTTGGATCATCTAGCACATAGCCTACTCACTACTGACAGCACTGTCACAGTTCCCTTTGGCCCACACTGTACTTTGAAAAACTAGGGTAGCTAAGTGAGTGTAGTGACTAGGCTAAAGACTGGATGACTGGTAATGTGGGGTTAAATTCCTGCTGGGATGAGAGATTTTTTCCTGTGCCACAACATTCAGTCTGACTGTGGGACCGACTTTCCCATGGATACTGTGTGGTCTGCCTAGGGATTGAGTGACCACAGCATGAAGCTAATTACTTACCTCCATCTATCCCTTATATGTCTTAATGGTATGGTGCTTAATTAGGCACAATGGCAGTGTTACCTTTATCTGTACCCTTTACTGTAGGTGCTAAGTGGTGATCCACATACAGATGAACATAATGTTGGATTTAAACTGAATTTTGACATTTATATTCTAACTCATTTCATAATATGAAACAAATTTGTAATTGTCAATTGAAGTTTATATGCTGTCATCCTAATGACATTGCAGATCTTGCTTGTTAAGGCCTTCTGAATTATAGGGCTTAAGGTATAGACAGTGGCTGATGGCAGATTTTGTGATGATGGTGAGGGATATTAGTTTTTTTTTTTTTAAGTTGATCAGGTGATTGTTGTGTGCAAAGGAAGTAGACTGTATCACTACTGTTAGTGTGTATTATGAAACTAGGAACAGTAAATGTGCTAAGCTGACATTTATGCATTGTTCCAGTCTGGAGCCACAGGTGGTAAAGTGTTAAGCCTGCTACATGAACGGACGACAAGCTATACAGGAGATACTACAGGTCAGGAGTTGTGTTTGTTTCTAACACAGAAGGCATGTGCACCGTACATGGAAATCTTGGAGAAGTGGATGTACAAAGGAATTATTTGTGACCCATATGAAGAGGTGAGATGCTGTTCAGTCACAGTGTTTGCCATTCCGCTTAAAATTCTAGTACATTCTGCTGGCTTCCATTTTTTAAAGGATGTTTGCATTTTAAATATCGGGCAGCACCGTACAACATTTAGTTGCCTGGGCAACGAAATGCTCTGGATTTGTACACACAAGAAATAGGCCACGTCATGTCTCTGCGCCCTTCTGTTTACCTTACTGTATTGTATCATTCTCTGATCTTTAAGTGACTGTTGAAGTATCACCACTAAATTAGCTAGAGTGAAATTATGTTTTGTACAGTTTTTAGTTGAAGATAACGAAATTATTCAGTTGGAAGAATTGCCTTTGGATTATTCAGCTGATTACTGGGAGAAACGCTACAAAATCAGACGTGAGAGGATTCCTGTTTTCCTGGAGAGGGTGGCTGATGTAATTTTACGTACAGGAAAATATCTGAATGTCATACGTCAGTGTGGTAAGTTGCCTATCAGGCCTGGTATGGTGGTGCTTAAATATGTCTAGTTGTTTGCTTAATGCAGTGAAATACCAACAGCACTCTAACCATAATTATTGGTAACACACATAAATGCATTAAGTGTAGGACCCAGGAGTGGCTCTTTTGTCATTGACATTGTGACACAGAGTGCCTCTTTTGTTGTTAACACATTGCCGTCGGCTTGCAGAAATGCGTGATTGCTCACTCATGTGTTGTTGATGGGCCCCGCATTTTTGTGTTTTCTTACACGATGTCCAACACTCGCGTTTTCGAGCTGGTCTGACACACTGATCGCTTCAAGGTCATCGTCAGCTACATGCAGGAAGTTTGGATATCAAGTTACAAGCAGACAGACCGCTCTTGAACCTTATTTTAGAACGATAAGCCTGCAAAATATTATGGGAATGAACATTAAAAGCGTTTAAAACGTCCGGTCACCAGGGGGTATTTAATTAAAAGACCACCCCGATGGCAATGTGTTAATAATGTGGCATGTAGTGCCTGTTTTGTCACTGAGAATGTGACACAGAGTGCCTCTTTTGTCGTTGGGAATGTGGCAGAGTGTCTTTTTTGTTGTTGAAAATGTGATACAGAGTTCCTCTATTGTGGAGAATGTGGAACATACTACCAGTTTTGTTACTGAGAATGAGGCATAGCAGCTTTCACAGGATGTACTGGCAGATGCAGGCTTGCTGTGTAGTAAAGCTGACATGGTCAGGGAAATGATCAATATGACACTCTGTATGCTGAGAATCAGTTACATATTTTTTTCTGTTATATACACAGGTGTAAATAATAGAAGAAGCTCATTTGGAGAGGGACAGAGATTTATGGGATTGGTATTTTTGAATAATTATCACATTTGCTACCCAGAAATGCCTTGGTTGTTTACAAATGTTGTAGTTCAGGCTACTGTAAATAATCATGGTCGTTTAGAAATGTAGAATTACAGGTGCCAAGATTTCTCATTCAAAAAGCAGTTTCTTCACTTGATTTGGTCTTATGTCAGTGGATAGTGTATGCAGCAACATTTTTTCATTCATGCACAAAATGTGTGGTAGTTTTGTAATAGTGATTGAGCATGCATTAAGAGATGCAGTACTGGTTGTTGTATGAAATAGTTTGGAATGTGTTGGGCAGCTAATTATCATTCTTTATCTTACAGTTATTCTAGGCTGAATTGTGGAATATTTAGGTTGGATATTTGGCATATACCTGCTGGATTGCCAGACTAAAGTGCTGTAGAAGAATGAACAGTGTCATTAAATAACACATAGTAGTGAATTATGTGGAGGGGGATTTAACTTTTTCACGCTTATGTTAGTAGTAACTGTTGTTGTTCCGTCACAAATAAATTATATTCAGCAGTTTAACTTTCAGTACTGTTACATGTAGAATGATTTTTGTGTTATACTGACTTGCTGCAGCCCATACTGGCTTCGGAATCTCTTTTCATCCAAGTGTTATAAAGTATATTCACATTGTCTTATGCATGCCTTGTTGTAAGTAACAGGCTGATGAACACAGACTGTAGACACAGATAACTCAAAAACAACAAATGATCAGTTAATACAACTATATATTATTGGAACCAAACTTCATGTTTAAGATGACTGAATCCATTGTCCAGTGTATGCAGACTCAAAATTTTATAAGCAAATGCAGCTCATGTTTTAATATTTCATTCTCAGTATTTGTGGTATCCCCTGTTCGAAAATAAATGTTACAGCAAAATTGTGTGGGATCGCACATGTATTGAGATTGAAATGTTATAAGGTACATTTGCCTGTAAAATTTCAAGTCCATTTGCACCTGATGGTGGGTCGAGTGATCCGAAACATGTAGGATGGTTCCAATACAATATACGAGGGGGTGCTGATGAGTCCTTAGCCGGACCAGGAAGGAAACAAGCTACAACGACCAAACTTTTGATTTATTCAACATACTCCCCATGAAACTCAATACACTTCTTAGCCCGTTGCTCTAACTTTTGCAAGCCACTCAAAAAAATTCGGAAGGTTTTCCGTCCAACCAGGACTCCGCGGCAGCAATGACCTCCGTGTCGGATAAAAAATGGTGACCTTTCAGTTGTTTTTTCAGTCCAAGGAATAGGTGGTAGTCCAACAGGACCAGATCCGGAGAATAGGCTGGGTGATCAAGACATTGGAAGCCCAGGTAGGCCAGTTTCTTCTGGGTTGCAAGTGCCCGGTGAGCTGGGGCATTGTCATGCAAGAACAAGACCCCCTTGGTGACTTTTCCGCGGTGCTTTTCCTTCAAAATGTCTTCAATTGCACCAGCAGAGATGAGTACTACTCGGCATTGATAGTTTTGTCCTTTGGAAGATAATCAGTGAGGAGGATGCTGTCTTGATCCCAAAAAATTGAGGCAAGAACTTTTCCAGCGGATCTTTGCACTCGGAATTTTTTGGGGCAATGTGAGCCGCCACTCCATTGATTATTGCTTTGTCTCCGGGTCATAGTGATATAACCAGGTTTCGTCCATGGTCACCAATTGCGACAGGAAATCATTTGGATCGCACTGAAAAAATTCCAAAAGTTGCTCAGATGACTGGCACCGTTGACATTTTTGATCCTCATTCAGGCATTTCGGGACCCACTTCACGGAGAGTTTCCTCATGTCCAAATCCTCATGAATGATGTACCCAACCTGCTCACATAAGATGCCCAGTTGCTCAGCTATTGATTTAGCTGAAATCCAGCTGTCTTCCAAGATTAGCTCATGAATCTGATTAATCATCTCTGGGGTGGTTACTGTTTTGGGTCATCCAGGATGAGGCACATCACAGGTGGAAAAGTCGCCACATTTAAACTGGGTCACCCAGTTTTTGACGGTGCCATACAGTGGTGCATGTTCCCCTAATGTTTCTGTCAGAATGGTGTGAATTTCCTTCAGCACCTTGCCTTGCAGGAAAAAGAACTTGATGACAGTTCATGTCTCCACATTGTTGAAATCACGTGCGTCATCTGACATGTTTCCTTTCAGCTTCTGTAACAAGATAAGACTTGCAATTTGGCACATGAACAGACCCCTCTTTCCAATGATACTATCGATTCTGTCGTATGACATCAGGAAATGGGTCAGGCTAAGGACTTATCAGCACTCACTCGTGGTTGCATTGCCTGATCATATGTTGTTTTAGTTACTTCTGGGACACAACAGGATGAGCTCCATTAAAGTAGACACAAATGCTTATTTGTGTGGAATTTTTATGACCTAAGTGTGAACTAATTCAAACTATTCACACAAGATAGCAGAAATTAATGGAATGTTTAGCGAAGTGTAGAGCAAGTGTAGTCTACAGAATCTGAATTTGATCTATTCACTATCAGAAATTTGGTTAAAATTGAGACACTAGAGTATCATGATGAGATCAAGGTGCATAGTGAAAAGCAAAGAACATTGTTCAGTAGTAAGTGATTATGCCTTGCATATTTGGGTATGATTTTTTTTACACTTATTTCTGTAGTTTTTAATGGTATACAGTGACAAAGCTGTGCACTGATATTTAAATTAAGTCTGGTTTCAAAAACCTTATACCTTTTGTACTGACAGGCATGCTGTATATCACAACAGCCTTTTTGTAGATTGCCTGTGTGTGGCTAGCATTTAGTCAGGATCTGTTAGGCATCATTGTCAGAATTCAAATTTTGAACTTTTTGTTCAGTTGCTGCTTTCACGTTTGTGTTCACAGGTAAGAATTTAAAGTATCCACATGCAGAGGAAATTGTGTACACAATTAAGGAACGAAAGTATGTGGAGGCAATTGAGAAGGCCTACCACTTTGCAAGCAAAACTCTTTTAAACCTTCTAATGCAGGAGTATGATCTGCTGGGACGATTACGGTATGTGGTGTGACATGTGGCTTAATTGTTTAAAACATAACAAGAACTGCACTCTAAAATATTTTCTCCAGGCTTGTTTGCAGGTATAAAACAGGCTGGATTGTCCATAATGGTTGTTCTAACTTCTATTGTTCATGGGCTGCATTATTTTGACATCAGAATTGAGTGTTATATCCTTGGTCACATTTTGGGATGAATGGATTTTTTATTTTGGATAGGACAGTAATGTAAAATTGATAATAAACTTAACAAATAAGAAGTGCATACATGGCATAAATTTCTGTACATTTTCAGTTTGTGAGTACCACAGTTTGTGCATTGGTGTAAGCAGTAGTGAAAACAAGCAAGGCCTTCAGTTTAAAATATGAACAGAATCTGCCGAATAGTTCTGGAGTTACTATATGACAGCAGCATTACAAATGGTTTTGTTTAGATGCCTTGAAAATCGTGAAACTTACAGAAAGAGTGGATTGGGCATAAAATAGGTTGTATTTTGCGCCACAATTTTATTCAGAACATTTTTTGACCACATAAATATTTGGGGAGTTATGCTCACGTTAACAGCATAAACCCTTGTTTGATGAAGAATGTTTAGGTTTTTTGGATCAGAGGAAGCGGGCAAAAATGCAGTGGGTACAGGATCCATGCCAAAGTAATGTAGATAATTTGAACAGTGTAAGACGA
>Ga0123354_10021760_pt1 | contig 10107 bp, 4 predicted proteins | sample TergutLab28metaG_2_FD_97872 | JGI IMG/M metagenome (GOLD analysis project Ga0123354, IMG submission 97872) | Labiotermes labralis P4 segment gut microbial communities from Petit-Saut dam, French Guiana - Lab288 P4 | ecosystem: Host-associated > Arthropoda: Insects > Digestive system > Gut ...
ACAGCCGTTAATCTCTGTTTTCTAGACCTGGAGCCGCTACTTTTTTCATTCAAGTAGCTCCTCAATTGACCTCATGAGGCTCACGAGGCTGAGTGGACCCCGTTCCAGACCCACTACTACTCAAAAAATCTGGTAGCGCCGGGGATCGAACCCGGGACCTCTGTATCTGTAGCCAGAACAAAAGACCTCTCCCTCACAACATACAACATTCACAAGAGACAGACAACCATGCCCCCGGCGGTGTTTGAACCGGCATTCCCAGCTCGTGAGAAGCCTTAGACGGCGCGGTCGCTGGCATCGGAAGACGCACTATTTTGCTGTTTTTAATTTAAAGTTATACGACTTAACTTTTACAACTGTGATATCTTCCATAAACCATCATTATTGATTAAAAATCCATTGGTTAAAATCTACAATGAGCTTTCCCCAGTTTTTCAGCAATAGTTCAAACACGCCACACAATTCTCAAGCATTCAGACATAACCTCAATTACGACGTGTCTAGTCACGGTACATGGCTAACCGAGCCTCCAGTAAAACAGAACTGTTACAAGTGCGGTAAAAAGCATGCGAACGGTACGGGCTTTACTTAAAATAGACATGACACAGTTTGAACCAGGAATTTGTAGACGGCTTTCAAATGTTTGAGTGAAGTAGTGCGTATAGTTTGGCTACAGTGTTCCATAACCCGGTTGCAACTTCTCACGGAAGTTTTACAACCATATTATTTAATCTGTAACATTAGTCACCATATCCGTGACAAATTAGCTGCTACTACAATGCCATCACTGTTTCAAGGATACGGACCGAAATTGAGTATGTGGATTTGAAAAGCGAAGAGACCAACACAGTGATGTAATGTATTATGAAGGTACTTAAGGTAGTTAGTGTCCAGTTGAAATGTGATGGCACACGGTGATGCATGGGAGGGTAAGTGAAGGGGAATCTGGCGAATGGAGTGGGTAGCCAGTGCTCTTCACACTACCTCGGAACATGGTGTATCCAGCATTACTACCGCTGATGCGCACACCTCGGCTGCCAGTAGTCGACTGAACTGACGCCTCCGCCGATTTAAATGGACTCGTCCGTTTCGCCGAAAGACGAAATCTATTTTCTGCGCGTGCGTCATCACGTTTTCAAACGCAGTCAACTAATTCACATTCTATAGCGAATAAACGCAGATCCAGTTACGGACGCTTAAGGCATTAGGATATGAATATATATTGGCCAAACAGATCACCCATGTCCCGCTACGGACGAAAGAGAAAACACTGTTCCAGTGATGACATTTTAAATGGATTTAACGTAACTCAGGCCGTCAGCAGCTACATTGGTACTTAAATACCGGCAGATGAAGGTTAAAAGCACAATTCAGCTAGCGCAGCAAGGCTGTGCGAAGGCTGCACGTAGAGGCTAAGGGTGGTTCAGCTTCTACATCAGAATATAGCTGTCCTTACAACAGCTTAATGAATGCTCTTCTGACAGACGTAATTGCGGTCCACATTACGCAGATCGTCAGTCCTGCAGATCGACTGCCAATGACTAATACATTTATTACATGTTCTTCCTACAAACGGTGCACGGATCATGTCTACTTCAAATTTGTCGGAAATGAACTCAAAGTTTAGAGTTCCTGAAGATAAAACTGGTAAAGTACAAGATGTAAGATACAGTCATGCGCCACATAACGACGTTTCGGTCAAAGACGGACCGCTTATAAGACGGTGGTCCCACAAGATCATAATATTTTATTATTTTATTATAATACTCGTATATATTATACACAATATTATAATATGATATTATAATACCGTTGTGTTACAGTTACCTACATTATTCAGTACAGTGACATACTGTACAGGTTTGTTGCCTAGGAGCAATAGGATATACCATATTGACTAGGTTTGTAGTAGGCTATGCTGTGTAGGTTTGTGTAAGTACACTCGTATGCCTTTCACACAACGACGAAATAGCCTAACGATACATTTCTCAGAACGTATCCCCGTCGTTAAGCAAAGCATGACTGTAATGGGAATTTGACCGTGTAGGCGTCGTTAGAGTATATGAGTGGAGTAGAGTTATAGCTACGCTCGTTCTTAACCTCGGATCTAGGAGGAGGCAAATGTTCAAGATCACGGCCCGGCCGGTTTACTCCGGGTAATGTTGTATGGTGGCCATTGACTGCTAGGCTCTGGGGCTGGTCTGAACGTGCAGAAATATTCCTTGACCCTTCAACGATTCGAACCCATGGCCGTCAAGCCTATAGCATAATCTTGACACCGACTACTTTATCCTGGTTCCTCAATAAAGCGTGGGGGTGTAATTGCCTTTTGCTTCTTGGTATTACGATTAATTCTGTATCTTGTTTTATCCTTACTTCTCAGCAGCGCCCAGAAACTTCACATCTCTCTGGGAGGTGTCTGTTTCAACTCTGGAAGACACCAGTTTGCACATACAATGTGAAAGTGTATTAATGGCCTACTTCTACGCCTAATCTTACATTCCTGCCTGCTGTTGGATGCCGATCCGATTGGCAGCGCGGTCTAAGACCTGTATAGACTTTGGGGCAAGAGATAAATCGGTTATCCCTGAAGGGATTCGAACTCTGGATCATCCAGACCCAGTCACTATACCGACTACCCTATCGCGACGTAAGGAAAACCTCCAAACGGACTGAGTGTCGTAGCTCCATAAATTCAAAACCTGGTCCGTTGGAATGGAAGGGAATTTATGTTAGGTATTGGCAATTAAATAGGACTATATAGTGCCTTCGATATATCGATTTCATTCATCGCCTTCGGAAGCACCTTCGTCTATTAAATGAAAGAGAGCTGCTAAAAATTCATGGCGGTGAATATAGAGAGACTGTAATATTCAAGTACCGTCTCACAAGCCTACTTTATAAACAATTTAGGAGTAATCACACAGTCGCAAAAATCGATCTCCGTCGTGTCCGTCTGTCTATCCGTCTGCGTGCCTTTCGTTCTACACTTAACAGCGCGACTCCCATTGGACGGATTGAGGACTTCTATGAAAATATGAGACCTGCGATCTTCTGAGATTTTACGCAGCGTCTAGTGGTAATTCAATGCAGACGTTTCGGGACGACCTTTCGGTTCCATCTTCAGGCGTCAAGAAATCTGATAAGCTCCCCATATGGGTGGACTATGCGCGATTTCAGGCATCCGCCGCGATATACGAGATACGATGTGAGACTATTACGCAGCGTGTAGTGGCAATTCCTTACCGACTTTTCGGGTCAACCTATCGGTCCCATCTTCAGAGGTCAAGAAATCCAAAAAGGGAAATTTGTTGAGAAAAACTTTTGAGAAACTGCAAATATTGTTGATATCGCACAAGAATATCAGATAATTTTTATTAAGACCCAATTACGGTGTATTGTTGCCAGCGACATACATTCGCGACAAACGTTTCTTTGTGCAACACTCAAAACACTTTTATATTGCTGTCAGTGACTGTACTTCAACAATACACGCGGAATGCATTGTTGCGTTTCCGCTGCAACAAGTCATACGAACGCGCCACATTGTTGTGCCGGTTTAGTGAGTGTACGTGAGTGGATGTGCGCTTGCCCGCAAGATAATTCCTTTTCAGAGCAACGCAGAGAAGCTCTTGCTGCTCTGCCGACTATATTACATCGTTAGTAATCTTGTATGGTAGGAAAAGTACCAGCTGAGCAGCCTGGAGCAGTACAGGAACTAAATTCGCACTCTGGTGACTTTTTATGAGCCACAAGTTACGTTTCGTTACACCTCGATTTGTCGTGTCTGGAAAGCGATTAGAAAATAGCGTATTAATTTAGATTCAGTTCGTTTTTATAATCCGTCGCTCAGCAATACGGAAGTTACATTTAATCAGCGACTCGGGCGGTAGAATGTGCAATGCAACGTCTCGCCTTACAAGTCCCCACAGACACGACGTCGCCAGTTGCCCAGAGAAAGAGACTAGACGTACTTCAACCAACTATTACAACTTTTTCTAGAACACACCCGCTTCTTGTGTATTGTACTTGCGAAATCCTATGAAACTCTTCTCATGATTCTTAAGCCTACCGGAAATTAGGCTAAAAGATGGCACAGAAGTGGCCATGGGCATAGAACACAGATACCGTTCCCTCAGAAGCGTATGGAACTGAAGTACCTGCCCCACCGTATCGCATGGCGTAAGTCTCAGACGTGCATGGACATTGTACTGGCCTCAGATGGGTTTTACCTTCCAGTTACAGGCATAGATTCTGAAGATCAGGGGTAGTTCAGTAGGCTACGGAATGGAAGATAAATAGACCGGCTTTCGAGTCCAATCAGCCCTATCTAATGGGCATAGTGAGTAAAGTGGCCGGAACTTGATGCTGACCATCATCTCTGTAATTTTCGACGTTAATAATAGTTATAACTCTATCCCCAACCCACTACGGGTTTTCATGGGACATTATACATGAAACAGCGTTTGTGTGTCATTCATTACAAACACAGTGACGGTGTAATACGTTTAGGTTATAACCGAAAAAAATTTTAGGTATATTAAAATGGGATGGATGCCGCAGCGGGAGAGACGCCGCACCGCTTACTGTGTGTAGTACGGAGGAACGTCAATAGGCATCACGCGTATAGTATTAAACACTTGTCTTCACGACAGATACGTGGGTTTGTAAACTTCGCTGGTGTTTTGATAGAGATAAAAATCATTTTTTTCTCTCGAGAGTCTTTGGTAAAATTTAAGTCTGGAAGCATGTTTTGTTTGTCAACTCATTCTGTCTTAACATGGGTGTGAGACAGGCTCTGTCCAATAATGGAGTAACACAGGCCGAGACTCTTCGAAAATAGGGTGCTGAGGAAGATTTTTGGCCTAATACGGAGGAGTTACCATGGTACTATTGGAAATTGCACAATGAGGAGCTTCAAAATTGGGAACCCTTACCAAAGACGTATTATCCTGGTGATAAAATCAAGGAAAACGAGATGGGCGATACTCTTGGCACTATTGGGGGGGGGGGGGAAGATGGAAAGAAAAACGTGTAGGAGTTTGATGCGGAAAATAAGAAAGCCCACTCGAAAGACCTAGACGTGCATGTGAGTATAATATCAATACATAATTCAAATAAACAGGAGGCAAAGGATATGAGCTGGATTGATCTAGCTAACGAAAAGGACAAGTGTCATGCTGTGATAAAAACTATAATGAAAATTCTGGTCTTGTAGAAAGCGGGTGGTTCCACGGATAGCGCTGCAACTTGTGGCTTCTTGTGAATGACTGTGCTCCGTGCGGTTTATTCCTCAGCAATATTCAGGTATAAAGCAGCTGTGCACAAAATATATAAACACAAATGTTGCATGAGGTTACAGCGTTTTTTGACATCGTCCATTTTCCGTCCACCATCCTGCATATGCATAATTGATGGTGCTAACGGCATGGCAGCTCAGGCATTGCAGTTAAACAGTACGGGTACTGTTAGGGACAGATGCAGAAAATAAAAGTTCTGTTGTTAGTAAGACTAATCATCGACATTGTGTTACAGACACAATGCTTTCTTTGTTACAGCATAATGGGAGATACCAAAGGTTTAAATTTCGTAGTTTTATGTTATGTCTAGGCAGCCATAAGCCATCTGGTCCAACCACAGATTAGGCATCTTACCCTTCAGCATGAAGACAGCTGCCCAAATATATGAATACTTGATTCTTTCACTTAAATTTTGGAAAATGTTATTAACATTGTGACTGATACACAAATATTAATCAACATTTATTTGCTATTTATACACAAAAATGCGTGCCTCTTAAGTAATATGCAGCGTTTTCAAAATGTACATCTTTTTTATTTGTTACTTATTTATGTATTTTTTGCAGTGTAATGACATCTGTTCTGGTTTCCTCCACAAAAATAAAATTAAGAAATAGTAAGGGTAGTAATGAGAAGTCTATGCGACAGGAAAATTCACTCTGACATCTCTGAAATGCGTGTTGGGTTCGGTTCCTGGTAAATACGACGAAAATATTTGTGCGTATACAAGCACATTATATCTGCTTTTACGAAGCTCCATACAGTGATGAGTCATGGGGGACCGGAGGTAAATCTGGCCCCATGCACACGATGGATATACATGGTGGACTGGAGTATAGCTCCACTCATTCTTAATCGGTACCAAGTGGTACGAAAAGTCAGCTTCACATCCTAGTCGCTTTGACCCTGGGAAAAGAGCTGTTGGTGCCCATTGGATATGAGGCTATGTGGGCCCAAGATTCAGTCTGAAGATCTGGAGATGTGATAAATCTCTTGCTCATGTCGCGAATCGATTGGTGATATAGCAAAATGTAACCTTAAACTCATTATCAAATATGGGTGAGTGGGTATCCTCACCTTCCGGCCTGTTTATTGAGGGGTGGGGAGGGGGGGAAGAAACTTCCGTACCTGTTATCAAAGAAATTGAGAGGGTCCCAGAGCCAGTCTTGGAGCGATGGTAAATAGAATATCCCTTCAGTTGCTGAGCAAGGTACCACTAAGCCAGTCACTATACTTACTGAGCTATGCTGCGCCTACCGTCCCTATATGCAGCATAATATCTGTATTCCTTACGTTTCAACAACCGAACTTGAAACTGTGGAGGTTGTTTATGTATTGTTTGTCAAACTGGTCAAGTAACAACACGTGGCAGCTTACAACTGTCAGGTGAAAACATGTACTAAGCAATTCTGTCTCCATGCTTAAGCACTAAGCCGTGAGGAAGTAATACGAATTGCAAGTAAAGTTAGGCGCAATGGTCTCGACGCTAGATAGAGATAAGTTATTAGCTTAGCGTTCAGACCGCTTTACCTCCTAGAAAAACTCCTCAGGCCCCAGCTGAAATGAATCTGGTTTGGGCACAGAGTCACAAACAAAATAGTTCCTGTCGGTGCTGCAGATCTCATCTTGGTCATCCGTCCCGTAGCCAATAAATTTACAGAGAAATGAACGCCAACACAATGACAGAAGCGGCATTCTAAAGCAATAACAATGCAGATGACTCGAAATCAGAATAAGCCCGCACAACTTGATGGAGGCCTTATATTATCGTTCGTGCTACATACCCATCGCATCTCCGCGGATGGCTTAAATGCAGGTGCAAACATCATTTCGTCATTACGCAACCAACAGCCAGTCCATCTCTGACAGCCTCAGTGCAAGTAGTGATATCACAAAATCGCGGCATCTTCCAAAGAAAATAAGGAAGCCAGGCGTCTTTAAGGCCACACAGCAGAGCGCTTTCAAAAATGACGTCAGTTCTGTCCTGTTACGTACGTCTTTGAAGAGCCTGTACAAATACAAAATCAAAAAAGGGCGGTAAGGTTAGACATTTGATAGAACTCTAGTTGTAGTACCCGCGTTTCTGAGTGCCTGTGTACATCAACATCAAATGTAAATTATATGATGTTTCAGTAAGGGTAAAGCAATCACTGTACAGGCCTGGGCAGGCCCTGAGGGTTCCAGGAAGTTGAGGCTCCCAGATTTCAAGACATTCAGCACATGTAGGTGTTAACGTTGTTAGCACTACGCACCAGCCGCCTTTAACCGCCAGGAAATAATACTGGTACTCATTTCTGTTAGAGGCTGAGTCGACCCCAGGGCCATAGTGCGGCCGGAAGGATTATGTCAAATGATGATTCAGTATTGAAGCAGAAACTTGTGCGACTTTAAAAGATAGGAGCAAACGTCAGTATTCACCCTAAGAGTGCTGCGTTTAAGAGCTATAAAAATCACCTCTTATCAATAGCTGTATTGATTCAGCATTCCGTCACACACAACACAGTTATTCTTCGAAGGTAATTAGTTTCGGCCCAGTTACCTACCATCCTCAGACCTACATATACAAGAGCATGTAAAAGAAAATATATGATCGTCCACATACCTCGAGTAAGAGATCTCTTCCTTTACATAAATACAGTCATGCGCCGCATAACGACGTTTCGGTCAACGATGGACCGCGTATACGACGGTGGTCCCATAATTTTATATTATAATATTACAATACTTACCATTGTGTTACAGTATTCAGTACAGTAATATGCTGTACAGGTTTGTAGCCTAGGAGCAATAGGCTATACCATATAGCCTATACTATCTAGATTTGTGTAAGTACGCTCTATGACGTTCGCACAACGACAAAATCGTCTAGCGACGCATTTCTCAAAACGGATCCCCGTCGTTAAGCGATGCATGTTTGTATACAAAACTGGTAAAATTGCATCCGGTGTGGAAAAAAATGGTAAAATTAGGAAATTCTAATTTAATATTGTGTGCAATTTTGCCATTTTCATATACTGTGTAAGGGAAAAGATTTATTTTTCGCGGTCCCTGCTCATGTTCTAATATGTATAGGTGTGATGATGGCCCGCAAATAGGCCTAAACTAGTTACCTAGGAAGAATAATTGTGCTGTGTATGAAGACGATGTGTCAACTAGAGATTATAATCACATCTCATTAGTTATTATTGTTACTGTCAATATATTTTAATGTATCATGGAACTTATTTTATCGTAAAGGACTGGTTGTTCAGCAAACAATGAGTAGTTGCTTCTTCGTGGAGGTAGAGCTCCATTAATTCTTAAACTCCAGCAGTTTCATGTACCAGTCACCTCATCCAAGAAGGACGGAGTGTCGGTCCAGTGGATGGGCCCCAGCGCCGGGCCGGAAGCATTTGCAGCGGAAGGAACTTCCGCACCAGCCTAAAATCGAGTCACGATTCTCTGAGATTCCAGGCTGTAGCCAAGTGATACAGGCCTACAGACTTAGTTACGTGGATATTCGTACTGTGTATATAATATAATATAATATAATATGCAAAAATATATAAATAACCAATATAGTCACTTTAATATTCCATTATATACTTTACATATAATATTCTCACCAACAAGTTTCGGCCATGTTCCGGGGGCCTTCAGGGGGATTTTCTTATTACAAGAATACAAATTTGGTTAACTGTGTCACTATCACTCCACAATAGTTAAAATCTAATAATTTTCCTGAAAATTGTTTAAGTAATTTAAAATAGATTACGTACTGTATATAAGAATTCTTCGATTACAGGCGGCACAACTAGTGTGGTTCTTTTGGACTCACATCAATCCGTCACACAAATCGAAATTAAACCTATAAACAACCCAACCCACTTCTTGGTAGCGAGTTTGCCTTCACACTACGGGCAAAGCTGATTCTGCTGTATTTTTCTCCTTCCATAAGCACGTTTCCGCGATTTATGCATTTGGCGATAAATTGTACAAATGGGCGCAAGCCGAATTGCCCGAAATTGTCTCGGTATATGATGGAACCCTTTGTTAAAATCACACTCACAGTGGCTACAGCTTTGAAAGCACAATACTGAAATGAAACTTCTGAAGACTACAGGAAAGAGAGAAATAGAAAAGTCAGATGTAGCGAAAGTGTATGAGACAGGGAAAGACAAGACAGAAGTGAGAGACATTTTTATTTGACGGGATTAAGAGGATCACTTTGTCAGAAAATTCCTTGGCTCCGCCCGCTCGCCCTTCTGACAAGACTAGTTTAAAATTTAAGACCTCAGATTGGTGACACTAGCGGCTTGAAAAAATGTTGAATTGCGTATGTCGAAAAAATACGTAATTTTGTGGACTTTAAACTAAAGGGACTATCTTTTAAATAATTCATGTAATATTCCAGCTGCTACTCACAAAGAACACATCTTCTCCATCCTTGCAGCACTGCAGGTTGCATAGAGTCACGATCGCGAGGGTAGCGCTAATTTTTTTTTTGGTGGGGGGGGGGGGTGGTCCCGGGTTTGAAACTTCACCAGAAGATTTTCTGCACTCACTGATGTTCTCCTCGGTCCCTAAACAAAATTCCCTGGGTCATACCTTAAATTAGGTCACTAGCGCTTCAGCCGAAATCCCTTTATCCCGCCATTCGAAGTTCCGCGTTTTGAGCCTCTGTAGGTGTCTTATAGATAAACTAACTGCTGTGAACATAACTAAATAAACTAAGTAACAATGTACACAGGAAGACTGCTGGGTTTGACGATTCGGGGATCGATTCCCAGTAGAGACAAAAATATTTTGCCTTCTCCGAAACGTCCCG
>Ga0123354_10021761_pt1 | contig 10106 bp, 6 predicted proteins | sample TergutLab28metaG_2_FD_97872 | JGI IMG/M metagenome (GOLD analysis project Ga0123354, IMG submission 97872) | Labiotermes labralis P4 segment gut microbial communities from Petit-Saut dam, French Guiana - Lab288 P4 | ecosystem: Host-associated > Arthropoda: Insects > Digestive system > Gut ...
ACACACACACACACACACACACACAGTCACTGAATATTATTCTGTCTTCTGACTTGGATTAATCCCTTAATACATTTTATGTCTTATAATGACTGGATACATTTCAACAAGAAATCATGTTTGTTCACAGGGAAGCCAATGCAGTCACTGAATATTATTCTGGCTCTTAATTCTTACATTAATCCTGTAATAAACTTTGTGTTATGCAAAAAATGTATATATTTATGCAGAAAGTCATGTTTATGGAGAAAGTACTTACATAGTTGAACAGTTAACACATTCATTGCCAGATATTTAAATTGCCAGTTGGTTGAATTCTGTGTAGCAGGAAAACATGACATAAATGGACCAATGGGTGTCTTCAGTTGTAAAAATTAATGCTTGTATGTTGAAAGTTGACACACATGTGGTTTCTCACAGCCTTTATTATGGTCTAGGAAGGTTCATGAGTTCTCAAATAACACTGTTGTAGAAAAGACAAATTCTACAACTAGCTAAAATGTTGGGAGCTCTTGATACTGTGTGAATGCACTCACTGAAGTGGCAGTTGCTGTTGTTGGTAGTGGATATACTAAAATGCTATTTATTTATGACAGTCCTGTTTATTTTGCTTCATGAGGATGTTAATGGCAGGAGTCATCACCTGGTTGTGTTAGGTCATAAAGTAATTTACTTTCAGTGTGTCAATTACTGTTAATATGCTACCATATGATCCACTCACATTATATTATATTTTGCAAATAAAGCGATCACACATTTAATGCCTTTGATCTGCATAACCCATGGTTTTGTGTTTATTGATGACTGTTGGTATTTATGCTAACAAGCATAAATAGAGACTTGAAGGGCATTGACAATAATTTTGGATGAAACCGAAAAAGTTGAGTAATTAACCTGTAACTGTTGTAGTCATTTAGCCTTGGTTAATTGCTGAGGTTCATAGTGCAGTCTCGTATTCCTTAGAAAGATGCATTTGGCATTCATAGGCATAAAGCTGCAATGGGGAAATAGCTGATGTATGGTTTTTTCCAAGTGTCATATTTATAACCTGGCATATAAGTGGTTTCTTTCTAGCCTACTAAGATACATTACTTGAAATCTGATGTGTCTTTGTATAACTGTATAATTATGCAATGATCAACATTGGTTTCTATCATGGTTTTTAACCTTTAGCAAATGCCTGTAACATTGTTTAGAATGGGTCAAAACCTACCTGACAGCTTTATTGAATTACTGCAAAAAAACAAGAGTGCAATGATGTAGAATCATTTAAACAATGTGAAGAAACACTTATGTTTATCTGCAGGTGTTCACTGTGAGCTCACTTTGTTGCCTCAATATGTCCCAGTAATAGTCTACTTCTTCCCAAACTTGCAACACTCTATCTTGTTATGCTGTGTTTACTAGTCTGTGGTGTGCTACTGCAACTCACAAAGGGCTGTAGCCATTAGAGGAACATACACTACATCCTTCATATATCCCCACAAGCTAAAATCTAGGGAACATGGGAGCAATGGAATAGTTTCCACAGGTTCAATCCATTTGCCAGGAAGGACTGCGTTTAGATCTGCACAGACCTTTGTGTGGATTTGTGGTGATGTTCTGCTTATTGAAAAATGATGGTACTATCATTTTAATCCTATAGCTGTGGTATCAGACAGTTTTCCAGCATCACATAGGTGGTAGGGGAAGTTGATTAAGAAATGCTGCAGTGAATGTGGGCAGAATTAGACTTGGACCTCTTCAGTTTAACCAAGAGAACTTGCATTGAACATGTGTAGGTACACTTGAAGTGTTTCATCATTGTGTAAGTGGTTTTATGTAATTACAGCTTTCTGTGTCCTACAGTATTTCATTAGAGTTGTTAGTCATCTTTCACCTATCATGTGCAGTGATTCTTTATTATTAACAACATTTTATTTTAGAATTTGTACTGAAAATATGAAGCTCTTTGCTGTTCTGAGCTGTTTTGAATATTTAGTGTATGTACTTTCATGTTTTCCCACAATTCATAATTCTTCTATGTTAGAAGAGAATAACTAACTTGATCATAAACTGAAAATTGAACTTCTGCAAAATTACAAATAAAAGCAAAAAATGTTGGGGAATGGATCACATGATGGGTGCATTATTCAATTTAATCACACTTAGGTGTGTGTTTCTTCCATTCTTAGTTTTCTGATTTACCTACAGTCAAACCTAGTTATAATGACATCAGTTTATACGACACCTTTGTCTATAGTGTCAAATATTCTGTGATACCAATTAATTCCTCACTGTTAACCATAACATTATACTCGTCGGTCAGAACAACAGTTGTTTATGATGGCACAAAATATTCAGTCCATTCATGATGTTATAACTGAGTTTGACTGTACTTTATTTGCCTTTGAATATTATTATGAAATACTATGGCTTAAACAGTCCAAAGAAACCAAAGATATTATTTATATGGTGTATATTAAGACTACTCAGAAGCATTCATATATGTACTTGTATTGGACAGGTGAAAGAAAACAGGATATATGTATGTATGTATGTGTGTGTGTGTGTATATATATATATATGTCTTCCTTAATACAAGTAACTGAAATTATTCTCTTATATGTATACCATGAGCTATACACTTATGAGTTATGCTTTCATTTTCTTCTTATATCTTATATCAGTAAAATTTTGTAACTAGATATGTTGTTACAGTTCTGAAATTGTGTCTCCATCTCTCCTTTAACAGTTGTTTTATAGGTAATATGGTTGTGTGATTGCTGAAATCAAAAGAGCTTAAGGTCACCTTTCAATTTCTGAACAGTAACAACACAATTATGTAACATAAACCAACGAAATACATACTTTTGAAATTAATGCTTTAATTCGATTTTTGACATCTACGTGTTTTGAACCTCATGGGTTCATCATCAGAAAGGAAGTTTGTGCATGCAGTTTTTGTATTGTCTGTTTTTCATGCTGAAATTACAATAAAAGGCTTTTATAAGGTATCTAAGTATAAAATGCTAAATTTTTAATATATTGATAAGAACATACAATATAGTAGATTAATCTGTGATATAAAAACCTAAAACATGAGAATATAAAACCGTAAAATGTTGCGTTAAAAGTTTTCAGGAAATGCAATACTGTGTCTCATAATGTTACATAGAGTGATTAGAATATTGTACATGCCATTTATATAAGCAGTTTTAAGTTTACCCAGAAGTAATGCAGGTAATGTACTTTGTTGCATTTGTCTGTAATTTACAGGTAATTACTCATGTAGTTAAATGAGATATTACTGTATGACACGCAGGAACAGCATGAAAAATAGAAACAAAAGTGCATATGAATAAGTCATGTACATTGTGAACATGCTATAAGAAGAGTATGCAGTGTTAAACAATTCAAATATAGAGAACGCACATATATAATGTAATATAGACTAATACAGTGTGAGAGCAAGTGGGATCTTTGAGTTGGAAACTACTTGGTATTTCAATCACTCTGTGCAGTTGCTGTGTTGATAATTACTGCTAGTCTATTTTAAATGAGAAAAATTGTCATGTACTTGTGATCATTCATGGATTATAGTTACATACATAAGAAATCAAGTTTTCTGACCTGCAGGTATATGTTCATTGCCATTCTTATGTTCAGAGGGAACATTTCATTCTACAAAATATGAATTTTCTAGTCTCCTTAAAACTGAAACATGCATAAAGTTCACCTTGGATATTCTAAGGGATGTTGCATTGTGTACTGGACACACATTTGTTTAACATGTCTTCACATTCAGTTGATGTGTATGAAAGGTGAAATTTGTTGTTGGTCACTTTTGTATATATTCAAGGAACTGGGTGAAGAACTGCCCAAATGTGCCACATTATCTTTTCCAGACCTGTTTATAGATAAGTTCACAAGTATGTAAATGAAACAAAACTATGAAGCAGAATTCACTGATATAATCTTATTCAGGGTGATGGTACAGTATTCTCACTGCTGAATATTATCTTGCCTATATTTGAAGTGTGCATAAGCTTGCCTTATTTTCAGACAGAAATATATATATGTGATTTATTATTGGACATTAGCTTTGCTTTTATTCTGTGTGCAAGTTGTGGATATTTAGTTTTACTTGCAAATTTAGTGTTGTCTGTTTCAGTACGATATTTGGTGATGTAGGAATGCACATCATGAAGCTCCTCATTATACAGTTTTCTCCATCCAGAGTCAGCATTTGTCACTATGAAGAATATCAGGCCCCTGTCATAACTGGGGATGGCAGTAATCTGTAGGTCCCCTCTTTTGGCCATCAACATCATCTTCATCACAATGTTGCAAAGAATACCTGGCACATCCTATTTCTGAATGTTTTTAGAACAAATCTGAATCTAATGTACAGGCCTCAAAATGTATGTGATTTAGGACTGGCCACATCCACTGTAAATTTTTCAGTGTAATTTCTTCAAACCTTTGACAGAGTCAAGCTCATTTACTCCATGGAGCAGATTCCTTATTTTGAGGCTAATTGTTTCTCAGCTAGTCAAGCAATTCCCCACATTTTGTGCAACTTGAAGGTTCATTGCCATGTTCGGCCCTATCCTAAACCGTATTAATCCAACCCACGGCCTCCCACAGCCTTTCTTTATGATACATTTTAATGTTATACACATATCTATGCTTAGGTCTTCCATGTGATACTTTTCCTACAGGTTCCCCCACCAAATCCCTATAGACATTTCTCTTCTCTGCTATGTATGCCACATGCCCTGCCAATCTCATCATCCTTCATTTGGTCCTGCAAATAATATTTGGTGAAGAACACACATCATGAAACTCCTCACTATGCAGTTTTCTCCATCCATAGTCAGCATTTTTCAGTGTGAAGAATATCAAACCTCTGTCATAACTGGCGATGGCAATAATCTGTAGGTCCCCTAGTTTGGGCATCATCATCATCTTCATCATCGCATTTTTGTAAGGAATACCTGGCACATTCTGTTTCTGAATGTTGCGAGCATTTAATCTACAGTGTTTTGTAAATATTCATTGTTTATTGGCATTTCCATCATGTGTATTGTCTTATGACAAAATGTTCATTCTGTCTTTCCAAGAGGTGCTCATTTCCCATCTGCATGAACTCATTTCCTATTTTGTTCATATATGTGATCTCTCTGCCTAATCCTTTTTGACCCCAACAGTTGCTTATTTTCCATTTCATTTCTATGCTGGCCTAGAAATCCTGTTATCCAGGCCTCATGTAAGTCTGTACCACCAACCCCTGCTGCCATTGCCCTCAATTTCACCCATTTATCTTGTACTATTCTTAAATTCAGATCTTGGATACCATGACTTTGAATTTCACTTTTTTTTTTTTTTAATATTCCACAGAACCATCATCAACAAGTAATGTTTATTCGGACAATTTGTAAAGAAGCCCACAAATTCAAGTTTCTGACCATTAAGGCATGAGGTACGTACAGATGCCACTGCACAATACCAGGGTTGGGCATTATTAAGGGGATGCAAAAAATCTTAAATCACACATTTATTTCACAACATACTAAAATTCATTATCAGCATACATTGATATTTAACTTGAATGTATGCACAGTTCATCACAAATCATCATAAATACACATATACAATTCATGTATTTGTCTTTTATTAAGATTAAACACTACAATCCTAACTATTATCATTACTACCCTAAGTCTGAGATCATTTGTATGGAACAAAGTCATTGCAATACTGTCATGTTCAGTAATTGTTCTTCATTAAAACTATCGTACCACACTCTCACATATATTACGAGGTTGAAAAGACATAGTGATGAAACAACTGATACTTATTTTAAAACTACTGACTAGGCAAATTAGCAGCACTTTCAAAATTAAAACAGTTTCTGGCTGCAACAAACAAAGCACATGACTGTCATAATTCTTATCATATCTGATGTTTGTACATGCTTTAAAAATATACATTATGTGTAGGAGCATGAATAATTTATTTCTATTTGAGCATAACTGGAGATACATCAGCAATGTATGCAACTAAAATGAAGCATAGAATTAGTTCCAGCATTGTTTTTAATGATATTAATTCGCACTTTGTTTAATGGTTGCATCATATGAAGTATGAAACTGGAAAATAAGTTTAAACAATCGGTGCTGGTCGAAATGTCTGGTGGCCAGTGCCAGGTTTTATATAAAATCATAAATGGCAAGCATCATCATATGTTTTGTTAATTACATGTTTCATTTCAATAATGGAATGTTTTCCTTGAAATATACAGTAAGCAGCTTTCAATATAGTAGTACATTCCAATTTTACATGAAAGGAATTAAAACTTTTTAGGTAGAGTAAATTAGTATTTTACCTGTATTATACAAAAGTGATATGTACAATGGTTTGTGTTAAATTTTCAGATCAAACCATTTTTAGAGAATATCATGTTTAACACTTGCACTTCCTAGACTGCAACTGTTGGCTTATTGGGAAGTTATCAAGCTGCCTGGATACATTAATGTTGTCTCACTTTGTCTCTACTAGTGTGAAAGGAGGACCAATGTGTTCTGCAGATATTCAGTACTGCACATCCAAAAACATAAGTAATCAGGATTCATGCATGCTGATGCGCATTACCTTCTAGGTATGTCTTCAGATTTACAGCAGTGTACATAACTTATATGCAAACCAGACTTCTCAATCATGAAACAAAACAATAGCAACTCTTTGGAAAATAATGTGGGGTTATATTGTAACACTTAGTCAAAATATGAAACACACAAATACAATACAGCAGTCAGCAAAGCCAAGGATCCAAGTACTAATCACTTGATGGGGACTTTTTCATCAGGTGTGCTAGAAGTTCCTCTATCTGGTTTTGTTTTACAAGTTTTCCCATGACAGAAATATTAATGGGCAAAAGGAAGTTTAGCCTCATTGAATACATGTGGTTGTCCACTGCAAGATCAAGGTTTCAGTCAGTCTTTTTTAAACATCTTAATTATTTCATGCTTACTGACACTTCTTTGCTGCTATAAACAAATGTATGTAAACTTCTTTTTTATTTATGTGTGTTTTTTTGGTCTAATGTTATATAAAGTCGGGATGAGATACATGTTGAAACAAAAATGACAGAATCACGTCCCATTTTAAAGTAATATCCCAGCATTTACCTGAAGGGAATACAAAGAAATATTTCAAGTTTCAGTTACATTTCCTCTTGTATAAGGAATTACTCATGCAGGAGTCTTACAGCCTTCCTGGTGAATAATCTCATTGATTTTCATAAATCTTCATAAAATTCTCAGTGATGTTTCTTTTCTAACAATTTCAAACATACTACCAAATCTTGAGTGTTCGTATAAGAAGGGGAAGTAATTTAAGTTTGGTAACTATTAAACAAGCAAAGCTGAAGGACTAGTTTCTTGAGGAAAATTACATTTTACTTAACATTCAGACATATGTTCATACAGTTAAGTGTTCATTAATTTTTTTAATTATGCTGTCGACTATAACAACAACGTTTCTGGTACTATACACATATTATGTAGGGAAAAAAACTTTAATTTTCTGTTTCAGAAGGCAAAGAAGCTAGCAGAATGTCATTAAAGTTATTAAAAAATAATATCTTTGATCATCTCTCTACTGAAGCATGTTCATGATAGTGTGGAATGTCAGTTTTCTTTGGTTTGTGCATTTGTACACATAAAAGAATTCAAAACACTTTCCTTGAAATGTAATGTTTGAAACCCTTGTAACAGGTAATACCTTAAGTTTCTGTCCATGTGAAATATGCATAACAACTTTACATGAAACCCTGTGAACATTTGTCAAGTATAGTATTACTGCATAACAGACTGAACATTTTATAAAAGGACTTCATGCACTAATCAAATACTTTATGTATTGTGCATATTGTACAACTAACTGCTAGAGTATGTCCAAATATCAAAAAATAAAGCCATTGTACACTTCATCATTGGTAGCAAAAACATATGTTTATTCTCCACTAGCATGAATAATCACGAAATGTCTTTATGTGTACAACATGTCACTACCTCAATATATTGCAGTGTACATGGTCTGACAAATCAGTGTGTGCCATGAGATTCTAGAAGTGCTGAGACATATTGTAATGACTGGAGAATTTTTTTCATTCAGAAAGATGTGGTAACACTGCTCTATATTATGCATTGATTACTGGTTGTTTCTGCCTGTCTGTCTGTGCTGCAACACATTCCTCTATGGTCTCTTTGATTACAGACAGTGTGGATGGGACAGACACTTGTCCATTAAATGCAAGGTGTGTCCCCAACTATCTTTGGCTAATTTAGTGTGTCCATGGGCAATGCTCTATTTAAAAGAGGGATGGGTAGATTTATAAAGTAAAGTGATAAGTTAGTCATAACACAATGGGAACCTCTTCAAAATTCAATGAAAATAATTATGTATCTGTAAACTCTGAGTGCCAATGTTGTTCTTATCTAAGAAATGAAGTGTTTTATTTAGTGGATGAACTAAAATCAATGACAGAAATTATAAATATACTCAGGGAAGAGGTGAAATATGATCGCACAGTGAGTCACGATCTGAGGACGTATGGTGAACGTGTAAAAAAACCCACGGTGATCTACTCACAACGTGATAACTGTTCAAACCTTGAAAATCAGTTGAAATTAGTAGGCAACATAAATCCAGTGAAATAAACAACAACTGAGAACCTAAATGAAGAAACCAAACTAGTGAAACTAACATCGCAAATGGCCTCTAACATATACAATCCATGGCCAACAGTACGCTCAAACAAAATGTATCGTCAACAAAATGTTCGTCCACCAGCCAGAGAGCCTTCAACTTATGGAACGTGTGGAAATCTGACCACATACCAATATTCTGTCCCGATTGCGAATTGATACACGACACTTTCAAATTGCCAAGAACTACAACCAACCTGTGAGAGAACATTACCATCTAATGGCAAATACCCACCTAGATTTATGGCCACCAAGAACCGTAAGTACATCACAAGATCCCCAAAGGAGGAAAGGATAACAACAAATCAATGTGGATCATCAGGGACCTTCTTGTCAAATACACATAGCCTTCAAGAAAGAGGAGAAAGTGATGATGAAACAAACCATATTCCAACTATAATTAATGGCACAACTAATATGACTCACACCCCACAGTCAAATCTAGGAAACAATGTGTCAGTTCATAACCTATTAAATGAACTAAGAGAAACCATAAATGTGAACTGTAGGGAGTCATGTCTACCCTCTAAAGAGCACAAAGTAGTGTTAATTGGTGACAGCAATACTAGAGGTTATGTGCACAAATTAGAGTCCTTACTAACCAGTAATCATAAATTATACAGTGTTATTAAACCAAGTGCTACTACAAATGAATTGAAAGAAACAGCAAAAGAAGAGGTTTGTAGACTCTCTCGTAATGATGTGATACTGATCAGCTATGGTATAAATGACTATGAAGTAAATAACTTCTCCCTAACTCGGTAAAACATAACTGATTTCACACAGAGAAACAACCAAACAAACATCACCTTGATGAATCTCCCATACAGATATGACTTACCTAATTCAATCGCTGTTAATAGGATAATAACATCTCTGAATAGTAAATTAAAGAAAACATTTAATGCCTTTCCTCATACCTACTTTATGGAAATGGACAATACTAGAACACTATTTACCAATCATGGATTACACATGAATATGTTAGGCAAACAGCTGGTAACTTGTCAAGTAGCCACTTTCCTGTATTCCACTTTTGAACAAAAACAATCTCCTATAACTTTAAGCTGGTATAAACCACAAAATTATAACTACCCGGCTCAAGAGGACAATCAAATAATATCAAACACTAGAAACTCAAGCCGCAATAAGAGACTGCCTGTGACAAGATCATATGATTTTTTATGGAAAGCCTAAATACCATCAAAAAAATGAAGACTAATACATCTTGTGTTAGTACATTAGTTAACAATCATAATCATCTCTCCAGTAATATACTGAAAAATCGTAGTAACAGTAACAAATTTACAATATATCACCAAAACATACGTGGAATTTCCAGTAAGATTGATG
>Ga0123354_10021762_pt1 | contig 10106 bp, 11 predicted proteins | sample TergutLab28metaG_2_FD_97872 | JGI IMG/M metagenome (GOLD analysis project Ga0123354, IMG submission 97872) | Labiotermes labralis P4 segment gut microbial communities from Petit-Saut dam, French Guiana - Lab288 P4 | ecosystem: Host-associated > Arthropoda: Insects > Digestive system > Gut ...
CACCTCGTTCTTCAGATGCAACCCCATGTGATTTCTTTCTATGGGGTTACGTCAAGGATCAGGTTTATGTTCCTCCTCTTCCTGCAAGTATCCCGGAACTGAAGGTACGAATCAGAACCGCCACTGAAACCATCACCACTGACATGCTACAAACAGCTTGGAACGAACTCGATTATCGTGTTGATGTTTGTAGAATCACAAAGGGTGCACATATAGGGTACATGTAAGTTATGTAACAAAAACTTGGAGTGTTGTTCTATCAAATGAAAAAAATATATATACTCCTATCTCAAGTGTATTGTGTATGACAAGTTGTTAAAACCCCGACAACCATTTTGAATAACCCTGTATATACGTTATTTGCCTAGTTTGTTAGTGGATCCGTCAGTTAATGGGTTGACTAGTCAGTCAACCTACTCAGTTACTTGCTTTGTGTGATATCTCTTCATGTACAGAACGAAATAAACTATTCGGAGCAAATCATCCTTCGGCCGCAATAAAAGCCACAGAGGCGCAATCGGGGGTTCCGAGATTAAAAACGGGAGTCTATAGCACGGCCTCGTACAGCGACTCTCTACACTCTGGAAGATCTGGAAATCGAATCCCGATGGTGGCAAGATTTTCCGCACCCGTCCAGACAGGCCCTGTAACCCACCCGGCCTCCTGTGCAATGTGTACCGGGTCTCGTCCCCCTTCCCCCCCCCTGCAAAGCGGCTGGGACGTGACGTTGATCACCCACCCACACTTAGCGCCGAGGTTAAAGAACAAATAGTGCTATACCTTCCTTCATCCTCAGGGTCTTCATGGCCTGTTCTTTTTTATATATATATACCTTTTGCGGCACGCCTCGCCCCGCTTATGTCTCACAACCTGGGACGCGAATCAGAGACCTTTGGGTTGCAAGACACGTAAGCAGCAGCTGCATTTTATGAACGTTCGGGAACAGAAAATACACATGGGGCGTAAAGACCGCGCGCGGCAGGTGCGGGAGTATTCACTCGTCATGGTTTTCACTTGACAGCGGCCGTCATTGTTGTCATTTGCTGTTTATTGTTGTTTCCGCCCCACTTGGGGGATCATTTCACGGAATTCATATTCAAATTGGACCAGGGCGCAGAGTGTTGAATGCTACGATGATTAGCGCCTCATTGTCCACCTATTTCGCCCGTCACTAGACCTGTTTATTATATTGAGTTACACACCACAGGGATAGCCAAAATGTATGCCTCTGAAACGCTGAGAGCAGAACTGTGAGGGGCAGGGCTTTCTTCGTTTCTTCTTCTTCTTCGTTCGTAACAGCCAAGCGTTCAGTGCAGGGTCACGAGGAGAAAAACGTACGAAGAAGAAGAAACGCAGAAAAGAAAAACAGAAGACAAAAGAGGAGATGAAACAGCAAGATTAGTAAAAGAATTGGGCATAAGGAGGAGAAAGGATGACTAAGAAGAGGGGGAAAATAAAAGAAAGTGAAATCTAAGAACAATAAGGAAAGGAGGATGGGTAACAAGTAGAAATAGGATGAGCGACGCAAGGAGAAGAAACAAAAAATCAAAAGGAAAAGAAAGGTAATAGAGAAAGTAGGGGTACAGAGAATTGTACTCCTCACCCAATATTGTGCGGGTGATAAAACCGAGAAGAATGAGATGGGCTGGGCATGTGGCGCGTACGGGTGAGAAGAGGGGGGTGTATAGGGTCTTGGTGGGGAAACCGGAGGGAAGGAGACCACTGGGAAGACCTAGGCGTAGATGGGTGGATAATATTAGGATGGATCTCCAGGAGGTAAGATGTGGCTATATGGACTGGATTGGGTAGGCCCAGGATAGAGACAGATGGCGGACGCTTGTGAGTGCGGTAATGAACATTCGGGTTCCGTGAAATGCGGGGAATTTCTTGAATAGCTGCAAACCAGTTAGCTTCTCAAGAAGGACTCTGCACCATGGAGTAAGTAAGTAAGTAAGAGGTACAGAGAATGCAATTGAAAGGAAGAGAAGACGGGTAAACAATAACAGGATCTGGAAGATGAGGAGGATGCGGAAGATGAAGAGGAAAAGGCAAGGCCGTACGCGCGTTTGGTACGACACGGTCAGCTTCACATCTCTACTACTATTCACAATAGCGTGTCCCCCCAGTAGCAACCTATTCTTTACAAAATTTCTCCAGTTCTCCATTCTGAGAAGCAATGACAACTTCAACCGAATATATGAGGATAAGACTGTATTGTGAATTACTAATTCTTCAACGTAGGTGTTCAAATACTGTACCGGTACACGACCTTGAGTGTAAATGCACTCAGTATCATGACGTACCATTAGCTTATTTGTGGTACGACACTCTGAATTCTCTATGACGTCAGGTTAAGTAGATCCCATAGTTTGTATTACCAGTTCTCGGGAAATAGTCCCAAATAAGGCACACCAGACTCTACACACACACACTGAGAAGCGCTTTGATTTCATTTCCATAATTTCTGTCTTGTCTTTTACAATTTATGCATTTTTTACATGATCTTGCAAATCTCAGTTTGTGAAATCCTGTCATGATCCGTCACAGCCCAATCTTGTACATTCACGAACACAAGTGATCACGTTATTTATTTCAGCATAAGGGTCCTAAATTAATCGCGGATTCTTTGTTAAGTGTTCTGCTAAAGACGTAAAATAAAGCCCGTGTGTATTTGGTTACTGTCTGATGTCTAAATGCTATCGTATCAACCTTCCTTTTCAGAAATTCGCCTCTAAATTAAGCATATGAGGAACAACCCATATTATAAAGCCTGTCTTTGTGAGTATTGTTAACACAGAGGAATAAATGGCAATCACAACAACACCACCATATTAGCTTGAAAATAATTTGGCAAGAATATTCAAATGAATTCTATATTTCTACTTGATCAAGGACAGAAAGTTCATGTAATTTGTTTCGCCTGCGTTTGCCTCCTTCGCCGTAAGGGAAGATTAGGTGCAGCCGGTCATTTGTTCATTTTTCCTTGCCTGAAACATAATTGTCGCATCAGTAGACGAACAGTCAGCAGCCATGTCATTCAGAACATAACGTTTTTATCGACTGCCAAAAGACAGTTCCGTCTGCAACTGAACTTACGGACATAAATGTTTGTGCCTAGTTGTTGCATCGTTCTGTGCGACTTTCAGGCCTGAACCGCTGTTAGCCTAGTTTTATTTATTTTGAAGTGAAGTGAAGTGAAGTGAAATGAAGTGAAGTGAAGTGAGTAACGGTGAAGTTCTTGTGGATGAAGGTGCTACGTACATGAGGGTGAACTTATACTGAGGGTATTGATTATATTGTTACTACTTCATTTGGGTATATCTTGCACTGTGTTTTAATTTGTACTGTGGTGCTTTAATATTGTTTTGTAATGTGTGTGTGTGCTTGTTTATGTGTGTGTGTGTTTATGTGTGTGTGTGTGTTGTGTGTGTTTATGTGTGTGTTTATGTGTGTGTGTTGTGTGTGTGTGTGAGGGGGGTGCGTTTGTTTGTGTGGGCGTGTGTGTGTGTGTGTGTGTGTGTGTGTGGGCGTGTGTGTGTTGTGTGGGCATGTGTTTGAGTGTGTGTGTGTGTGTGTGTGTTTGTGTGTGTGCGTGTGAGTGAGAGAGAGAGTGTGTGTATGTGTGCAGGTTTTGTAATGTGTGGGTGTTTTGGTAATACGCATACCGTATCTTGATTGAGGTTTTTCTTACCCTGACTGATGTTTTTCCGTACTTTTTCCTCAGTTGTAAGGCAAATGCCAGGGTAAAATTCGCAAAGAAGGGGCACGGTCCGCACTCTTCCAAATTAGTTGTTATTTGTTTTGTTCTGTTGTTATTTGTGTTGTTCCGTGTATTGTCTGTGTGTAAATGGGCACTGCAGTACTGCCACCTGGTGACAACCCAACTGCAGTCAACAAATACATCACACACTATTTATTCTCGTTTTTAGGCGCTTTCACACAATCGCGAAAAGCTACTATTAGCTTCGTCACGTCTGTCTATCTGTCCGTCCGCTGAAACAACTAGGCTCCCAATGAACGAATTTTTATGATATTTGATGTTTGAGTATTCCTCTAAAATCCATGGAGAAAATTCAAATTGCATTAAATCTGAGAAGAATAACGGCTAGCCTACTTTACGCAATACCTAAGTACGTTTATGCCAACATCTCTTCCTAGAATGAGAAATATTTCGGACGTAAGTCGTACAGAAAATCAAATCACATATTTTATGTCCAGTTACGTTTTTATGAAAGCCATCCCGTTCATGAGACAATGTGGCAGGGTATGGTATAGCAGGACAGGCCACAGAAAACAATATAATACGTTGCATGCTCTTTGCACGCTGGATAATTAAACCTACAAACACACACTCAGAATATGTAGTACTTATTGCTTTTCAATGGCAACAATGGTTACGCGAACGCGCCTCAGTTTACGTTATAAGTACGTTGCGCGTCCTGTTCGTAACTGATCACAAATACGCCTTCAGCGACTTCAAAATTTTTTTCCCAGAAAAAAGGAAAGAAAGAGGAAAGTAAGAAATAAATTGAAGGCACAAGTCTTCTGGCGATGCCGTGTAGATTGGTATATGATCATACATGTTTCGAAGGGTTTTGCTGATTCCATCTTCGGGGTGGTTCAAGAAGATGGTGACACTAACATTCGCCAATATGTCGGTAGCTGTAGACCAATATACACCAATCTATACACCGTAACATCCCAAAAGACATTCGCCTTCATGATCTCCGCTGTGACGACCTCCAACCTGGCAAATTATTAGGCCTATTGTTCGTCTGATTATTATAAAATTCGTTAGAAGCAAAGGCGTGAATCTTCTGATGACGTTTCCATAACTCCCTTAATACTGCCCCGTGTGATAAAGGTTCTCTCTATTATTCTGCAGAAAACATGGCTGTGCACTTCCATACCCCCTTGACACCACACGGAACTGTACTTAGAAATGGGGGTAGCTTTCCTTTTAGTTGTTGTACAACTGAGATTTCGTGTGAACAGTTGGCTCAGGAGCAGTAAAAATATGAACAAGGATAATACATTTGGGGTGGAAAGCTAGGGTGAACTCCGCCCAACCCAAAATTGTGTTCTACTTTGTTGAAAATTATTGTCCAGTATTTACTTATGCAAATTCCGGAATCTTTCAATGTCACTGGTACAATATTTACACAATGTGTTATCCACAGCCTTCAAAACCTTTCCTTTCATTGCGGTCGGGGTTTGTATGTACTTGGGTCAGAAACACCTGTGACGACTGAATTCTTTCCATCTTCACGACTCGCCCTGGAAAGTAACTCACATGTGGCTCCCACAATATTGGAACAAGGGGTTTTAAAACTGCACCAAAGCCGAGGGGGTTGCTTGCCCACCCCAGTTCTCAATGATGGCAGTTTGTCATCCCTCTGTGAAAGTGGAAACCTGTACATAACAGCCAAACTTGAAGCTACGACTGGTCAGCGCCCCTGTTTTATGCAGACGCATAATAGTCTATTGTAACTATTACTGTGTCTCGTTAATACCTGGACAGATAACGACATACAACGAGAAAATAAATGCGTATTCCAGCACTCAGTACCCACATTTGTTGTTGTTATTATTATTATTATTTTACATTTGTCATTGACTTTTTCTAGCCCTTTAACCTTTTAAAATCCAGTGGTTACTGTACGTACCACCTACTCTAACATTTAAATATTGTGCATTTTTTCCACACAGTGTATTCTCACAGTAAACATCATTCAATACATAAAGCAGAAATACGCTATTTTTCTTTGTAATGGGGAAAACGTATGTTCTCTGTGAGGTGAAAACTGTATTCTTATACCGAATTCATACAAATATCAATTTTCAGTGAGCTAATTAAGGCAGGTAACATTAGGACATGTTACAAATATAACCACACTACACACTCAAGACGTTACCAATAAGAGCATCGTAGCTTAAGACGGAGTAGGATCTCACTTCCAGGACACGTACAGTACACTATCCACTGCTTTACAAGGGCATAACGAATAAGTACGACTTTTATTTCTGCAAAGCGGGCGTTAGCAATGAACTCATACGAAACAAAATTACACTTATATCAATACATTTAACCAAAATCCGTTTAGCCGTTTCGCAGGTATAAAATGTGCTGATGAAAAGACAGACCCCGCATTTCCCTTGTACATTTTATTTCATGTGTTTTGTGGGAAATGTCATCAGAAGTTTACATTCAATGCGACATTACAGCAGAATTTCTTTAGTCTATTAAAATTCCGTCGTCTTGTCTGCTCTCCGAATGAACTCCATTAGTGTAAAATATTTAAAACACTTCCATATGCTTCTGAAATAAAAATAACTTATATGTGTATATATATATATATATGAAGATTACAGCTTCTGGAATATAACACCATGTAGACTAGCACATAGACACCCAATGTATACGGCGACACATGCCATCACATGGGCAGTCCCTTTACCGAATACCTCCCCTCACTTAGAGCTGTCAGAGCACACGTTGTACAGTATCACGGTTGATATTCAGGTCTATTGAAACTGTCTCCATCTCTTTATACTTGATGCCAGAAGCGCAGACAGTATTACGGTATACACATAGTCTGCACCGTTACGTCACCCCTGTGCTACCTGGAGGTACTGCCTGTCATTCCGTCTGCCAGCCTCATTCATTCACCAACCCTGGGTTCCGACGTCTTCACCTGCCTTCACAAAGTACCTCGGCCGGAACCCGGTCTCGTAGAGGTAAGCAATTCGGTGTGAATGCTGAGAAAAACAGCCATCGGGGTGGGATCCCGAGCAACATGCTACGCTATAAGGCCGATCCCAAGTAGCTTTCCACTCCGTGCACATCTACGACAACGACGGACGGAACGTGAAGCAGACTACTGTTCTAAATCCAGTGTTGAGTTCGAGAATGCGTGAAGCTTTACCACCGCTCCCCTCCTACGCCTTCATAACATGGTGGTGACTCCCACAGGCGACTTTCAGATATATTACGTATAAATCCACTCACCCTTGCCTTGCATTTTGTTGTAGTGGTAACGCTCTGGTCTTGCAGTCGGGAGTTGAATCTGCGGAATCTTGACTGAAACGTCTATCTTGATTTCTCATCGAGGTAGTTCCAAGTAAATACCGAGACAGGACCTTCAGATGGAAATGACAACGAATTTCCCAATAGTTATTTCTTCACTATGCACAAATAATTTCCTATAGTATTCCTTGTTACGCAGACCCAGCGCCTGCAGTAAGGACTGCCAATCAAGTTAGCACAAGCGTTGAAGCGTACGAATCGCGTTATGAGGATAGACCCTACGTGTTTCATATCTTGGTTGGGATGGAATATCCTGTCTGAGGATCTTCATGACCTACATTCATTCCCTGACAAAGGAAACGCCACGAGTGATTTCCCCTTCACTCCACAGTCCGTTGTCTTCCAGGCAGTTTCTTCTGCCAAACCGTATTATCAGTTGACATAACATCATTACAGAATTACGGAAATTATATATGTGTATCTAGTTCAAAAAATTCTGCTGTTTGGGGAATATAAGTGTTTACTCTGTGTGATCGCTTCACTGAATTTATATACAGACAGGTAAAGTGATCCCGTTACAGGCCCGGTGTGGCCCAGAAGGTGGGTAGAGGTATAGCTCTACTCTTCCATGACTGCGGCACTAGAAGGAGGTGAGTGATCAGCAGCACGCCCCGGCCGCACTTTACCCCCGGGAAAGACCCGGTACCCATTGTACAGGAGGCTGGGTGCGCTCCAGGGCCGGTCAGGACGGGCGGAAAATCTCGTCCCCACCGGGATTCGATCCCGGACCGTCCAGCCCGTAGTCAGTCGCTATACCGACTGAGCTACCCGGCCCATGAATTTATATATAGATGTCATAAAACATTTTTAAAATTCTGGACTTCAATAGTTCATGAAGCAGAGCTCATTTAAGAAGTTAACATCACTGGCAAAATGTACAGCAATACCTGTACAGGTCTGAACAGGCCCTTAGGGTTCCAGGAGGTTGAAGCTCCCAGATTTCGAGACAACCGGCACATGATTGTGGTAAGGTTGTCAACCCCCACACCGGCCGTCTTTACCCCCCATGAAATATTTCTGATACTCATTGCTGTTAGAGGCTGCCTGAGTCGAACCCAGGGCCACAGTGCGTTCGGAATAAAAAATTCCAATGACACCATCGGGAAACAGAACCGCGACCATTCCGTTTGTGGTGTAATGCCTCAGTCAATTGCGCCACCGCATGCGTCGATGGCGAATGGGAATATATATGGAGCACTGGGGGAATTGTACTGATAGAGGAACGGGTTATTACGGGAGGATATACCGTCCCAGTCTCACTCGGTCCTCCACAAAGACCACGCGGACTGTCCTGGAATTTATCTCGTGCCTCCGTAGTGAAAGGACAGCGACAAACCGCCACAGCCATGGCATGGACCTTCCAAACGAGGGAAGCAGTATATGTCTACGTGTATGCGTAATAGCACGGCAGCAGACAAAGAGAAAATTCATTAGTTCTGCTCGAAAGTCAGTTAAAATAGGCTATAGTGCTAATGTAACATTCGCCTGGAGTGCGAAACGAAAGTCATACCATCTGCCGGACCATCTTCATCACATAGCCTTAACTGTATCACCTGCCTTCACACATTTACATCTCTTGAGCTCCCTGCGCGATGCAGCGCCGTTAGCTTTCTGTCCGGAACACACCAGCGATCGCCTACCAACCTGAACCGGGGTTCCATATCCGGCCGGTCTGACGTAAGATGTTCCACCGTTTTGTACAATACTTTCTCAGCTGCACATCTGTGAAAATTCATAGCGTGGAATATATGGGAAACTAATGCAAATGAACCAATTAGTTGGAAAAGAAAACATGTCGAATGGCAGAAACACGGATTTGTTCGCTTTTCCAAGTAGCGAATTTAACCTTTTAAAGACTAAGACTTACTTTATGTACCAACAGTTTAACTCTCAACAATTCCATGTTCTGCCCACACAGAGTATTTATGTGTTTTGTATGGGTCTGAGAACGAACAGCGGTTATTTCCCTACACAGCATTAACTGATTGGTTTTTATAACCGAGGCAGAGAATGTTTACTGCACGGTACGAACTGGGTCTTCAAATCTGAGGGATAGAGTTTCGTCCTTTATGGGTTAAATGATGAATGCATAAAGGTATGGACAGAAGTGTTAACATTCCCTTTGCCAAGTTACAAATGCATAACAGTATGTATCGAAGTATTAATGTTTCCTTTACCAAGTAAACGAATGCAATGATGAATGAGTAAAATTATCGATAGAAGTGTTCGTTTAACATGAACCAACAAGATGCACTATTTTCTATTAATTGATTTCAATAGTAAGCCTCTACATGTTTCGAGGAGGTTTGCTGCTCATCATCAGGAGGATCAACTCTGTATAAATAGCAGTTGGTACAGTCATGCATTATGTTGATTGGCTGCTGACAGGATCGTGCCAGCAGCCAGTCAACATAATGCATGACTATACCAGTTGCTGAATAGACAGAGCTGATCCACCTGATGATGATCAGCAAGCCTGTTCGAAACATGTAGAGGCTTATTATTGAAATAAATTAGCCAAGTGACAGCAGTCAGTCAACAGATCACCTGCACAGGCGTTTTCTTGCAAGATGCGGGATCCTCACAGCGGTGTTGCTAAAGCCAAATCCTATTCAAAACCTCTGGGTCAAGTTTAGGATAGCTCAACTTATCAGGCCTAACCGAGTGCTTCCCTTATTCTGTTGCCTCGGGATAGGACCTATCCTGTCCCTAGAATGTTGTGTTATAATTTTGTGAAGCATGGGGCGATGGAAAGGAAAAGGTAAGAAAATAATTATTCCGAATGTGACTAGGCCATTCTCAGAAACCTACACAAATGTTGGAAGTGCATATTACAAACAACAATCAAGTATTCACTGCACGTTATTAAAGAACATCCTCAGTTTTTTTTTATTTTCGTTGTTACACCGTGCATGTTGTCGAGTTACTCAATTATTATACCAACCACTGCACATATATAAAATTTACACATTAAAACATTAAAAACGCTCCGACATGTTTCGGTCCTAGGACCATCATC
>Ga0123354_10021763_pt1 | contig 10106 bp, 9 predicted proteins | sample TergutLab28metaG_2_FD_97872 | JGI IMG/M metagenome (GOLD analysis project Ga0123354, IMG submission 97872) | Labiotermes labralis P4 segment gut microbial communities from Petit-Saut dam, French Guiana - Lab288 P4 | ecosystem: Host-associated > Arthropoda: Insects > Digestive system > Gut ...
ATGGCAGCCACATACTGCAGTAAAGTTTGTGAATAAGACTGAAACCCTCATTCTAAGTTTTTTCTTAATCATATGAGTAAATTTAACATTAATTTAAGTTTCATTCCTTCTTTAAAGTTTTAGCTACTATATGACGTGTGATCAGAGAGTTTCTTGAGAGTACTCTTTTTCTGAAAGATTAACACCATTTCTGTGCTATCCCATTTTGTTTCCCTTAAAACAGCCCCTTGCAACTTGTTACAGCAAGCCCAGTAACTGTCCCACTGTTGAAATCATTTGAAAATATCCTCTGGAGGTCTGCAGGTTTAGTCTGCAATTCCTCTTGAATTGTGCTGATGTCATTGCAGTCACTACTTTCAGCAGCAACCTGAGTTTCAGAAAAATAAAGAAGTCACACAATGCCAGATCTGGGGAGTACAGAGGATGCAGGAAAACAGTCATTGCACTATTGGCCAGAAATTCTTGGACATAAACAGCAGAGATACAGCAGCATTGTTGTAGTGATAAAAAAAATCTATGTGCCATTTCTCAGGTTTCTGCTGCATATCTTCCACAAACATTTAAAGTAACTGCACAGAGATGTTAGTTCACAGTTTGTCCCAGTGGAACAAATTCCAGAGACACAACCCCAGTGCATCTTGGAAAAAATAAGTGGCATGCATTCCACATGGAACAAACTTGTCTGGCCCTCTCACAGCATGGAGGTGACAGCTTCTTCCACTGAGAAGAATGTCACTTTGTCATTTTGGTTCTTTAATATCATGTAAGATTGTGTAGCAGTTTGGCCTTATTTGAAGAAGCTGATTCACACATGCTGTTATTTACACTCTGCTACTTCAGAAAGCACAGCACAAAGTCACCCTTCACATGGTGTTGCTTCTCAGCAACATTTACTAGAATTTTTAAAAATCAACAGTAAATGACTCCACAGATACCACTATACAGCAGATACATTCTAAAATCACAACAGTTTTGTCATCTTGTGGCCAGTCCAGAAACTTTCTGGTCACATGTTGAAAACTGTCATGTTGACAAGAAAAACAACTGTACTCCAGGATGAGAATGGACACATCCGCATACACAGTAGATGCCACTTCCCAATTAAAATATCAAATGTGTCAGTCTACTGGCATGTTACATGCTAATAGAAACCAAATGAACAGGCATTAATTGGGGAAAAGCAATCTTCAGCTCAAAACAGGCTTGTCAAGAGCTCACCTCAGTTTATTTTTACTTAATTACACTTTCAGAAATGCAATATAATATTAAAAGATAAAAACAGTATACATCAAACACATCATTTATTGTATGGAGGCTAAATGATGTGTTTGACATACACTGTTTTTTATCTTTTAATATTTAAACTCTTAACACAATGACATGGCTTCAATCAAAAAGCAATATAATATGCATAATAAATTACATGCATTTGCAGTAACCATGAGATGCATTAAATTAAGATGAAGGTCTTACGTGATGTGACCTAGATAACAAATTGCACAATGTGGCAGATTGGGAAATGGAATACGGGACCAACAGACATAATCTCTCAGTAATGTGCTCCGTTTATACACTCTGGAAGGAATACACAAAACCTTAATTACCTCTGTAACACCTTACTGGCATGTTCAGGTGTGCATCCATTTTCACCATTGCTAGCACCATACACCTTGCACTTGATGCTTGAAATATCAGTTAGATCCAACTCAGCTGTTGTCATGGTCTCTTCCAGAGGGTGTTCAAACGAAACAGACAGATGCTGCCATGAGAGTGCAGTCACCTCAAACATTGTAACACTCTCCAGATCAGCTGTAAATATGAATCATACTATTTATTATACAGAAGCAAATGTAACCATTCCTTACCTATAACATGGTTGGTTTCACTCACATTAATTAAAAGGAAGAAACAAGGGTAAAGAAGGCTGAGAATGAGGGCCTGAATCACATCCAGCAACTGTATACTGCAAAAGTTGTACACGGTTTTAAGAACTGTTGCTACCATATACAGGACAAGTGTATGAAGTAAATTTCATATTAATGGATGCTCTGTACCAGACCTGAAAAAGGAAACAGACAACAGACAGAAGAGTTACATTTTTAAGTGCAGGACGTCCCATTTATTCATTTCTCCCCCAGTTACATGATCAGGTTTTTTAGTACAAAAAACATGTAAAAATTCCCAGTACTTATGCAGATCATTTCCATGAACCATGGGTTTTCCAGTATCTGATGTGACTGTAAGATGTGAATAATTGTTACATCATTAGTTATTTTTACTACTACTACTACCACCACCATGAAAATGAAAACATCAGCAGCAAGAACACAAATGATAAATACGACAACAATGACAACAATTACATCAACTACTACTCACAATTTGCATAAAACAAACAAATGGTACACTGCCAAGTTTGTCATATTCTTTGCTGTCATGACCAACAGATTTTAATTTATATTGGTCATTATTTATAAGTTTGCATTGTTGCCAGCAAGTCAATGACCATCGATAAATGCTCAATAATCTGTTGAAACATCATTCGAAGCAGCTCTCTTAGTTAACACTTATTCATACCATATTTACCAAATGGAGGAAAATTCTAACTTAAGCCAACCCCTCAAAAATAAACGCCTGCTAAGAAAAAATAATTTACTATTAATTTCATACATTTAATACACAAAGTGGTGGTGGTGGTAGCAGCAGTGGTGGTGACAAAGTTGAGAAGCAATTGTTTCATGCAGTGATTTTGAGCATTCTCATGAGCACCAGGGTCTCATAGTTTTCACAGACTTAGCAGAACACTGTTTCCTTATGAGTTGCAAATTTAAGTAATTTTCAGAATTCAGGAGAACACCTCTCAAACATGAAGATAAACAGACAACTGACCACAGAGGTGATGGGAGAGAGTATCTTTTCACACAGAAATCATATTTAAGGAGGAATCTACAGATAATTAATATCTAGGTAGCATCAAACTAGTTTAGACAGTTCTCAAATTTCTGTTATCTTGTTCAATCACCTGCAGAAGAGGAAGATTTTGGAGCAGGAATTTCTTCTTGTAACATGTACCTGATGAACAAAACTGTAAAAAAGTCCTAGACAATTGTTGTTGATTTTTGTGATTGATATTACATGAAACTTGTGTTTTCTGAAACAGTAAAAATGCAAGAAACACTCCCTGCAGAATCTGGAACATAACGATACACCTCACTGCCCAAACCATGAACACTACACATTCTTACATTTGTCATGAAATGGATTTGGCAGAAATTTGAACTTGAGGATTTTGGCATAGGAAACTAGCACCTTACACTTTCAACTCTGAACAATTCATACCCCCATCTACAGAATTCAAAATATAAAACACGTGAGAACTGCATAATAACAGATAAAAAAGAAATCAGAACAGCCTGATAGGAAAGTATAGGGGAGCAACAGGATCTAACACCTATGTTAAAAGTCAAGAAAGTGTCTTAATTTTTATATCTCTGGAACATTTCTCCCCTTTCTTTAGGAAGGACTTTACAGTACTTTTACTGCAAGTTGAGCTGCCTGATTTTTCACAATGGATAGTGTTACTGTGCAATGAAAAATTATGTCCACCATGCCTCTCAGCAACACTATAATGTGCAAAATGATAGCCCATAGAAGAGAAACAGGGGACAGATCAGAAGAGGGGGAAAGATTCTTCCCCAAAACAGTGGCAGAAATGTAATCTCCACTCACTGTTTACATGTAGTGCAGGATGGAATGTATAATTTCAGCATCATTACTTTACACCGAAACAGATGAAACAGTATGAGTTGGGACAGCAACTAGACCACAAGCTGGGCACCTGAGGTATTACAGTTCAATTCCATGCAGGAAAACAGATTTCTCTATTCTCCAAAGTGATCAGAATGGTTCTGGGGACCAGCCTGCCTCGTATTCAATTGGGAACTAATTGTTTCTTCCCTGGGGATAAAGCAGTCAGTGTGTGAAGCTGACCACTCACCTCCATCTAGTATCAAGATTAATAATGAGTGCACCTACAGCTCCACTTCACCATATGCCTATGCAGCATGTGTACAGCCAGTTTCATCTTTACCTGCCAAAGAAGAACCCCATTGTAAAGGGGGAAAAAAATCAATGAATAACACAACAGAGAATGTAAGGCAGAATTGTCCCTTTTGTAGAAGGAAGTGAAAGTACAGATCCATGCATTCTAAAACTCAGCCCTAAATGGAAGTGAAGGTTAGTTCCATGTCCCAACTGCTTTATACTTGACAGGTGGCTGGATAGGCCACAGAGTGAATCTAGATATTGTAAAGAAGACATAACTCTCCATTCAAGCTGGGAATCAAACCCCAGTTGTCCAACTTATAGCCTACTCACCATAATGACTGAGCTAACTCCCTGAACAGCATAAGAATGCAGAAAGATAAAAATTTAAAAATCCATCCATGAGTAAAGGTATGGATATGCAAGTTATTAAACGTAAGAGATTTTTCTGAAGACAGTCTGAAGTCTCTTTTCTGCATACTACCATTTCATCAGATGCATAAAATCCAAACAGAAACATGACAACCTAAAGAAATGAGAAATTTTATGAGTTTGACATATTACTTGTTTATTCTAACACATGGAGCAGAAACAGGAATGTGAACTAAGAGAGATCTCTCTCCAGAGTATTCAGAAATAAAAAGAAGGGATAAAATCCGAAACCAGGGCAGGCAAAATACTGGAAGTTTGAAAACTATAAAATGAAAAACAACTGTTGTTATTCAAGGAGAACAGTACAATTCTCTATAAAATGTCATACATTCAGATGGCAAATACAGAGTGTATTGTATAAAACACAGTTTGCAACTCAGTACTGTAAACCATCTATTCTGTTTTTATTTTCATTTTTATTCTTTCAAAGACACCAATAACATGATGAACATGCGTGATTACAGCACATCTGAAAATGTGCTCTGCCTTCTTGCAGTAAAAAATTCACCCTTTTCACAGAGTTTTTTTAACTTTTGAAGAGTTTTTTGGGTCAATGATGGCAACAGCCTGTTCAATGATAATGTTTAAGGTCCTCCAGGTTTCCTGGGTTATTGCACAGAAAGAAAGTGAAGGTGGCATAAGATCTGGGAATCATGGTGGCCAAAGTCCACACCTTACAATGCCATCACTGAAGAGGTCCTGCAAAAAAGCTATTGTTGTTTCACAGTATGGATGGTCACCCCACTTGCTGAAATCAGCAATTCCATTCACTCTTTTCCAGCAGGACAAGGAATGAGTCTAAAGATTTGGATAATTTCTCCTACAACTGTCTCTTCCAAGAACAATGGTCCCACAATTAATTTTCAAGACATCATATACCAAATGCCAGTCTCTGACAATTCCAGAGGAAGGATTTTCATGCAGTACACGTGATTTTTTTGGCACTCCATATTCCACTGTTTTGACTATTAATGTATCCACTAAAGGGGAACCTTGCTTCATCTGTAAAAAATAAATTGTCCAACACATAAATCCCTTCTTGTGAAAAATCCGTGGTGTAAGTTACAGAATTACTGCACAACTGGTAGCCAACAAAACTTGTGCTGAACAACTCAGCAATGTTGGAAGTGTCCATCACTGGGGGGGGATTTGCAGGAGATTCTTATATGCTTGTTTCAGTATTTATACGTGTCTGATCTTTGGGTTGCATCTCATATGGCACATCCTGCATAAATGATTGTGAAGATCTAGGAGCATTAGACATAGAGATCATGCAAGTGAAAGTTTTAAGTGAAGTCATAAAAAACAGAATCTGGAATGAGTGAAGACACCTTTATTGCTTAGGTGCAAAATGTAAAATAATAAACCACTGAACCACAAGAATGTTCTCAGCACCTACTAACCAATTAAATTGTACAAATAACTCCTGTTTATTTGTTTTATTCATGATTAATTTAATGTCAGTACCATCAAATTAAATATATTGCCTCAAACAGTATGATGATCAGTGAAGAATGAAATGGAAAGGACATAAAAGAAAATGGTGGTGGTCTAACTTACTATGCCAACAGGCTTGGCTTTTCTGAGAAAAGCACACAAAATATCAGTAAAGACAGTCAGGGCCCTGGCTACCAAAGCCAACAGTTGAAGTGAACACTTCCAATATACAAGTAGAAACCATTACCACTTCATGTTGTTATGTTATTAATCCCATTATGCACTTCCCACATGAACAATAACACTTCCAGTCAAGCACAACTAATAAATACTTTATTTAAAAAAGAACACCTACATCTAAGTCATCATCAGAGTGTGTAATAAACTAAACAGGCAATATGAAACTGTATAATATAAGACAGAATCAAGTGTGAACTCAATTTGTTACAGTTTTCCTATCTATAGTACATTAAGGTTGAATGCATATATACTTGATTAAAATGATGGCTGAATGTAGGTGTATGTCTCATTGTCAAACTATCAAATTAAATGGCAATCGAAATAAAATAAGTAGCATGATGGCAATGTGAGTTTTCAGACCCATGGCATAAGCACTGGGTTGTATTAAACTAAGTGGAAATTCTGACTGAAAAGTCCATATTTATGGGTTTTAAATTCATCTGTGACATTAATACATCAAATTACAGCTTTGGTTTTGTGTGGCTAATTTAACAAAGTTACTGTGTAAAAAATAATATAATTGAGTAACACAATCGTGCACCTTACTTGTAGTGACTTAGTTACCTAAGCCACGCTAAATCAACAGATACTTTCAGACAGTAATATTACAGATAAATTTACAACCCAGTGCTTAAGCCACAGGACTGAAAGCTCATCCTGCTAACATATTATCATTTATTTTAATCTTCAAATAATCTGATAAGCTTCTTAACAAAAAGACATAAAGCTACATTCAGCCATCATTATAATCAACTGTACACAAAGACAACCTTAATGTACCATAGATATGAAAAATATTATAAGCTAAGCTCTCACTTCATTTTATATTATTTCACACATGTTGTTTATTGCCTCTTTGGTTTACTGCAGAGCCTGATGATTGTTTACATATAAGCAAAATATGTAGTTGGGTTTTTTTAATAAAGTGTATATTACTTGCAATTGACTGACATTGTTATTGTGCATTACCACTTCAGGCAACTCACTCAGTGAAGATTTTGGAAAGAACAGAGAAGAATGGAAAATGTTCTGTTATATGACTACTTACTCTGGTATAGGCATAAATAAAAGGTGAAGAGGATGGTGATGTAATATAGATACAAATGTCAGCTCTCATCAGAAAGTTCTTGGCCTTGTTTTTTCACAAGACATGAAGCACACAACACAGATACTAAGAAGTGATTCCAACCAACTTCAACTCCTTTCCACTTTGCCTGAGTTATGACAGGTGTCACTTTGTAAAGAAATATTTACTGATTGAGTTTTTATTTTAAGATTCTGGCATGAAAGAACAAAGTGTTCCTCAAATTTCTGAGTTCAACTTGGGTATTCAGCCAAGAAAACCTACATAATTTCAAAAACTGAATTTAAAAAAGACGACACATATGGGTGATTTCACCCTTTAAAAATGATCATCTTGCAAGGATGACAGTTGCACACAGTAATCAGTTTTATTCAACAGCACAGCAGAATAACGAACCACAAAGCCATCACAGCAGTTCATATCTCCTAGTATATGATTTTAACTGAAGGTGTGGGAACAAAGACATTCTTGCAAAATGTGTGCCACAGATTGGGATAATGATATATTTCAGCATTCTGTATAAGGAAATTCAAGGTTAAGCACAATATTCTATGGGTTTTACAATTTATTTTTCCACCACCTACAATTAACAAAATACAGTGGATGCAAAAGCACAGTGTATAAAATTATTTGTAATGATACGGTTCGTGTGAAAGTAATTCTAAAGACACAGTTACTGCAGGTACTGAAGAAATAAGACAATTAACAAAGAGAATATAAATGAATAAAACCGAACAAGCATTCTTAACACAACAGGGAGAACAAGGCCACAAAGACAATATAGTGGAAGTAAAAATGTTGTTTATACATAATAAGAATTCTAACAACAATGTTTTTACTAAAAGATCCTTAAACTGGGGTGAGGAGTGAAATGACTGAGGATTAATATAAAACAGGAAAATGATGCAGAAACCTTTGACTAGTGGAATTTTACCCAGCATTCAAATTGTAGCTTTAGATCTGTTTCGCTCTCACCCTATAAGCTTATTTCATCTACCAGGCATCGCGTTCCTCCATCAATGGTAGCAGTTGTACAGAACAGTTTGAGTAAACTAACTGTGCAGTACATTCTGCGATGGAGGCGAAGAAAATAAAGCTGGATGAGCCAGCCATAAGTGAAATTCTGTTTGCTGACACAGACTCGGAATCAGGTGCTGAGGCTAGCGATGAAGAAGATGAATTTTCTGAATCTGAAGAAAAGCAGGAAGCCTCAGCACAAGAAGACAAGCCCCAAGCTGCAACAAGTGGCGGAGGATCACCAACCTGGGGACCGCCTCAAGAAAGGAACATAAAAATTCACCCATTTGTTGGTCCAGCAAAAGGCTTGAAAAACAGTGAGGCTCCACACATCAACAAAGACAGTTCACCACTGGCTGTGTTGATGCTGTTTTTCACAGAAATTTTTTCGCTGTTGGTGGAACAGACAAATTTATACTACCAGCAACACTTGGACAGACAAGCCGGACCTACCCGCCGACTGCCTGACATTACATTGCCTGACATAATGACATTCACTGCCTTTGCTCTGCAGATGGGACACATTGTGAAAGACACACTGCATGACTACTGGTCTAGACTCATACAGATGCACACTCCGTTTTACGGCGAGACTATAGCACGACAGTTTTTTACACATACTGCAGGTTTTTGCACTTTGCAGACAATTCACGGAGAACTGACCCAGATGGGGAATATGACAGACTATGGAAAATAAGGACCGTCTTCAACACTCTGAATCAGGCTTACCCTAAATTCTACAACCCCTTGGAGCATTTGACAGTGGACGAGGTAATTGTAAAATTCCAGGGCAGAGTTATTTTCAGGCAGTACATTCCCAACAAAAGGAAACGTTTTGGCATCAAAATTTACAAACTGTGTGACAAATCAGGGTATACGTATGACATGAGAGTGTACTTGTGTATAGACTCGCACTCTGCCACTGACGGCATGACTGCAACACACGAAACTGTTAGACATTTGACTTGCAGAGTTGAAGGCCTAGGACACAAACTATTTATGGACAATTTCTTTTCATCACCAAGACTTTTTGGCGACTTACTGAGATGAAAAATACATTCACGCGGGACAGTATGGCCCAACAGAAAAGACATGCTCTCTGACTTCAGACCAAAAAAACTGAAACTGACAAAGGGCGATATAAAGGTAAGGACCAGGGGGAACTGACCGTGTTAGCTTGGAAGGACAGACAAGATGTTTACTTGCTGACTAACATGGACCCGCCACCAGAAGAAGGGAATTTTTGTGATGACAGGAAACGAGCTATGAAGCCTCAAATTGTGGCACGGTATAACCGGCATATGGGTTACGTCGACATTTCTGACTGAAAGGCGAACAGCTATTCGATGTGTCGACGTACCTTCAAGTGGACCACGAAATTGTTTTTCCACCTTCTGGATCTAACAGTACTCAACAGTTGGATTCTGTTATCTTCATGTAGGGCTAAATGTACCCACCAAGATTTCAGACTACTACTGGTGAGGAATTTGATCGAGGAAGCTGGAAGAAGACATTATCGCCCCACCCCCAGTATGCTTGGTCGGCCAAGTGCTGCTGCAGCAAATGTTATGAGGCTGGACAGCCGCCATAACCAGCATTGGCCTGCAAAACACAAAAACAATATCCGCTGCCGCGTTTGTTCAGAGAGGGGCCAGAGAAAGACCACCATTTACAAATGTGCCAAATGCGATGTGGGTCTGTGCGTGGTGCCATGTTTTGCCAATTACCACACAAAAACAAATTTGTAAACTGCTTTACAACTAGTGTGTGTGTGTGTGTGTGTGTGTACGTTGTGTAGTGACTGAAGAACGACCCAAGGTGCCACGGAACCTCTGCAGCAGCCAGAATTATG
>Ga0123354_10021764_pt1 | contig 10105 bp, 10 predicted proteins | sample TergutLab28metaG_2_FD_97872 | JGI IMG/M metagenome (GOLD analysis project Ga0123354, IMG submission 97872) | Labiotermes labralis P4 segment gut microbial communities from Petit-Saut dam, French Guiana - Lab288 P4 | ecosystem: Host-associated > Arthropoda: Insects > Digestive system > Gut ...
GAGTATATACCATGTTTAAAATATTCAGTACCTATATTTGTTGAATAAATATATAAAATTCAACTTTAGAGGTTAGCGGTGCGGTACGACCACTATAGTTGACATTAGGCGTCAAAAGGTTAAGCGACTGTTGTTCATATACTTTACAGATTGCATACCTTTTTGACGTATTGATGAACTTTTAGCATCTCTGCAGCAGTTTCGAACGCGAATTGAATTAAACGAACACCCACCACAAACGGAACTCCGTAATGCGTATCTTGAGTTCTCATTCATGTATGGTGACGTAACCACAAGAGACACGGGGACATATCCATGGAAAGGAAGTTGAATTTCTGCCTTAGATATTTGTTTGCAAGTCGAATAACAACTATTACGGTATACAGTTTGTGCTATGCTTTTTACTCTCTTTTTTAAACCATTTAACTGTTGAATTGTAACTTTTTCATTACACATCTGTGACATAACTAATCATTTTTGTGTTTATATTTGTCGAATAACTCCCTGAAGATGTCCGAAAAAGGTGAAACATGCATATTGTTGTATCTAATTATTGTGCATTTGTTGGAATAATTACTGTGGCTTATGTACTTTGATCTTTTTACAAGAAGGTGTGACAAATACCAACTGAAGTGTCCGTATTAGCAGTAGTAACTACAGTTTAATTCTGCGTTACCCATATCTGCTATATAGCTTCGAAACAGTACTAAAGTGATATAGACACGGTGAAGTGGCTACCTGTGGCCTTCCGTCAGACGTAAGTATTGAGCGTCATACTTCATAAACACAACAGGACAAATCTGAACAAACATCCGTCTTGTTGTGATCAGCAGACACGTAAAATAGTGACCCTCCTATGTCGTACCAGTATTTAAATGTAGGCTCAGTCATGCTTGATACTCTGTAGCTAAAATCTATGGAACCTACTGTTTGGAGTTTTAAGAACATTGTATTTAAGCTATAGATTTTCGTTCGTAGACAAATTTTTGCTGCTTGCCACTATATTCCAAGCTGGTCAGACATCATGCCTACAATTCTTCTGTCAAAAAATGAAATAACTTTATAACTTTAAATAGCAACTTGATGCAGCAACGCAATTTTATTGATGTATTCTTAGCTCGACATGTTTCGGGCACATACGCCCGTCATCAGGAATATTAGATGTTGAGTTGCAGCATATGGTTTTCTGCCGCACGGCACCATCCGCACCATACACACGACCCACGCAGCGGCTCTCAAGACCACCACCCATCCAAAAACTCGGTGTAGAAAACCATATGCTGCAACTCAAAATCCAATGCTCCTGATGATGGGCTTATGTACCCGAAACATGTCGAGCTAAGAATACATTAATAAAATTAACTTGTTGTATCAAGTTGGCATTTCAAGTTATTTCATGAGGAAGATGCACGGTCAAACAACGCTCAAGTTTCCTTCTGTCAAAAATTGATAGGTATATTTCTTTGCTAAAGCCCATGGCTTTGTGGCAGGTATTAACTGTTCACAGCTGAAGCCTGGGTGTGACAATGTGTTAAACGTACCTTTACCATCAGAGTCATCTGAATACATATTCTTGAACTATAATTCTACCGCTAATAGATTATAACTTGAATACAAGCCAACAGTATCTGTGGTTAATACATGTACCACAGTAAGTCTGAAATATAACGTCAACTATACAATTGTTGGAATGCAGTTGTTTACTCATTCTGCTAATTAGGTACCTGACAGCTAGCTAGTTAGACACAGAGCCAGGATCTAACGTCAGTGAGTCAATTAGTTAATTAGCCATCCACTCAGGCAGCATTTTATTCAGCCAGTTAGTCAAATGCTTAGCCAGTCAGAATCATGGAATAATTCATCTAAGCCTTCATCTCCAATTTTAACATCTTGAGCGCAAGTAACAGTCAGGAGCGGTGTTTGGCGTGTATGTCACGGGGCGCCAAGTGCTTGGACTTGCGAGGGTTTAGTCTGGAAAGGAACCGGCTCGCCGTCCTTCCGAAGAAGGACTGTAACGACGACGTTTGAAGGGTGGAATGAAGGAGAAGGGAAATTAGTCTACAACGTCGTTGAACCCCTGCTTTTTCTCTACCCCTGATCGATCTTCATTAAGTTGAAAGAGTTTTGTGATTTTCTTTTCCTCAGACATTGTGCCAGTTTAGGCTGAGTTCAGACGTGAAGTAGAATAAAGATAGGAAGTCAAAAGCAGTATACAATAGAGAAAGGAGAAGGGAAATCTAGAAGCGAGGTACTGTTCTGCTTCTACTACATTCCGCGCAATTCTTCCAAATAAAACACATATAATTTTGTGACAAATTAAAATATTTATCTCAGTATTTAACCAACTTGGTGCACAAAATTTGTTTCACATTAAGTTTTATTTCATGCCTCTACATGTTTCGAGCACATGTGCTCATCATACCAGAGGCTGTGTAATGCAATTTTGACCTACTGATGATGAACACATGTGCTCGAAACATGTAGAGGCATGAAATAAAACTTATTGTGAAACAAATTTTGTGCATCAAATTGGTTAAATACTGAGATAAATATACTGAGATGAACGGTCAGCAAAGCGTCAAATTTAAAATATACCTACTGAACCGTGTTACTTTAGAGACCGGATACAGTTAGTGGTGCTGACGTCACATTGAACAGGATGTTGAAATAATCCTTGATGTTCGCCACATTATTGCTTATATTTTTGGTTTCGGAACTTGACTGAATGCTCAGTTTGCTAGATTATGTGTGTTACACTCAAAGATCGAAAACGCTCATAGAGCGGAAAACACGACCACAACGCGTTGTGGCATTAGAGAAACAGCTACAAAGCGAAATTGCGTGTTGTGATTGTTTTTAAACAACCATAACGCGTTGTGGCATGAGAGAAACAGCCACAACGCAAAAGGTTTTTTAAATGAACTGTTTAGAAGTTTAGTAATTTATTGATAAGAAAAAATACATGTAACGTAGGCCAAATGAAGAACAATGGCGAAGCTCATTTATTTTTGCAGGAGCTGTTAGAATGACACTTAGAATTACGCTTCTTATTTTTCGAAAGACATTTGCACTTTTTATCGATGCAGTACCTCTTACAGTGGCAGCTTACAAATCCCTGCTTACTTCCAGACTTTATCATTGAGGCTGACCGAAGAGATAGTGAACCTGAGGGCACATCACGTGTCTCGATAAAGTTGTTGTCAGCAGTTGTGAATTCATTGCGAGGATACAGCCGCTCAAGTAGGCCTTCCTTCGTGCCCAACAGATAAAGCCCAGAAGAGCTGACATCAACGACAGCTGCTAGGACATTTCTGGGGGCTAGACGTCCTCGATCAAGGTCAGGCACCCTGACCACAACTTTTGTTCCAATATCAACTGCTGGAAGTCTTGAGTTGGAGAGAGAACCGATTTTTTGAGCTTGTTGTTCCTGACCAGATTTTGCACCTTCTCGCTCAATGTTGATTCGATTCTTCCTCACACAGAAGTTGCGAGTGACTTTCAGTCAGTAACCTTCACTGTAACTTCCACTTCCGAACTCGTTGTGGTCATTTCCTTTGACAGCCACAACACGACTTTCGCATCATGGCATATCTTCACATGCCACAACGCGTTGCGGTTGTTTAAAAACAGCCACAACACGAAATTTCACGTTGTTGCTGTTTCTGTAATGCCACAACGCGTTGTGGTCCTTTTTTCCACTCAATGAGCGTTTCCGATCTTTGAGCCTAACATGTGCATGCTGCTATCAGTCAAAGAATTCCATTTTTATAGATAATAATAACCGAGGAATACTTAAATTCCATTACATAATTTATTCTCACGGCAATCGTACACTTTATTTGTTTCCAAAATTCTACTAACAAAAGAGTATCTTAAGAGAGATGATTCGTTAAAAATTCGAGAACTCTTTCTGGATTTAAACATGTAGAAACTTAGACACAATCAATTTTAATTGTATTACGTTGACAGTTTTTTTTATGCAGAACAAGCGTGACTCCTTGAATTAATTCAATGTTATCCCCCATTTCACTTTCCTCCACAAATTCCCTTTAGAGAATTCCACAGCTTAATATTTGCCTCGTGTCCTTCGCAGATCCAGTTTGTTTTAGTTGCTCACAAAGAACCTGCATTCGTTATGCTTTTTTATAAATGGACGCAATTCTGCATTCATATTGATGTTAGAAGTTTGTCATTCAGAACTGCATTATATGAACAATTAACAATATCAATACCGAGTGCTTTTTGGCAACATTGCGCTGTAAATCTTCTTTGATGTTATGAACATACAGTGTATTTAAAATCTATTATATTTATTAAACGGCTTTTCACGAAACTGGAAATTAATACTACTGTTCCATAATTCAGATACGTTGCAGACAAAAATTGTTACAGAATTTTCTTGGCAAGAGCTGGAAATGAGAAAAACACTGTACTCTTTATTTATGCGGTCTTGTTTCGACCGACTTTGAAGTAACGGGCCTTTATTACATTAATAATAATAATAAACATACACTTGAAAATTAAGCTAAAGCGCTGTATGCTCACGCGGGTTAAGGAACTCTTGTAAAATTTAGAGGTCATACAAGAAACAGCCGAAAATTTGTTGCGCTGGTGACTTTGCGAAACACCCCCCCCCCCGCCCCAAATTTTAAACTATTTATAGGGGATCATTTTATTAATTTGCGCGAAATTTTCTTTACGTGGGCTCCAGGAACGTATCCCACGCGTAAATAACGACGGTATTGAACTGATCCTTTAAAAACGAATGTAATAGCATGAAGGGCGCATGAGCCTACAGTTTGAACGTACCGCACACCAAACGCATCATGCTTTTTTAATGAAGTTGATTAAAGTAACGATGCTGAGGGCAATTATCGGTGTTTGTTCAACCCATCTGAAACTAACCAGTTTGCCTGTTCTCCCGGGTTGAAATGTTCAGGTGTTTAATGTTAAGCCAACTGGCGTGTATGGTGACGCCTATCGATTCAAGTGTTAGACTGTGTAGGTATCACTTAAAAGCATCGGTCTCACAACACGTGACGTCTGTGTTTTATAACTGGCTGAAATATTCATTGCTGGCAAGGAATATTTTGTTAATTGTACAACACTAAAACACTCTAATAGAAATGATTGTTTCCTGAATTACACAGGGTGTGGTTATACACTTCATACAAAAATGTTTAAAAGACCTTAGTTCAAGTACGTGTATTTCCTATGTTTTCACGTAGAAACTTCCGCGCTTTCACAAAATGCATCTTGAGTCAAGACGTTATTACTTGTCCTATTGACCTCTCCTTGCCTTGTATATGAAGATGTGTGAATCTTTGCTGATTCAATAATCAAAACTGCTGCTAAAATATATAAACCAATTTACTCCTATACGGTAAAACGTTGCTTTCAACATTGTGGTTAAAAGCACTTTTCTTATGTAGAATTTAATGGTAAGATTTTAAGAAGGGAAATTTTTCTTGCCGTTAGTGTTTTGAGTCTTGTGATCAAGATGTATAGAACTATAATTTTGCCTGTTGTTTTGTATGGGTGTGAAACTTGGTCGCTGACATTGCGGGAGGAAAGGAAGCTGAGGGTGTTTGAGCACATGGTGTTGAGGAGAATATTTGGACTTATGAGGGACGAGGTAACGGGGGAATGGAGGAGAATGCATAACGAGGAGCTAAATGATTTGTACTCCTCACCCAATACTGTGCGGGTGATAAAATCGAGAATAATGAGATGAGCTGGGCATGTGGCAGGTATTGGTAAGGAGAGGAGGGTGTATAGGGTCTTGGTGGGGAAACCGGAGGGAAAGAGACCACTGCGGAGACCTAGGCATAGATGGGTACATAATATTAGGCTGGATCTCCAGGAGGTGGGATGTGGGTATATGGACTGGATTGGGGTGGCCTAGGATAGAGACAGTTGGCGGACGCTTATGAGTGCGGTAATGAACCTTCGGGTTCCGTGAAATGCGGGGAATTTCTTGACTAACTGCAAACCAGTTAGCTTCTCAAGACGGACTCTGCACCATGGAGTAAGTAAGTTACAGCTATTCCAAGTTTCGCGCTTATTCTGAATTTGCTGTCGTCAGGATGAGTGAGTGAGAAGGACGGAGTGAACCTCAAATTATTAGTGGATCGAAGACCGAAACGTTCCTGCAGCTTCAACAGAACAAAAAGCTAAACAACAAAAGCTAGATATACGCAGGGGAAGTTAGGTCTTAGTGAGTGGATAAAAACCGAGGAAGTTGGTACAAAAAATAAGGCTTCTGATTTGGATATAGAAAGTTGCTGGTTTGAATGTCGTCAGGGAGATCGGCTACCAGAATAAAGGTTGTTGTGACGTCACTGAGTCACACTAGATAAATAGGTCGAGATCGGTGCTTTCCAATACGCCTTTCTGTTCATAACTCCTCTACAGTGGAGATCGGTTCTCTTTCCCGTGGGAAAAGCGGCTGGGGCGTGGCGTTGTCCACCCACCACTATCTGGCGCCGATGTTGAAGAAAGAGTAGAGCTATATCTGTATTCCCACTCTGGGCCTTCATCGCCAGTTGTAGGATGAACTTCACGTTCTTTACTTCTATTCACTAACCATGCCATTCAAAGTTATGTATTCTGAAGAATGGAGAATTTCGGTAAGCATGTAAATAAATAAATGAATAAATAAAATATGGGAAAGCATGAGAAGAGTGAAAGTGGTAACTTGTGATACATGATGAGTCACTGTCAGTTTTGGCGAAAGGTATGAAGCTTAAATATGAAATGAATGCTGTGAAAATTCTACTTAAAACATTACTGTCATCATTGTTGCTGTGTTACCAGTTCCTTCATGTCTGCTGATATTGCACAGTCACGTGACGAAGCAATCAGGCTGCTAGTCAGGAGGGTGAGTGGCGCGCAGCAGCGTCAGAAACGGTCTGATCGTGGTGCGCAGGGGAGATTGATCTGCAACGCCGAGGAATCGAGGCGGGTTCTCCGGTCGTCCAATCTGTCATCTATTTACTACAAAGATTTGATCCTAGAGTAGTGGATTATGATTCTACAAATTATCCAGGACCTTCCTGTAACTTGCCGTTAAGTCACGGGCGGGGAGTGGTGAGGTGCTCGAAGTGTGACTCTGCTCATTGCTAACCGCAGCTCGAGATGTTTGACGGGTGGTCAACGCCACGCAATGCCACTTTACCAACAGAAAAGATCCGCATTGCAAAGAAGAATGGATGGGGCTCACATTCGGTCTGGTTGGGTGCGGAGAAGAGGGAACTTCTTATCTGTACCGGGGCTCGAATCCTGGACCGTACGGCTTGTAGCGAGTCGCTGTAGTGACTAAGCTATGCTGGCCATCACAACTAATAAAGAACTGACACGTACAGTGTTCTTTATCCGGTCGGTTTTCTTTTGTATATCAACACACTTGCAAATCTCATGACTGCAATGTGATCCTGGTTGCAGGGATACAAATATGAAACATATGTCTTCTGACTGGTTACATTTCTTGGCGTTCCACGCACACACACACACACACACACACACACACTGATACACACACACTGATACACACACACACACACTGATACACACACACACACACACTGATACACACCACACACACACACACACACACACCGTGACGAACATCTCATAAATACAGCATCTCCTCTACCAGCCCGTACTATAGTGTACCTGTGTTTAACAATTCTTGTAGCTGCTTTCGCGTACAATTTATTCGAATGTGAGGCACATTAAGAAACCCATATTGTTTAATACCTCGTATGAAATTTAAATCAACTAAGAGCTGGAATAGAGCAATCTATATACAGACTAGGTTACGCGCTGGACGTCCAGGGAATGATATTTCGATTCCTGACAGGTGCGATATGTATGTATATATATATATATTTCCTCTTCCAAGCATCCAGACTGCCTCTGGAACCAACCGACCCTCCAGTTCAATTGATACCGGGGACTCTTCCCACGGCGGTAAGTCGGCCGTGGCAACAAATTGATAACTTCCAGCTACTTAGTGTACAGGTATAGAATGAGTGGAGCTGTACTTCTTCACCCCTTTTACGCCTTAATGGTTTAGACAGGGTTAACTTTGACATTGTGTCTTCTTCCGTCTTTGATTAATTGTCATCATTTGAAAGAAGACGTTGTACTAAAGTTGGGCGTATCGTGAACTTCGCATCTTTTGATGTCTGCCCTTAACGTAAAGTGTCTATGCGCCTATGTACTGGTGTGTATTAGAGACCAGCGATTGGTAGAATTCTTAGTGGTTTGATGATATGGCCTATCTATTTGATGCGGAAGGGACAAAATTTCATTTTTGATCTTAAGAATTACTTTAATTATACACGATTTTTTTTTCATAGCCTCTCGGGCCTTTTGACTTCACAATAAACATTATTTTCAGATTGCTTCGCATACGTAACGTATGTCAATGCAGTGTCGGCTGTGACATAAGACATTGATGTGTGAATTATACATCAAACTTGCATATGTGACGTCATGTCGTGCGACTTTGTCAGTAGTTAGAGAGAGGAGGTAATCTAGAAGCTTTATTCCCCATAGTGGCAAGAGTTAATGAAGTAGCAGGAAGTTCAAATAGGTTATTAAGAGATCATATAAAATGCATAAAATTAAGCCAGAGAGAAGCAAGGTGATATATCGGGTCCTTCTCTGAGAATTTCGAAACTACTAGGAAAAAATAAAATGGCGAAATGAGTGGGAGTTGGGGGAAGGGGAAGAAAGGAGTAAAAATGTGTGGGTTGTCTCTTTGGAAGGCAAGAGGTATGCTACAGTCAGAACGATACAGTAATGAGAGAGCTGGGTAATTTAGCTTTTCTCAGCGATTAAACTCATATTATGTACCGGCTTTATTAATTCACCTTGCTCCCTTTTTACTGTCTCTAAGTCTTCACGTCTCTACAAAGCCGTATTTCCTCCCTCTGTTCTTTTCGTTTCGTGCTGAAGCTCAATTTGCGATTATTCTATACACGGAACTTTCGTTCAGTGTAGGAAGTACGGTAAAAAATGAACGTTATGTTTTGAGACATTTCTTTTTCTTCTTATCATTTTCTCTTCTCTCTTATACCTTTATTTTCTCTTTACGACTTGTATTTCGATATCTTCCGAACTTCACTGCACGAAGCAACGTGTGACAGTGAACAGAGGCTCCTTTGTGGAGTACTGTCATATAGGCCATGAGAGAATATGAAGGTGGAGTTAACGTTTGGGAATATGCCATGCTGGTGTGCTGGTGTGCGTGTGTGTGAAGTGTGTTTGTTGTAAACAGGGCTGAACACACAAGTGAAAGTATTTCGTACTAAATTATTTAATTAACTTCTTAGCCCATGTTTTTATATAACGCTTGCCAAATGGTTATCCTGTTTATTCACTAGAATGTACGTGTTTCTGTCAAACTAATTAAAGAGCCGAGCGCCATGTTCTGTATCCATCAAGAGAAGAATTTTAAAAAATGATTAATATTTATTAGATCAATTAGCAAGGCGGATGAATGAGTGTTCTTGTTAAAAGAAGGTTTATACTAGGTGAAGATATGATGGTGAAGGAATTTTTTTTCAGCAATTCAGTTGTGTCGCTATGTTACAACAGTGCAAATTGATGTGAAATTTCTCATCGATATTGGAGGAAATGATACTGTCCATGTCTAATCGTTTTATCGACTTAGAGGGCTTAAATTTGATTTAGAGTCTAATTAAATTCAATCATAAACAGCATATTTTTCCTATTTCCTTCTTACAATGACCTCTTCTTCCATCTCACTGCAGGTGAAGAGGGTTATTGTAGCATCTGATCACACTCGGTGACACACACACACACACAAAACACACACACAACACACACACCACACTCACACACACCAAACACACACACCACACTCACAATCACACACACACACACACACACGACACACACCACACTCACAAACACACACACACAACACACACCACACCACACACACCACACACACACACACCACACACACCCCACACTCACACACCCCAAACACACACACCACACACACAAACACACACACACACACACACACGACACACACCACACTCACAAACACACACACACAACACACACC
>Ga0123354_10021765_pt1 | contig 10105 bp, 3 predicted proteins | sample TergutLab28metaG_2_FD_97872 | JGI IMG/M metagenome (GOLD analysis project Ga0123354, IMG submission 97872) | Labiotermes labralis P4 segment gut microbial communities from Petit-Saut dam, French Guiana - Lab288 P4 | ecosystem: Host-associated > Arthropoda: Insects > Digestive system > Gut ...
CACACGAGGGCGTGTACGGGAATTAAAAAACGGTCATAACTCCGTAACCGTCCAAAATCGGACACATGTTTATATGAAATTTTTGATCACAAAGACCTAGGAAATCACCTCCTGCAGTTATGCTCTAAAGTCGTGAAACACCCTGTATATTTGTGCACCTGTTGTATAAAAAATATTTTAATCGTCATTGTTGCACGGTACAAACGTGAAGAATATGTTCACAGTTGCTGATAGACTGATACAACAGCATGATCAGTCTAAATAAAATAATGATATTATTTTTCAAAACACAACAAACAACCAACAAAAATTTAAAAAAAGTTACAATTCAAATTACAAGGGCACATACTTAGTTTTCTTTTCAAGTTTAAGTTTCAGAACTTTGTGCCTTAATTAGCACCATTTCATTTCCCACCATAACCAAGTTTAACAGCGAGCGTGCATGTAATGTTAAGCAAACCAAACTCTCACTTTCTGAAGTCAAAGACACAGAGAATAATACATTAGGCATTCAATATAACTTGCCACTTCCATTCACGCGTTGTGAAAATAGACTTCGCACTGTTCCTGCAAGTGGAATTAAGAGGCATTAGTGTCCTTATTATCATGCAAATTCAACCTACAAGCAGGCAGAGTAATTAATCACATTCAGAGCTCCTTATCTTAGCAGCGTAATTGTTTTTGTTCTTTGGGTCTTTGTTTTCCTGAAGTTTTGTATTGACCTTTACCCCGTTCACTTTACATACCGTTTCTTCCGATGAAGGGGTCTAAGAAAATAAGTTGTTCTTTTGTTTTTGCCTTTAGTCATTTTCGTGAAACGATTTTCGTAGCCTAAGTAGGTCTACTAGGCATTACTAAGTAATTTGTATTTGTTACCTTTATTAGCTTAGCTTCTTAGAGAAGAATTTTTGTATTAAATTCACACTGTTAATTATTATGTAACAATTCTAAAGATTTCATAAAAACAACTGAAGGAATTACTTACCACCGGCAAGAAGTCCCAGAACAGGACCACAAGAAATGTTCAGGCATTCTAAATGGACCAGACACATTGCCGAGTGAACTGAGAGGGCGTTGGAAATTGTGAGCTTGTGTGCTGTTGCGTGACATTCAAAGTACCTTACGCAGCCATTTATTTATACGCAAAGAAACTATTTTTCGGATAAGATTTTGCATGACACACAACATGTAATTATTTACTTGGATTTCGTGACCAACACACGACATACCTTCAAACCAACCGCAAGCAGAATAGTTTGGGTTGGGCACAATATGGCCGCCAGCCGCAATGATGACGTCAAGAAGTGCTTAACTTGAAGTTCGGACCCCCCCCCGGGGAAAAACCTAAGGGGAAGGTCCCCCAGAGACCCCCTTTCTCCCTGCCCGTCCCCCGCCATAACCTAAGGTTGGGCGCCCTCCCTTCCCCCGCCTGAACCTAAGGTGGCGGGCCAAAGGCCCTTTTTCGAAGGGGCCTCTGGACCACCACATCAGGTTAAGGCGGGGGTATGGGCGGAGGCCCAACTTTAGGTTAAGGCGGGGGAGGGGCAGGGGCACGGGAGTTCTCTGGGGGAACTCCCCCTTAGGTTTTTCCCCGGGGGCCCTAACTTTAGGTTAAGCACTTCATGACGTCATCATTGCGGCTGGCGGCCATATTGTGCCCAACCCCCTCTGTTCTACTACCGCACTGCCTTGATAGCAACAGCTTCGTTAAATTTATACGTGAAATTTGAGCGATCTGTTAGAATTATTAATTGTGTTGTTAATGGCGAAACGGTGTTTTGATGAATTAAATACAGTGCGTTTTCTAGACGGCGCCTTCGTAAAGTGAGTTTATGTTATGGGGCATCCTGCTGCATGGGATAAATCGTCCGGTCCTCCGCTAACACTAAGTTATTTTGCGAGTCAGATTATCGGTGTTCTGTATTTGAATACCAACCACAGACTGCATGTTTGATTTGCGTTATTGGGATTACGGTTGAAATCCTTGTAATACTGTGTTACCAAAAGGCGGTGTCACGTGACAAACATTATTGTCGTATGAGAACGTATGAAATTACAGATAAGGTTGGAACGTAAATATGTTCAGAGCACCTAACACTACAGACTAGATAACCGGGATTTTTTTTCTGCAAGGGCAGAGTGCCCTTCCCCTGGTGTGCACCTAACCACAGGTCAAATCGGTACCAATTTTTGTGAAGCTACCCAATATCTTGAATTCCTGCTACATACTCAATGTCACCTCTTACGCTCGCACTAAAGTTAGTGTTATATATACACCTTAATTTAAGGCATGGGTCATCAACCCGCGGCCCGCCAGTTCGTATTATGCGGCTCGCGGCCACATTTCTAAATTCCGTATGTGCTATAAAAATTACACAACGATTTAGAAGGTTGCGAACACCGCCTACTCTTATTTTTCTACGTGTGGCCGGCAACCGGCCTACAATAACGGGAGTGGCCCTTCGCTACTAAAAGTTTGGAGGTCCATTGTGTAGAAGTGTATAATTTACCATGCGTGGAATTAATTCAGAAATCAAGAATACATTCACGAAGAAATTAGGAGTAATCCGAGATTTAAGTTCCTTGTTTCTGGGCTGATGGAGATTCAAGTCTTCTGGGATGTTTTTCTAGGTGAACCTGAAGATGGAGGCAGCATGGTCATCCGAAACAATGATAATAGTTATTTATCAGGCGGCAGAGTCAGTAACTATCTCCGTGGAGCAGAGTCATTCATGACTAGCTAACGGGTCCTCCTCAGCTAGTCTAGAAATTTCCCGCACTTTATGGAACTCGAAGGTTCGTTTCCGCATTCACAGGCGCCCACCACCTGTTCCTATCCTAAGCCAGAACAATCCAGTCCACGCCTACCCATCCAATTTTAACGTTATTCTCCCATCTACGCCTAGGTTCTCCAAGTGGTCTCTTTCCCTCCAGTCTCCTTACCAAAATCCTGTACACACTTCTCCTGTCCCCCATACGTGCTACATGCCCTGCCCATCGACAGAGAGTAACATCCCGGAAAACCCGAAGGAGATTAAATTCGAGGACTAATTGTAGCTATTCGGTTCAGAATATTGTATCTTATCGTCTGCAACCTAAAAAATTAAAAATTCAAAGGAGTAGAGAGAGTTTAGTAGAAGTGAGAAACTCCTCTCACACTAAGGAAGAAACACTGAATGCTGAAGAGAGTTAGCATAGTCATATTTAAACCGAAGGCGGAGAAAGAAACAGGAGACTGGGGAAGACTGCATAATGAGAACCTTCCTAATTTGCACTCCTTCCTAAATATAATTAGAATGACAAACTCCAGGAGGATAAATTGGGCACGAAACGTGGTAAGCATACGAGAGCAAAGAAATGAATACAGCATTTTGGTAGGAACACCTGCAGGTAAGAGACCACTCGGAAGAACTAGGCGCAAATGGAAAAGTATTAAAAGGGTTACAGTAGCAACTGGATGGGATAGTGTGGACTGGATACATCTGAAGTCACTTGATTCATGGACTGTGTCTCCCCCTAAAGCGTTAAAATGAAAATAATTTAAAAAATCACTACTGTTCGGGGACAGGAATGGTCTCCGGCTTCAGGCTAAAAATACAGTTAAAACCTGATCGGTTGACAGGCCAAGATATTACACATCGTTTGGCTCTTTACACGTTTGGTGTATTTTAATTTGTGGGATTTTTGCGTCGTTGATTGTTAAAACGATGATAAAAAATTAATAAGACCCGACATTTCGAAGACAGGATCAATCCCTATCCTTAGGCTAAAAATTATGGCAAAACCTAGTTGAACAGCTTTGCCTGTCTAGCCCCACGGAGTAAAGGTTTGATTGCATTTCTCGCTCGATTACGGGGAACGATCTTGTCCCCGTAACGCATTTTAGTAATATTTAGGCACATTCGCAAAATTGCGAAGAGCGAATATTAGCTTCGTCACGTCTGGTTGTCTGTCCGTCCGTCATCTCGGATCCCACTGGAGGGATTTTCATGAAATTTTATATTCGAGTATTCTTAAAAAATCTGTCGAGAAAATTCAAGTTTCAATAAAATCTGACAAGAATAACGGGTACTGTACTTGAAGACTAATAATTTTTTTTTCCCGAAAACTGTGCCGTTTGTGAGATAATGTGGAAAAATACAGTACAGCCGCAGAGGCCACAGACGACAATATGGCGGATACGCATTTCACGCTAGGTACCTAAGGCTACAGACACACACTCAGAATATGTAGTACTTATTGCCTTTCTACTACACAAATGGTTGCACAAACACGCCTGAATATTACGTTATAGCAGGTTGCCTGCCTTGTTAATTATCATTTTAACACAAGACGATGGACAAAGTTCATCAAAGAATTAAATGATTCTATACGATTATAGGATAAAAAGGTACCAGTTTCACAATATTGAACTGGATTCGCCTGGCTCAGTGGTTGGTTCTTGTGAACACGGTAATGAACCACTGGGTTCTAGACAATGAGAAATATCTCACGACTGAACTGTACTAGATTCTCAGGACACTACATCAAATAGGCCACGACCACTTCGTTCTACATTGTTTCAAATTCGTTATTTACCTAACGAGCTCGTTGACAAAAAGACTGAAATACTGACAGTGTCCTTCAAACAATACGTATAAATAAATCGTACCCTCGAACAAGCAACTCAGTAGAGAAATCAAATAGATGAGGTTGATGTGGGCGCGGAAGTATTAGTCTGCGCCTGGGAGACAAAAGAATGTCTGTGAGATGTTACCAGACAAATCTGAAAGAGGTGTACCATTTGGAGGAGTCAGGCGTAGATGGAAAAATAGACATAATATTAGCCTTAACTAACATGGATGTGCCGATCCCAGTGGCCGCGAAGTCTAAGGCGTAGGTCTGCGGCCGCTCGCTTACTGTGATTGCGGATTCGAATCCTGCCGAAGGCATGGATGTCTGTCTCCTGAGTGTTGTGTGTTGTCAGGTAGAGGTCTCTGCTTCGTGCTGACCCCTCGTCCGGAGGGTTCCTACCGAGTGTGGTGTGTCTGAGTGTGATCGTGAAGCGTCGATAATGAGGAGGCCCTGGCACATTGGGGGCTGTTGCGCCGTGAAAAGCAAGAAAGAACATGGATGTGAAAGAACACACAACTAAGTTTAGAAACCAGCAGCGTGCCCTGCAAGTACTGTAATGAACCCTCGGCTGGAAAAAAAGCGGGGACACTAACGTACTAAGCCATGAGGCTCAAATACACGGAAACACAGGATTCTGGTTAGCTGAAGCCCTTGAAACATAACAAGAAGCAGCTCGATTATTGCATCAACTGAGCATGTTTTTACACGTGTTGTACAACTCTCTACTCTCTACATATGTCACATCCTCGTTTTTCCATTTCCCTCTCCTCATTTAAATGCATCTTGTCCTTCTTTCTAAATGTCTGGCTCATCGCTTACAGCTTTACTTCTGTGGAATTAGCTTCTCCCGCCATCCATCTCTGTCGTCCTCCTAATGTTTTCTTCTATCTTCCACCCTCTTTCCGTGCTCTTTAAATGACCGAGTATAAATGCAGTTTATACAATTCTGTTTATTTATCTGTTCTCCCCTTCATCTTCTTCCCTTTCTACACCCATTTTCTCGCCCTCACGTTGGTTTAATTATCCTAATTGAAGACTTGCTTTATCTCGAAAACGACATAATTCAGCACCGTGAATTTAACGAGACTTGGCAACGCTGAACCTCATTATTATTGCTCTCTCGCTATTCTCCTGCACATTCCATCCACACATCGAGATAAAAATTCGGTTTTGAAACAGCATCAATTACATCCCCGTCGTCCAGTAATGAAGTTCGGACAGATTCTCTTATTTGGCTAGGTGTTTAAAATATGTGCATTTCCTTTACTGGAGTAGGGACAGCGAAGTCGTTATAGCGACTAAACTACGGGCTGGAAGCTCCGGAGTTCGTAAACCGACTGTGGCAGAAGTTCTTCATTTCTGCAAAACGCCCAGACGGGGTATGGGGACCCACTAAGCCTCTTATTTAATAAGTTACGGGGTTCTTACTGGCGATAAGAAGGGCGGGTCAGGATTTAGAATGAGTGGAGCTTTACGTCTACTCCCCCCCTATAACCCCTTTCGGGCGTGGACAGAGACAACTTTTATCTTTTTACACTCCTTTTTTAGGAGTCGAGAGAGTGTTAAACTGTAAAAAAGAACATAGCAAAAAAAGTTAATAAAATAATCTAATGACTTGAAATTTAAAGTTCCGAAAAGATGGCTGTATTTACAGAACGACACTAAAATTGATAGCATACAGATATGTGCTGCGCAGTGCTGCTACCTACAGGAAGATTTTTGGCAAATGTGGACAATTCAGCGCTGCCATTTTATGTTTCTTCTCGTAAATAAATAATTACCAACATACAGAACTGTAACCTACATACATAATGCAAGACGGGCAAAATGTAGCATGGTATAAGTGTCACAGCTACAAAATCGTTGCAATACTTAGTTACAAGTTGTACCTGTGCACATAATTTGCACGTAGAAACAGTAAAATATAAATAGACAAAAATTCCAGCATCTTGATCTTAATAAACATTCAATATTTTATTCGCTAATGCTCGATGCTAGGCAATTTCTTTCGAAGATCAACGGATAATCAGCAACGTGCAGACAGGAAGCAAATATAAAATAAAATAAATAAAATAAAAAAGTTGAAATCAACAGTGCTGCCTCAAGTGGAGGCCAAAGGAAGTATAAAAAATATTTTAGCTTCCCTTGACCTCCGCTTGAGACAGCACTGTCAATTCTTAAAGTTCGTCTTTTGCCAAAAAAAAAAAAATTCCGAGAAAAATTAATAACTGTAACGGATACTGATATCTGCACGGAATCTTAGTGTAAGCTCTCTAAAACTATCTTGGAAAGATCGGTTCGGTTGATCATGATGTCGCAAACAAACCTTAGCGTATCAATATACATGATGACGATTATCTCAGCCAAAATTGGGACGTTCGATTTGAAAAACACAACACTGTCAAAAGAGATTTAAATTCACTGCAGATAAACAAGGCATATTTGTATTTAACCTTTTGGCGCCGGAACTATTTTTTTAATTTTAGCACACTCTGTATATAAAATGTGAATAATACAGAACCAAATACATTAGAATTATGAAACAAACTGCATTTTGAAGAGAGAAAAAAACGGACAGTATATGCCATGTTTAAAATATTCAGTACCTATATTTGTTGAATAAATATATAAAATGCAACTTTAGAGGTTAGCGGTGCGGTACGACCACTACAGTTGACATTAGGCGTCAAAAGGTTAATCAAGCAAAGTGATATTTCAGTATACTGAACAGGTTATGAAATGGTTAACTGCACAGTCAGGGTTCAGTTACAGAAACGACAGAGATACTTTTCTCCACAGCGTCAAAACAGGCTCTGGCAAACACTCAAGCTTCAATTCCGAGAGCAACGGGGCCCTACTAACTCAGGAGTACATCAACCGGAGCATGAAGCTGACCACCGACCGCCATAACCGACATTAAGAATGTGCGCAGCTAACCCACTCCTCCATACACTTTCATGATGTAATGGTCATTAAGAGTGGTGAATTTGAAAGGATCACATATCACCTCCCAGCCAGTGACCGAGAGAGAAATATTCAAGTTTTTCGACCGTTATTCGCAACTTTCCGTCGACGCTGTTTGACACCCTTATTTTCAAATCATTATAAAATCGATTAAATGTTTGATACAAGGCTTAGAACTTGCTGCCATGACAGCATGCAATATTAATTCATCAATTCGGTATTCGCTTGTCATGTGAAAGTCATTAATTCATAACAATAATTGCACTCCATATATTGAAACTGTCATCGCTACAGTTAACACTAATAGCATGAGACATGCAAACCAATACTGTAACAACCTGAGGACAAGTGCGTACCTCAGAACGATGATATCGACTACAGTTCCAGTGGGCAACAGGATCGCAATCCCGGTGGTGGCCTTGTGAGGATTTTACCGTCTACCGCAGCGTGTAAACAATGCATTTGGTGCGCAGATAATACGTAAATCAGTCCATCGAATGTCAAAATGCATGACGATTATTTCCCAAATACCACTGTTTGATGGGCTTGGAAGAAGAGAAGTTCTCTGCGAGGTAAGAACTGACTTAGTAACGCGTAGGCCTAATTTATAGTAACCTCAGTCTTCAGAGGTGCACTACAGTTTATCATCAACAAACTATTTAAAGACAGTGACATTTTAGACTTGCGGTTTATATATTTCTCCGGAAACAAACGTGGAAATTCATTTGGTCCTATTTGATACGCCAGCATGTGTGTGTGTGTGTGTGTGTGTGTGTGTGCGCGCGCGCGTGTATGTATGTATGTATGCATGCATGTATGTATGTGTGTGTGTATGTATGTATATATGTATTTATGTATGTATGCATGTATGTATATGTATGTGTGTATGTATGCATGTTTGTATGTATTAGTGTGTGTATTTATGTATGTATATATACGTACGTATGCAAGTATATATACATACACACTCAAACACACACATACAAAATGTATGCTTGTACAAAATTCAGTAGTAAGCTCCGCACACCACAACAAGCAGCACAGTTCATACCACTATATGTTCGGAAACAAATAGATTTCTAGGCACAGCCCACACGTTCGCAAGCCCTCAACCCACCAGAATTGTACCTGTGGGGACACTTAAAACGCTAGTGTGTTCAGCAGCAGTTGGAAATGACAGACAATTCACCAACGCATTTTATGCCTGTCAAACTACCTCGCAAACGCCCCGGGACGTTTGAAAGGGTGCGACAGTCCATGATCGGAAGTCCACTGGCCAGCATTGATTAGACGCACGATATTTTCAGCATTTGTTGTGAACTTTGACTTGAAAAACAACAAGAACTCAATACTTATTAAATTGCGAAAATGTTTTGTAAATGTATTATGTCAGCTGTAAATAAACAATTGCCGAGTGACGGTACTAATCGTTGAATATTCTCTTTTAATTAAACAAAAAAACTTCTCATTTTCGGACATATATTTGTATGAATTTTTTCTTCGTTTTGATGAGAAGACTGCACTCCTGAAGTTTCTCTAACTATTATAGATACATCCTGTATGCTATTACATTATTTAGAAACTTCTAGATTTTAGATACAAACAGAAATTCTATTCTCTTACATTGTTGAATCTCTTCCGTATTTTCGATATATTTATTATTTAGCTGTTTTTAGGGTTTAAGGTCTTCGAGTCCCATAGAATTTAGATTATTATAGAGATCTCTGTCTTACAGAGCTATCTGAATTTGGAGTCTCTTGAATTTAGTCCGTCAGTTATCGTACGGAATTAACAGGGCTTAGAGATTAGCGTAATTGATCGTTTAGAGTATTTCCGAGTTCTTAATTTTTAGAGTTACAAATCTAGGAGACGTAAGAGTCTTCTAGAGTTCAGACTCCCTTTGATTCTAGAATTCGCGAGAGTTTAATACATTTAGAACCTAGGGTCGTATACAGACTGAAGTGTTCAGAGTCCAGAGCCACTGTAGAGTTACAGTCGCGGGAGTATGCAGTCTCTTAGAGTACAGAGACGTTTAATAGTTTAGGCTCTTCAGATTTAAGAATGCATAAGATGTTACAATCCTCTAGAGTTTAGAGCCTCTTGCTAAAACGTTTTTGGTATTTATTGCCTCACAATTTAGAATATCAGAGAAATTAAAGTCTTCGGAATTTAGAGTAATTTAGAGATTGCAGTCATTAGAGTTTACATTTTTATTAGAGTTTCGGCTGCGGTATTTCATAACAAATGAAGTCAAGGGTTAAGATTCCTTTACGTTTTATATGCCTTCAGATTGTTGACTAAATTAGCCTTAAAAATGTCAGGTTTCAAGTCTCTTACAGATTCGTGTTTAAATACAATCTCTGAGACTCAGCTTTGCTGTTCGGATCAATTCTAAAATGAGCCATCCCCGTTGTGTGTACATAAACAATAGGTGTGGGTATCAGTCAATAACACAACAATATCTAAAAAAGATGTTTAATAAAGGATGAAGTAAACTACATGTTTCGGCCTAATGTGGCCATCATCA
>Ga0123354_10021769_pt1 | contig 10105 bp, 5 predicted proteins | sample TergutLab28metaG_2_FD_97872 | JGI IMG/M metagenome (GOLD analysis project Ga0123354, IMG submission 97872) | Labiotermes labralis P4 segment gut microbial communities from Petit-Saut dam, French Guiana - Lab288 P4 | ecosystem: Host-associated > Arthropoda: Insects > Digestive system > Gut ...
GGGCCTGTGACACTGTCAGTGGGGGCCTGTGACACTGTCAGTGGGGGCCTGTGACACTGTCAGTGTGGGCCTGTGACACTGTCAGTGGGGGCCTGTGACACTGTCAGTGGGCCTGTGACACTGTCAGTGGGGGCCTGTGACACTGTCAGTGGGCCTGTGACACTATATGCAATACAGTTTGTTGTTCATCCTCGAATAAATTTAATGACAAAGTATTAAATGTTAAGAAAAATCCAACCAGATGCAACTGTATGCAGATATTTGTTTACTGCAAAGTCACTCTACATGTTTCGGGTGTCACAGCACTCATCATCAGGAGTATTAAAACTGTAACCGCAGCCTCCGGTACAGGTCATAATACTGGTACAGCTACTTCCCTCCAACGTGGCCCGATCGGGCACGTTGGAGGGAAGGGCACAAGTAAAGTGACTTTGCAGTAAACAATTATCTGCATGCTGTTGCATCTGGGTGGATTTTTATTAACATTGAATTAAGATGCACGAAACCATGAGTTTTTTTTAAAAAAAAAAGACAAAGTATTACTTGTGTCTGAAAGCCGAGCGAAGGAAGTGCAGAAGGTCTAAAGGCTGACTTTAACGCTTCCTTACCCACTGATTTGGAAGGTGGTAGTGGACATGTTCTGTCTCCGAACGATTTGTCCTATACCCACTGCTTATTAGAACTGATCGATGTTGGGTTTCGGCAGAAAGAGAGAGCGAGAGATAGGTAGACAGACAGAGGAAAGTCTGTCTGTAACAGAAGTCGAAATACGAACATACACCGGACACAAACCATTCAATTTTTCGAAGTGAGACGTTCTGACTGTTGACCTGAAGCCAACTGACACACAATACCTGCCGTTTCAGAGCTACAGTGCAGCCATTGAACATCCAGCGAACAGCGATATTCTGTACGCTACCAAAATTCGCTACTTTTAAATACAGAATGCAACACAACACGGTGCTTGATAGAAGTTCTAAAAAAATATCAACAGATCGCTCTGTTTAGGGTTGCTAAATTCACTAAGTGTATAAACGTGTCAACCAAGTTTGCGGATGGACTTTCTTTTATAAAATTTACAAATATGGCAGCACTGGAATATTTAAGCATACTCCTGATAATTTCAAAGTTCTACAGTGCAAACCTATATATGCTCATCTGCACTATTCTGAGATTTTACACAGACTAGAATGGTAATTCCGTACGGACGTTTCGGGACAAAATATCGGTTGACCCTTGAAGATGAGACCGATTGGTCGTACTGAAAGATCGGTACGGAACTAGGACTCTAAGCTGTGGAACATCCCAGAAGAGCGTAGATCTCATTTACATCACGGCCGGAGCCTGAAATCATGTACTAAACATGGCGACGTACATGCGGATAGAAATATCTCAGACTTCAGCACAGAGAGGATGAATTGAAGCTATGTTTCCTCTAAATTTCTATGGAAATAGTTCTTCTTTTCCCTTCTGATTGTACATTAACATTGAAATTCTATCTTAAATATCCCCTTTTAGTGGATTCAGACCCGTAGCCACAAAGCTACCTGCTGCAGTTTTACCTGTTTGTACTTGCAGGTGTGCATTGTCAATGGGTAAAGTTATTTCCTAACATACTACTGCACTCTTGTGTTGAATTAATGAACGTGTTATTTCTTCTCAATATTGTTTCAATAGTTCCTGTACAGTGGCTGGAATTTGTGTGTAGAAAGAGGTGGCAAACAAAATATGACTACGTGATTTCTCGCTCTGACGATTAAATGTAGGCTTCTTATGTGGCTACAATGTCCGTTTAAAACGAACAACGTGGGATCCGATGCAAATGGTTTTGTCACTGAAAGGAGGATTTCAAACGAGGCCCTAATACTTCAAGACTAAATAAACCATTTGGCTGAAACTAGAATATTGTGCTTTTAAGAGCTCCTATGGTGAGAATATGTTCTAAATTCTAGAGTGGAAAAATGAGTAGACGTGGGAAAATATTTAGTAGCAACCATTGGTACAGCAGCCGTTACTAAAGAGGCCCTCTCTGCCGCAGTTAAAGCCCAGTAAGTTTGAGGGTTGTTTGACCGTGCAGCTTCATCACGAAATAAAGTGAAATGCGAACTTGATGCAACAATGTAATTTATTGATGTTTCCTTAGCTCGACATGTTTCGGGCGCATACGCCCATCATCAGGAGCACTAGATGTTGAGTTGCAGGATGTGGTTTTCTGCACCGAGTTTGTAGATGGGTGGTGGTCATGAGAGCTGCTGCGTGGGTCGTGTGTATGGCACCATCCGAACCGTACACACGACCCACGCAGCAACTCTCATGACCACCACCCATCTAAAAACTCGGTGCAGAAAACCACATCCTGCAACTCAACATCTAGTGCTCCTGATGATGGGCGTATGCGCCCGAAGCATGTCGAGCTAAGGAAACATCAATAAATTACATTGTTGCACCAAGTTGGCATTTCACTTTATTCCCAATAAGTTGTTTGCCTTCTAGTACAAGAATGTTGGGATGCTAATTCTGAACTACTTTTGACCCGGTTTCATATGCACTGAGAATACCTGAAGGTGGTGTTAATCTTGACCTGCAAGTGCAGTGCTTCTTCGTTCCAATCAAAGAAAATGCCCACAAGTTCTCTGCTGAATCCTGCAGCTCTGGCAATAAATATCGTCTTTGGATGACGCAACGACAACGTACGGTTTTTTCGTTTCATACGTCGTTTGAAGCAGTCGTTGGCAGCTGCTTCTTTGACATCTGAGCATAAGTTTTGGATTTTATTCCCCACAGCTAATTAAAAGTTAGTATTTCACATCGTTCTGAGCAAATGAGAAAATATAGTAAAATGGATAAAAGGGCAAAGGATAAGCTGGTTGGATCGCCTAGAGAGAATGGAGGAGGACAGGATGCCCAAAAAGATCTTCACTCAAGAACTGGAAGGGATGAGAAGAAGGGGAAGACCCAGGAAAAGATGGAAAGATGAAGTAGACAGAGATCTTCAAGTGCTGGGAGTGAGAAGATGGAGAGAGTTGGTGGCAGATAGGAAAAAATGGAAGGACATTGTTCGATAGGCCAAAGCCCACAGTGGGTTGTAGTGCCAATGGAAGAAGAAGAAGAAGAAGAAGAAGAAGAAGAAGAAGAAGAAGAAGAAGAAGAATTTCACATCGTTCCCGGCGGATTCGAAGTATCTCCACACCTCTGATGGCAGATATGAAACAGCCTGTCTTTAAGAGCTGGAGGGAGAGTGGTCATACAATCCAGTAATGATCGGATAGCTTAGAAGAGTGTGATGTGGAGTGAACATTAGCAAATAGAGTAAAACCGCGAAGCGTTATTTCTTGGAAGCTGCAAAGTAGACCATTACCTTTTTTTTACATACTACCCTGATGGCTTCTCCGGGTCTTGGTGTCTCATGACTTCGACCTCGATCTCATTCCTCCTGCACTGGAAACTGGAAGAAGCAAAGTGTCAGTCAAGCATCCCAACCTCCTATTTCTGTTGGAAAGAGAACAACGTAACGCACATTTCCAGACAATGTAACTCTTATATATGCACTGCTGGGTTTCCAGAAGCGTCTGCGGTTGTGCTTTATCCCATCTCCGAGTTTCTTTTTATTGAAAGTATTTCAACATTCTTTTTTAGGCCTAAGGGGGGTGGGGTAACAGGAGAGTGGAGAAAACTACATAATAAGGAGCTTAATGATATGTACTGCTCACCCAATATTGTTCGGTTAATAAAACCGAGAAGAATGAAATGGGCGAGGCATGCAGCACGTATGAGAAGAGGAGATGAGTATATAGGGTTTGGTGAGGAAACCTGAGGGTAAGACACCCCTTGGGAGACTCAAGCATAGATGAAAAGATACTACTAAGATCGATTTTCAGGTAGTGGGATATGGGGACTTGGAGTGGATCGAGCTGGCTCAGGATAGGGACAGGGGGGCAGGCATGTGTGAATGCGGTAATGAACCTTCGGGTTCCATAAAATGCAGGGAATTTCTTTACTAATTGAGAAACGGTTAGCTTCTCAAGAAGGATTCTGCTTCATGGAGTAAGTAAGAAAGTAATTCCGACGTTCTTAGGCTATCTAATTTTAAACTACACATTTGGTTTGTTAAAAGAAAGAGCCATTCAACACGACAAGTACTGTAGGTCACTGTGCGACCTAATTGCAGGTTTCCGACATTTACGACCTCTCACTTCTACAATCTTAATGACCGTCGTGCAGAACCTACCGGCGCCAGAAGTGTCACTCTTGATGTCGCAGACTGAAAACACACTGACTGACTGACTGACTGACTGACTGACTGCACCAAGATGCAACTCACTCCGTCAGTAGGCGGGAGGTCACAGCATCTTTGGTAAAGGTAAAGGTAAAGTTAAAGTGTACCCTGGTACAGGCACTGAGGCTCTGTACAGGCGGTACAGCCTATAGGGGGGTAGAGGTATAGCTGTACTCTTTCTTGACCACGGCACTAGAAGGGGGTGAGCGGTCAGCGTCACGTCTCGGCCGCTCTTTACCCCCGGGAAAGACCCGGTACCCATTGTACATGAGGCTCGGTGGGCCCCAGGGCCGGTCTGGACAGTTGCAGAAAATATCGCCTTCCACCGGGATTCGATCCCCAGACCGTGCAGCCCGTAGCCAGTCGCTATACCGACTATGCTACCCGGCCCACCACAGTAGCTTTCGTCATGGTAGAATAATTTGTTATTTCACTTTACTGCAGGACTGCAGTACAAAGTCGTGCTATCTGAAATGATCAAACCCATCCGACATTTGCTCTTAAGTAGATGAACAAGTATATGGAGAGACGGAATTGATGCAACGTTTTGGTAAGGGAACAGGGCCCTTGCTATACCTATCTTATTTTAGGGGATAATAACAAGATGCATTTGAAGAAACAGAATTTTAATATTTGGACAAGATTCTACTGACACTAATGTATTATCATTTGTGAAGTCGTTATTAACTTCCGGTGTCCGTATAAAAAGGAAACGGTTTTGTCAAGACAAATCCTTCATTATTAAGTCAGCTAGTTTCAAGATTCCGTTCATTATTTCGGAAATGATTGGCGGGGTTTGGGTTGCAACCGAGACCAATTTTAATGTTCATCTGTGTGTTTCTCACTGTCTGTCATCATAAGGGCTACCGAAGAACCAAAGTTATGAATAGCTTGGACTTACGACATTCAGAGGTCCAGCAGTACCCCGCAGCAGCGAGGTGTAACTTTGACCATGTTGCAGCAGCACCACCACGCATGGTCGTAAGCTGCCGGTGTTTTCGTCGGGTGGCGGAAGCACAACGGACGTCCGTACAACATGATTGTGACAACATTACTGCATGTGAATAAGTTAGAGGATCGTGGTACCAGGAAATGCGTTTATAGGAAATGAGGTGTCATATTACGTCATTGTAATCTATCACTGACCCACCCACCAGGGGTGGCTCTACTATCCAACCAGAAAACATCAGCTCTAGGATTCAAGTACTACCACGAAATCCAGTTCAGAATTTACAAACAGAGACACCAATTTTAGTACATTTACCTGATTGGCATTCTATTTTATTTAAGAGCTGTCAGACCTGTAGGTTTAGGGAGGGGGCGAGGCTTCGTCCGGTCCACGAAACTGAAGGCTCCAATTCTGTCTTCCGGCAGTCCTTATTTGAGTAATAATATACCTTGTTCTCAGTCATTATAGACTGCAAGTTGGGCGATTTAAGTATTTGGGTTCGAATCGAGGTGAAATCGAGGATTTTCCGTTGACCACCACGTTCAGGCGGCTTCTGAGGCCTATCTAGCCATCCTTGTTAAGAAGTACCGGGCGGCCCTTTCCTTTGAGGGAACCAGCTGGTACGTGAAGACGATTGCTTACCTACACCTAGCTCCGAGTGTAAGATGGAATGGATCTATACTTTACTCCCTCCATACATCTTCAGCCGTGGAAATTAATTAAGCAGCTGTGATATGTACAACTTTCCTCCGCACACTAATGAGAATTAACAGCTGTTGACATCCATACACGTTCAGTTCATTCTAGTTTAACTTCGCGGAAATTCAGTTATATGCGGGGTTTACAGTTTTTCGCTGCGGAGTAGCTAGGGTGTCCTTTCTTTTCGGATATGACGTCGCGTCACTGGGCAGCTGGTTTCAGATGTTTCGAGACAACGTAATGGTCTCATCTTCAAGGATCGAAACACCCAAAAGTCCTCTTAAACATTTAAGGCCTTGAGGATGAGAATATACCGATGACAACATAACGATGACAATATAACGATGCATCGAAATGTCGGGAACTTATTAACCAGTGACGTGGCTTCGCATCCAGGAAGAAAGGATATTTCGAGCGTCCAGTTTTGTTCGATACTGTACCGGAAACTGACAGCTGGACGTGTTTATTTGTTTATTTATTAAAATGACGGAACTTCCACTATCTGGCCGTAACACAGCAATGTAATTATTATCAGGAAGTTTTGCTTAAAATCCAGGAAGGTATGAGTATCTGAATTGTAACGTCTTCCTCTTTATTCAGTTTACTTCCACACAGTCTCTCCGTCTGGTCGTTTCTAGCAGGCTGTGTAAGGTACTAACGCACATTGCTATCTAACACACTGCTGTTCTCCACTAGACAAGCACAGTGCCCAAGTCGATATATCGGAACGTCATGAGCTTTTCACCAAACCGCTGTCAGAACGTTAGGAAAATTGTGTGACGTCACTTTCGTAGCTTTGTAGCATTTAAACAGAAGTCTATGATAAGATACAGCCGATCCCAGTGGACGCGCGGTCTAAGGCGTGGGTCTGCGGCAGCTTGCTTGCTGGGATTGCGGTTTCGAATCCCACCGAAGGCATGTCTGTCTGTCTGTGTGTTGTGAATATTGCGTTTTGTCAGGTAGAGGCATCTGCGTCGGGTTGATCACTCTTCTAGAGGAGTCATACCGAGTGTGAAGTGTCTAAGTGAAGTCTCTTAAGGGGTGGCCATGAGCCGGAATCGGGTCGAAGCGCCACCACAGGAAAAAATGATATAATACAGGGGCCGGGATGTCGTAGTCACTATAGTGACCAGGCTACGGGGTAAATATTCGGGTTTCGAATTCCAGGTGGGACAAGAAACTGATCTTTTCTCCAAAAAAAATTCAGTCTCCAGGGCCCACCCGGCGTGCTCTCCAGTGAGTAAAAGGAAAAAGGTAAAGTGCACCTTTGTATATGCACCGAGGCTCTGTACAGGCCATACGGCTCAAAGGGGGAGTAGAAGTATAGCTCTACTCTTTCTTGACCACGGCATTAGAAGGGGGTGAAGGGTCAGCGTCACGCCCCGGCCGCTCTTTACCCCCGGGAAAGACCCGATACCCATTGTACAGGAGGCTATGTGGGCCCCAGTGCCGGTCTGGACAGGTGCAGAAGATCTCGCCCCCACAGGGATTTCGATCCCCGGACCATCCAGCCAGTAGCCAGTCGCTATACCGACTGAGCTACCCGGTCCACTCTTCAATGAGCACAGAGGGCTTTTTTCCGGGGGTAAAGCGGCTGATGCACGAGACTGACCGCTCACCTGAGGTTAAGAATCGATGGAGCTATACTTCCACTCCCCCCTGTGTAACTTCATAACGTATATAGCGACAGACGTACCGTTTACGCGATCTTATAGGCAGGCAGCTAATTACGTAAATGCGGTTTGCGTTAAGAACTACGGAGATAGACTCATCTGTAGATATTTTCAGCTTATCAGGTGGCCGCTTATGCGGTTTAAAATTTCCCCCGTCAGTTGCGTGTTAAATAATTAAATATAGTGGTGTATGCTACAACGAACGATCCTACAGCGAACGAATGCTACAACGAACATGTTTTATCAATAAAACCAGGATGCTACAACGAACACAGATGCTACAACGAACGTGGAGAAATACTATTTTATGCTTTTTAAAATGTTTTTATTATGGAAAGTTCGATTCTAATTTCCATTAGGGAAAGATTTTTTATGCTCTTCATGTGCGTTAGATTGTTTATGCTTTTCATTAGGACATTTTGTTCATAGTTTTCACTAGGGAAAGATTGTTTATGCTTTTCAAATGTACATGTATACTGTATAAAAGTTAAATAAATTAATTTTATATTATTTTTATCCTTATATTTTTTATTTTGTTTTATATTTTTCCTATTTAAATGGTTGTGTTGGATGGCAACTTTGCTCTAGGCTGTGAGTCTGGAACGGATTGCAACTAAATACATATATTTCAATGTATGCTAGAACGAACAGATGCTATAACGAACGAGGTTCTAGACGTTTGTTCTAGCATACTCTACTGTACACAAAAACAGTAAACAGTAAATTTTAAGAATGTCTAATAGGTCGGCCGTTGTTGATGATGAAACGACTTCTTGCAACTAACGTGTCAGCATTTGGTTCACTTTTACCCATTCACCTGTTCATAATTACGATAGTCTGGAAAGTGTTAACGTGAAACAGACGCTGTTAGGGCAGCACACAAGTGAACCTCACTGATGGCGTTTCATCTGAGACGTCACGAAGATTATTATACAATGACATGAGCATTTAAGAATGAATAATTTATGAAGAATTTATTTCTTGTTTCTTTGCCAAGCATGTCGAATGGAAATTGAATGACAGTCCGTGAATGAAGGCTCCGTGTTACACATCAGTGCTGACAAAATTACTCTTGCGACATCACGGCGCAAGGTACATGAATGTAACTTGGCGCCTGTGAGAGCACCGGACTGAAAACTGATTAGGTGTTGTCGTGTGAAGTCAAAGCCGTCATAAATTGCACCTGCATATTCATGTACAAATTGATTGAAATTTCTTGTTTAAGACAATTATGTGGTTAATGGAGACTTCAAGGCATGTAGTAGGTTAATAAGTTCGTAAGGACTATAAGTTTTGGGAAGATCTTTACTGCTGCTTTCCTTTGAATTGTTGAACAATATGATGAGGGTAGCAGGAACCACCCTCACGGTGCTCAGTCTATCAGTTGCTAAGCTAAACAAAAAGGGCCGAACTTTTTGTGTAGCCTTAAGATTCCTTAACACATTCACAGGAACCTGCCTTTAGAATAGGGGTGCACGAATCGTGGGAGTCAGATCTCCATGACGACTACATATATTACAGTGGCGCTTTATATTTGTGGATTCACAGTATGAAACTTACCTTGTATTACTCTTCTGGCGCCTAGAATTTTCAGGTGATATCTAGATTCTTGGAAAATTTGTGTACTGCATTAGACCCTTCTCACACCCACATGGATCTAGCCCACGAGTTCGTCTCCTGTTTCTGTCAGAGTGTCTGAGCAGCTACCTTATGTCTCCTAAATGTTTTCTTCCCTTTAGGTTATGCAATGAAAATTTCATATGATGTTTTTCTGTCGACAGTGCGTGACAATTGCCGCACCCAACCAAACTCACCCACCTGCCCTTGGTCATTCTACTCGTAATTATACATGATGAAGATTACAAATTATTAATCTTCTCACCAAACAACTTTCCCAGATTCCTCTTATTTTCTCTTCTTATTTCGAAATAATTTCCTACCACCTCCTCTCCCCCCGTATCAAAACATGCATTCCATGTTTCATCTCTTTTAAGGCGGAGGACCACGTTTGAGACCCGTACACATCAGCAAGCTAACTTGTAATTGTGTAATAATAAAATAATATAAACAGCCAACTAGATGCAACAACAATAATAAATGTTATTAGTTTCAATCAGCTCAACATGTTTCGGGCGATAATTTCACCCATGCTCAGGAGCACTAGATTTTTTTTTTAGCTTGTGGTATAATGCACCGACGATGCTGCCTGCCATTGTCGGTGCATTATTCCACAAGCTGTAAATAGAGTCTAGTGCTCCTGAGGATGGGCGAAATTATCGCCCGAAACATGTTAAGCTGATTGAAATTATTAATAAAATTATTATTGTTGCATCTAGTTGGCTGTTTATATTCTATTGTACAGTGGTTGTTCCACCTCATCCTGGTCACCAGCAGGCAGCATCGCCGGTGCATTATACCACAAGCTGTAAACACAGTCTAGTGCTCCTGAGGATGGGCGAAATTATCGCCCGAAACATGTTAAGCTGATTGAAATTATTAATAAAATTA
>Ga0123354_10021771_pt1 | contig 10103 bp, 9 predicted proteins | sample TergutLab28metaG_2_FD_97872 | JGI IMG/M metagenome (GOLD analysis project Ga0123354, IMG submission 97872) | Labiotermes labralis P4 segment gut microbial communities from Petit-Saut dam, French Guiana - Lab288 P4 | ecosystem: Host-associated > Arthropoda: Insects > Digestive system > Gut ...
GACGATTGAGAATGCGCTAGGCTTTGATTGAGGAGCGACAACGCATAGGGAAAAAGCCGTCGACAAGCATTTATTCAATTTATTCAACACAGGTTCTAAATATATGTAAAAAGTAGAGACGTTAATCTCTACTTTTTGTTTTACTCATTTATATCAAATAATTGTCCGCTCAAAACCACTGATGCTGTTGGCGATGCTGCCATAGGAGCTGCCGTGTCTGTTGCTGCAGGAGCTGTAGTATCAGTTGGTGATGGTGCAACTGTATCTGTTGGAGCTACTGTCGCAGTTGGAGCAGCAGGAGTAGCCGTTACTACTGGAATACTAGCAATTACCGCTTTCCCTAAAGAAAGAATCTTTATTGCTGCAGCCCTATCGAGTATCGTCTCTGGCCTAAACGTATTATCGTCATATCCATTAACAACTCCTTGTTGTGTCAAATACTTAACTGCATCAATTGCCCAATCCGGAATAGTGCTTGCATCAGCGTATCCTAGTGTAACCCCAGATACATCAATTGCCGCTTTTGCCGTTGCTGCATTGTAAATCATTTTCACAGCTTGGTCACGTGTTAAAATGTCATCTCCTGCAAAATACCTTTGCCCATTCACATCAACGCCGTCAATGACCTTACTATAATATGCTGCTTTAGCATATGGAAGCTGCCAAGCCGGAATAGTATCTGCAAACGGATTTGCCTGATTTGCATAGTCAGCCACATTTAATCCAAGAGCATTATCTAATAAAATCACAAAATCGCTCCGTGTAACTGGTGTTGTAGGCAAGAAGAAGTAATCGTTTCCCACTTTCGGCCCGATAAATGTGCCGTCTCTTGCTTCTTTATCAGCATATGGCTGAACCCATGAACCAACTATATCTACATACCCCCAAGGCTGAATAGTTGGTGTAGGTGCGACCGTAGGTGCTATGGTTGGAGTAACAGTCGGCGTTATTGTTGGTGTTGCTGATGGCAATGACTGAATATTGAATAATATAGAACCAACGCTTGCACCTCCGGCACTATCACCAGCTACAAAATAAAACATATCAGCTGAAGTTGCAGTTGGATCTGAAGTATATGAATAAGTTCCATCCGAATTAACTGTTAAAGTTCCGTGCGGTGTGCCGTAAGGATTCGTACGCGCTTCTGTGTCAGAATCACTAAGAATTTGGAAATAAAGTGTTCCTCCGGGTTCTAGCCCTGCTGTTCCTTCTACTGTTGTAAGTTGCCCTGACACTGTGCTGCCTGCTGGAACTGCTGTTGGATAAGTTTGATCCTCTGCTGTAATATTTGATTTTATAATGTTTACTGTAACTGTTGAAGTGCTCACATTACCATCATCATCTAATTGATAATCAAGTGTGTCAGTAGTTGCTGCCCCAGTTACATTCGAATCAAGCCTTGCTGTGTATGAAACTGAATCATCCGTTATCGTACCTGTCCCTAATGATGTCAAAATTATCTTTGTTAACCCAGGCGCTGGTGTTATGCTCGGGTCGATAAAGTTATAATCAAGTGTCCCAGCTGGTGTCCCACCATCGTTAGCAAATGTTGTCGATGCAGTCCCGCCAGCATAAACTGTCAAAGTTGTAGCCGCTGCCCCCGTTACCGCGAAAACAGGCAAAGCAAAGCCTAGCGCAAAAACGGCAGTTGTTATAATAGCTGTTATTTTTTTAAGCATTTTTTTCCTCCATAAAATTTGTTTTGGTAATTTTAATATTATTATTGGACTAATTGCCTTTTTTATCCTTGCTAATATTTGGTAATATTTAAAATATTTTTCTTGCTTTTTAATTACCATATAGTTTAGAATATAAAAATGAAAGAGTTATTACAAAAAAAGTCCATTAAAGTCACTTTATTTGTGCTTTTTGTTTTGATATACATAACTGTAAATATAATTATATATAAGCATGCTTTTGATAACAGCAGAAAAAATCTTTATGCCACTCCCGAATTAAATGCCGGTGAAATTGCAAATTTTGTAACTGACGACACTACTATAACCCAAAGCTTCATCGTTCACGACAATAATTTCGCTGGTGTAGCCGTCAAATTTTCAACCTTTTCTACCCCCGTCAATGATGAAATTTATTTTTCAATTAACGAAGACGGTAACCCCAATCCTCTTATAGATTGGACAGCTTCCGATTTTAAAATTGTAAATAATGGCTATTATTATTTTACTTTTAATCCTATACAAAATTCAAATGGTAAAAAATACACTTTCACTATTCGCTATAAAGGCGTTGATCCTCAAAACCTAATTGCACCTTACTATTCTTCTGACAGCACTGAATATCCGGAAGGTCAACTTACTGTTAATGGGCAAAAAATGGATGGTGTTATTGCTTTTAAACAGCTTTATGGCGACTCATTCTCCACCGGCTTATTCATTCGCGGTGTGATTATTTACACTCTTGCTTGCCTCATTTTAATCTTCATTGCATGGAAATTTAGGAATAATATAGTTCGCGTTTTTTTCCCAACTGCTATGATTTTAGGCCTGCTTTTTATGTTTACAACTCCTATGTTCCGCGGGCAAGACGAAACTCTCCACTTCTATCGAGCCTATGAAGTCTCGCTTGGTTATTCCGTATCTGATTTTTCTGACGGTCAAGGCGGTCGCCTGCTCCCTGCCTCTCTTGAAAAAATAACTCTCCCTGACGTTACTGAAATAACCTATGCAGATACCGCTAAAGCCCTAAATCAAAAACTGGAGCCAGAAAAAGTACGTTTCATCGACTTTCCAAATTCGGCTTTATATTCACCTGTTGTGTATTACCCGCAAAGCTTCGGAATATGGCTGGCACGCGCGCTTGGCTTCGGCCCATTAGTTATGGCATATTTTGGCAGATTTTTCAACCTATTAGTGTGGGCAATTCTTATGACCCTTGCACTTCAAATACTGTTTTTTGGAAAACGAATGTTATTCTTATTAGCCCTAACCCCAATGTCCCTCTTCACGGTTGCCTCTCTCTCCTGCGATGGAATAACAAACGCGCTTTCCTTCCTATACATATCCTACGTTCTCTATCTCACCTTCGGAAAAGAACATCGAGCCTCGCCAATACAAATTGCCTTCCTTATTCTGCTATCAATAGGCATATCTCTTGCTAAAATCGTTTATATGCCGCTTTGTTTGATTTGCTTAATCATTCCGGCAAGCAAATTTGGCGGAATTAAAAAATGGATTGCAATGATTTGCGTTATCATTGCCACATCCGTCGCCTTTAATTTAGCTTGGCTTACACAAGCAATGAAGTTTTTGGTGACCAATGTCGTCCCCGGGGTCAATGCCAATATGCAAATTGCCTATATAATTGGACATCCCCTCCAATTTGCTAGTAATATTCTCTACACTCTCAGCCAGCAGCTTAATTTCTATGTGCAAAGCTTCTTTGGCGGAAGTTTAGGATGGTTTGACATCCCCGTCCACACTTGGATTGTCCTCGTCTTCACCCTCGCCCTTCTATTTATAGCCGTATGCGATAATAAATATAATGTCAAATTCACGATAAATAAAAAAATAATGTTGTTTGCTACATTCATTGTCATAAGCTTGCTCATTTTCGCAAGTATATATATTCAATATAATCGTGTTCAAAGCGCAGTTATCGACGGAATCCAAGGTCGATATTTTATGCCGATAATCTTGCTCCTGCTTGCACTATTTAACAATAATAAAATAAAGCTGGAAATCAGTGAGAAAACGTTCAATTTCTCTCTCGCCGCAGGCATTATCCTCCTCCAATTCCCTGTTCTCCTTACAATCCTCCTCTACCATATTTAAAGAATAAAATCTAAACAAGGCACCGCGAATCCGCCAGCTTGATTCAGGATCTTCAAAGCGTGCGGAACACCATAAAAAAGTGAGAAAATTCTATGATTTATCTTGATAATGCCGCAACAACGCCAATTTTGCCTGAAGTTCGAGATTGTTTTCTTAACAATGTCGATAAATTTGCTAACCCCTCTTCTATGCACTCTTTTGGCTTCGAATGTCACCAAGAATTAGAAGAAAAAAGGTCAGATATCGCAAATTTATTAAACTGCAACCCTAATGAAATCTATTTCACAAGCGGAGGCACCGAAAGCAATAATGTAGCAATTTTAGGTTCAATGTCCGCTATGAAATCAAAAGGTAAAATCATAACCAGCAAAGCTGAGCATCCATCCGTCCTCGAAACAGTTAAAAACTCTAGCATTGCTTACGATTTTGTGAACGTCTTGCCCAATGGCTCTATTGACTTAAATCATCTTGATAGTTTGTTAAATAACGAAATAAGTCTTGTTTCTCTAATGCACGTCAACAATGAAACGGGAGCGATTAATCCAATAAATGAAATTTATAATTTAGTAAAATCCAAATCAAACGCGCTGCTGCATGTGGATAATGTTCAAGGATATGGTAAGTTAAAAAACTTTACATCTGATTTAATATCTTTTTGCTCACACAAAATTGGCGGTTTTAAAGGAATTGGCGGGCTTTATATTAAAAGTGATACAAAAATCAAACCCACTATTTATGGCGGCGGTCAAGAAAAAGGGTTGCGAAGCGGAACAGAAAATCTACCACTTATCGCCGGTTTCGCCAAAGCAAGCAAACTCTCATTTGAAAATATGGAATACAACATTAGTAAAGTTATTAAACTTAACAGTTATTTAAGAGAAGAACTTAAAAATATTTCAAATACACATTTTAGCAGTAATTTAAATTCTTCTCCTTATATACTTAACGTTCGTTTTGACAGCGTTATGGGTGAAACTCTCCTTCACTCTCTGGAACAACATAAAATATTTATTTCAACTGGTTCAGCTTGTTCTTCACATAATTCAAAACCAAGCAGCGCATTAGCTTCCATGGGACTTTCTAATCAACAAATTAAAGAAAGCATTCGAATTAGCTTTTCTCCGCAAAACACGCTTGCAGAAGTTCAAACTGCATCAGAAATAATAAAAAAAGAAGTTAGCAATCTAAGAGGTATAAAAAAATGAAAATCCTTTGCAAATTAGGTGAAATAATATTAAAAGGCCTAAATCGCAACTTTTTTGAGAAACAATTAGTAAAAAATCTTCAAAATGCTATTGGCAAAGATTATGAAATTACGCGCAGCCAAGGTGTTATTTTTATTGATGTACCAAATGATGAACAGTTAGCAAAAATAATCGCCAATAAAGCGAGTAAAGTATTTGGCATTGTCAATGTTTCACTTTGTTATCCTTGTGAAAAAAATATAGAGGCAATAAAAACCAAATCCAAAGAATTATGTGTAAATTTAAAAGGAACGTTCAAAGTGGAAGCCAAGCGTTCAGATAAAAAATTCCCTCTAACTTCCCCCGAAATTTCTCAAGAAATCGGCGGTTATCTTGACGATTTTTGCCCCCACCTAACTGTTGATGTTAATAATCCGGACTACACTATAATGATAGAAGTTCGAGAAATCGAATGTTACATACACTACGAACAAATCAAAGGTGTTGGCGGCCTCCCCGTTGGCACCAGCGGCAAGGCAGCCATCCTGCTTAGCGGCGGAATTGATAGCCCCGTCGCCGGATTTATGATGGCAAAACGCGGAATCCAGCTTGAAGCTATTCATTTTTATAGCTATCCTTACACTTCCCTTCAAGCCAAACAAAAAGTTATAGACCTCACAAAAATTATGAGTGAATATTGCGGAAATTTTCGCTTGCATATCGTCCCCTTCACCGAAATTCAACTCCAAATAAATAAGGAATGCCCTCTTGACCAATCCACCATAATAATGCGCGTTTTTATGATGCAAATTGCTAATAGAATTGCAATAAAAAGCTCGTGTGAAGCAATAATAACCGGCGAATGTTTAGCGCAAGTGGCTTCCCAAACACTCCAGGCTCTTTCAATAACCAATGCCGCGTCTCCCCTCCCCGTCCTTCGCCCGCTAATTGGTATGGATAAAGAAGAAATCGTGAATATAGCACGAAAAATTGGCACTTTCGAAACCTCTATATTGCCATTTGAAGATTGCTGCACCGTCTTCACGCCCAAACATCCCGTAACCAAACCAAAACTTGAAAAAATAATGCTATCCCAGGCAAAACTTGATGTAGAAAATTTAATTGAAAAAGCAATAAACGGAGTTGAAACAATTTGGATAAACAAAAAATAATTGAATTACTTATAAAAAATAGTGTCACCATAGCCACCGCGGAGAGCTGCACCGGCGGCCTTCTTGCCAAGACGATAACCGATTCCCCCGGTTCCTCTTCCATCTTCAAAATAGGCGTCGTCACTTATTCAAATGAAAGTAAAAAAAAATTATTAAATGTGAAAAGTGAAACTCTTGAAAAATTCGGCGCTGTATCCCAAGAAACCGCTCTCGAGATGTGTAAAGGGCTAAAAGGAATCTCAAATTGTGATATCTGCGTTAGTATCACCGGCATTGCCGGCCCGGGTGGCGGAAGCAAAGAAAAGCCCATTGGATTAGTATATGTGTGTATAAATAATGAAATTTATAGATTAAAACTATCCGGCACGCGCGCTCAAATACGAGAACAAACAGTAGAATTTACTTTAAACAAAATAGGAGAAAAATTATGATACTTTCTGGAAAAGAAATATTAAAGCAAATGGATGAGGGAAATATATCAATCACGCCTTTCGACCAATCGAGAATAAATCCCAATAGCTATAATTTGCGCCTACATAATGAATTATTAGTATACACCGACGATATCTTAGATATGAAAAAACCGCAAAATACTAAAAAAATAATCATCCCTGAAGATGGTCTCGTTTTAGAACCGCATAAACTTTACCTTGGAAGAACCGTGGAAAAAACCTCAACAGATAAATTCGTCCCAATGCTCGAAGGTCGCTCCTCCGTTGGGCGCTTAGGTTTATATATCCACGTCACCGCCGGTTTTGGCGATATCGGCTTCCATGGATTTTGGACTCTCGAAATCCAATGCGTCGAGCCAATAAAAATTTACCCGAATGTGGAAATTTGCCAAATTTATTATCATACGCTCCTTGGCGATTTTGAAAAATATGTAAGCGGCAAATATCAAAATAATACTGATATTCAGCCAAGTTTGCTATATAAAGATTTCGAAAAGTGAGTGCAAAATGATCAAACTAAAACTTTATGAAAAAACATATAAAATAGTAAAATTGCCCTTCAATAGCAATATTCCTATTGATTTATATAATGGTGAATTTTTTCAAATAACAAAAACTGATGAAGAGCTCTCAATTATTTGTGAAGATAAATTCGTATTAAATTCACAAACAAAAGATGGCAATTGGCGAATATTAAAATTCGTCGAAAATATGGATTTATCATTGCTTGGCATAACAGCCAAAATAACTAAAATATTAGCAGATGCAAAATGTAATATTCTTGCAGAAGCCACCTATAATACTGATTTCATTTTAATAAAAAATCAACAAATAAATGTTGCTTTAAAAGCACTTCGCAAAAATGGATATGAAATTGAATAATAATTCTAATAAAAATTCTTGCAAAAAAATTTTAACTTTATTAAAGTAAATTCAGGTGATATTTTGTGTTAATTACAAATGTCCACATCCTTCCAATTGGAGGCGTTCGCGAAATAAAAAACGCCTATATTTTCATAGAAAATAATCTAATTGTGGCAACCGGCCCGATGGAAGATGCCCCGCGTTATCAAGACGAAATCGATGGCGAAGGCTGCTTTGCCTGCCCTGCCTTCATAGACAGCCATTCTCACATCGGCCTAATAAAGAAAAATGAGCAAGATGCCTGCGAAAGCTTGCAGCTCACCACTCCGCAGTACCGCGTTATTGATAGCCTTGATTTAAAAGATGAATATTGGCTTGAATCCCTAAAATCAGGTGTGCTTACCACTATCGTTTCTCCTTCAAGCGGTTCGGTTATAAGTGGCCAACTCGCAGCCATCGATATTCAAAAAGTTGTTGGCAAAAATGATAATTACGTTCTGCGTTCTCCAATCGGAATTAAATGTTCGCTTGGCGAAAACCCTAAAAAAGCCAATCTAGTGCAAACTCGAATGGCAGAAATTTCAATAATTCGCGAAAATCTTGCAAACGCAAGCAAATATATAAATAATAAACAGCCCAAATTCGATTTCTATTTAGATAGTCTCGTGCCAGTTATAAAAAAGAAAATTCCACTCTACATACATGCACACACTCTTGGCGATATTAACGCCGCAATAAGAATTGCTGAAGAATTTAATATCAATATTGTTCTTGTGCACGCAACTTCTTGCGATAGCATAATTGATAAATTAAAAGAAATGAAAATCAGCGTTATTTGCGGCCCTCAAATAAACATCAAAAATAAAACCGAGTTATCTGATTTCACTCCCGCCCTCCCAGCCATTCTCAGCGTGAATGGCGTCAACGTCGCAATCTGTACGAATCACCCCGAAGTCCCCGCCAATCAGCTTACCCTCTCCGCCGGGCTTGCTATCAAAGAGGGAATGCCTCCGCTTGATGCCCTCGAAGCTATAACCATAAATGCCGCTAAAATTTGCGGGATAAGTGATATTTTAGGCAGCATAGAACCTGATAAAATTGCAAATATTCTATTATTTAATAAATTTCCCCTTGATTTCTATTCAAAACCTGAAAAAATTATTGCCAATGGTGAGGTGCAAAGTGTTTAAAAAATCTACATATTTATTCGCCTTTTTATTTATTTTAGCATTAATCCCTTTAAAAGCTTCAGCGATGAGCGTGCAAACTAATATTGGTGATAATATTTCAGTCATAGTAACCGATTTCGTCGCGCCCCTCACCCTAGAAGTTACTCAAAATGATATGATAATTTACTCTGAAACCCGCGACGATGGCAATTTTAATTTCCCATTAAATAATTCTTATCGTTGGGGCACTGCTCAGCTTCTCATCACTGATGGCAACGGCGCCACCACCACTTCCAGCCTTTATTTTGATGGCAGAACCAGTCCTTATCAAGAAATCACAACTCCTCCGCCTTCCCCCTCTCCAACTCCTAATCAATCTTACACATTAAAATTAGAATTTCCGGTAGATCAAAATTACTTTTATTCGGAAAGTTATAAAACTGCCGCCACTGACCCTTTAGACGAAAACTATACAAAAAGAGTAGAAACTGATATGGACGTTAATACTATTTTTAACGATAGAAATGATAGAATTTTAATCCCGGTGCGCTATTTTGCCGAAAGTCTTGGCTACACCGTAAATTGGAATGAGTCTACGCGTACCGTTTCAATTGTATCGCTTGGCACCTCAGTAAGTATGCAAGTGGGCTCGGATTATCTCATTAATAATAACAACATTATAAAAATGGATGAACCTCTACAAATACAAAATGGTAGAACTTATCTTCCAATTCGTTTCGTTGGTGAAGCGTTCGGCTTCAATGTTTATTGGGATACTCCGTCTAAAACAGCATTATTATATAAATAGGGGCAATAAATGGTAAAAATGAATAGTTCCGAAATTAAATCAAAAGCAAAAGAATACCTAAAAGATAATTGGTGGATTCTTTTTCTAATATGTACTTTTACCATAATCCTAAGCTCGCTTTTTTCATATATCCCTCCTTTTACCTTTCAAAACATTTTTAATGTAGACGGCAGTATTAGTAGTGTTCCGCGAAGCTCTCTTTTCGGCAATTATATTTATCTTTTTCTTCTATTCGGAGTTTTTGAACTTAGTCAATCTTTTATTTTCTTGAATACAATAAAAAACAAAAAAATAATATTTCAAGATATTTTCCTTGGCTTCAAATATTTTATAAAAGCTAATTTAATCACTATATTCATCACCCTTCTGAGTACACTATGGATATTAGTTGCCATTCTCCCAATCGTTTTAGCGCTATTGCTCTCTGGCAATATAAGTGGTAATGGTCTTAACACTGATGTCGGTTCCATTCAATCCATTATACTACTCATTGGTTTTCTCGGAACACTTTTCCTAATTGGTCTTGCAATCTTAAAAATAGTCCGCTATACGCAAAGCTATTATATTCTAAGCGAAAATCCCGAAATGAGCTCTTGGGCTTGTATTAAAAAAAGTATCGAACTAATGCAGGGAAACTTTTGGCGCCTCGTAAGATTAGTTCTA
>Ga0123354_10021773_pt1 | contig 10103 bp, 8 predicted proteins | sample TergutLab28metaG_2_FD_97872 | JGI IMG/M metagenome (GOLD analysis project Ga0123354, IMG submission 97872) | Labiotermes labralis P4 segment gut microbial communities from Petit-Saut dam, French Guiana - Lab288 P4 | ecosystem: Host-associated > Arthropoda: Insects > Digestive system > Gut ...
CTGGAAGAAGTGTGTGGAGTCCCAAGGGAACTACTTTGAGGGTGATTAGGTGTCCAACGCTCCAAGTAAGCCAGTTTCTTTTTCCCGGCCAAAGGTCGGATACTTTTCTAACAGACCTCGTATTAAACAATGAAAGAATCTCAGTCAAGAACCAACGCAACTATGATGCTGCAAGCAGCATGCTTTCCATGCATGTTAAATGGGCCTACATGGCATCACTCACCAAAGATTATCACTATGCAGTAACGATTTCTGGCATAAAGAACACATGAATATCAATTGTTGTTTGAACCACAATGAACTAAAATCTAGTTACAAGATTTGGAATGTTAAAAATTTCTTACATAACATGGAAGTTACTTACTACATTAAATTCATGGAATACAAGAAAATAATACATTGTTTATATTTGAATTCTACTGGTACTAGAAAAATATTCACCAAATATGGGATTTAACTAAATGTAGGAACATACATTGGGAGCTGACTGTACCTTAATAAATTAATTTAAAACTACTCACAAAGCATTCCAAGCCGTGAACGGATGCTACGATCCTCTTCTGCCTCACGTATTCTGTCCATCTCAAGACATTCCACAATTTCATTACGACGTTCAACTACCTCCACTAAGTGCTGGATCAACTCCTCTTCACGAGCTTTATCAGAATCTGTCTTAGTGTGTTCTGGCACATCCATAAGGCAACGGATCTGGTATTCCAAATCTGCATGCTCCTCTTCCAAGCGCTGCTGGCGACGCCTGGCATGAACAGCAATAAGATATCCATTTTTTGTTACTTTATGTTACATTTAATTAAACATTATCAAGTCCAAGATTTTTATGGCATCAAGTAACAAGAAGACTGTGAATGCAGAACTGCAAAATGTGAGAAATGGGGCAGTCTTGACCTCTTTAAAATACAAACTGGATTAAAGACACACATCTCTTTCACAGGAAGTTCTCTCATCCTGAGACAGAGAACAACTGTAAAGCTGCTCCTAATAATGGATACATAATAATGCAGACTATGAGCAGACAACAGTCTGAACAGTATGGCTTAGGTTCATCTAAAAGTAGATACACATGTTAAACAGAAATCTGTCTCGAAAAGAAAAATGTTCAGTCCATTTTGGAATCCATTATATGTAGTATCTACTGCTATTCCACATAGGACCTTTTCTATTATAGGAAATTTGTCAGTCCCACTGTAACTTTAAGAATAGGCCCGAAAGATACCTTCCAAATTTTTCCTTCTATAGGACACTTCTGGGATCAAACATACTAAAAAACAAAAAAACACTAACCATAATTACAAGCCCATGATATGAATACGTGCAGAATAAGATTTTCATACTGTGCACACACAAAGAAAATAAAAAAGCCAAGAATATTCCTTAGGCCTGTCAATGATAAAGGAAACCAATGCTGAAGTCTAGTAAGATTAAATGTAGAGTGCTGTGAAAATCTGACCTCGGCATTTTGTTGTTGCATATAACATTTCTTGGCTGAATACAGTATACCCTACCAAGACACTGACATGTATTAAAAATATCAGTCAGCTAGATAAACAGAAATGTATGCAAAAGCACTATCAATTATAAATCTGGTATTGACAACTCCCAAGATACTGTTTGAGATATGAAAAACTCATCTAGACTTACAAGTACATCAGTTCTGCCTGCCGCCGAAATAATTCATTCTTTTCATTCACCAATTCAAAAAGTTGCAACACTAAATCTTCGATATCAGGAGGCATGCTGGTGTCTGTGAAACACAGAAGAATAACCACACAGAAAAATAAAATTGTCTTATTTATGTAAGATAAATACATATGTCTTGCATATACCTGAACATTAAAACTGTCAAAACATTTTGCTTAAACATTACTCTCCTGTGTATGACGAGCACAAAGGACAGGGTACGAATGTGAAAAAACTCTGCTGTTAGACAGGAGATGCACTTTAATATGTTACAACTTCTGCTTTAATTGCATTACTGAACTCAATATTACTAATGCAATGGTGAAATCTAGGATGCTACACTGAGTCTGACACGAAATTCATTTGAAAATTTGTGAGAAAACCTCTTGGAAAGCTCTAATCTGAGAAATTGACAAGAGGATAAGTTCTTAGGTTTTTGCAGAGGGTAGCTGAGGTTTCCACATCCCAGAAGAATGGAAACCTCAAGAGAGGATAATATGAAGATGGAAATAGGTTGAGGGCAGGATTGAAAAGGAAGTCGATCAAGATCCAAGGGCAGAACTGGTATTAATCATGTTGAATCTTCAAGTCCTATCACCAGATGGTCAAAAGTTAGAAGTTCCAGTTTTAGGTCTATTATTATTATTCTATCATGAACTTTCTCAAATGGTTTCTGTATGAATGTATATTGGTATGTAGATGAAAAAAAGCAACATGGGAAGCAGCCTATGAATCACATGCACTTGTGCAAGACTCAGTCATAACTATAGGTTTTAACAACCGGACAATTTAGGATCGCCATCATTGACATCTGGAGCCTGATGGAACTTACAAGAATGATTATTTTTTCCAACTTTCATGCTCACCATCATTCACGTTTGCAGCCTGATCAAACTTGTCACGGATTGTTTTCTCAAGCGTGACTCCCTGTCGCTCCAGCTCCTGCTGCTGCACTTCAATATCATCCAGCTCTCTCTTCACTTCCTTCATTGGAATAGCTTTTATCTGTCTGCGCTGTGGCACAGGCCGTGGTGGTGCTGGCCCTTTCTTTCTCTTCCACTGACCAAAGGTACTCTTGTTTGGCCCCAGGATCAGCTGCTGTTCACCTGGTGATATGGGACTTTCTCAACAAAATTAACTACTACAGGACCTGTTTTGTCATGCCACAAAGGACAGCTTCAAAAATATGGTCCATATGATTGCCCAAGTGCCACAGATAAATCAACCAAGATTGATCTCTAACTAAACATATTAAACATCTTATAAACAAGTTATTTATTAACCTACATAACAAGTAGAATCCATATTAAATAATACGAGGCTCGTGTTCACTGTTCTCAACATTTAATGATGAGTTTCTGTAAAAACATGCATGCAAGTAGCATGCTGTAAGGCTGCATGCAAATGCATATTGCAAAGTGGCTAGCAGATTCAAGCGATATTTTTGAAGCCTTTGCATTGATGTTCAATTAAGAATGATGAGGTAAGTGATAAACACAACATAAATGGATGACACATAATTTACAAAATTTTGGTTGTAAAGTTAAAGAAAGACACATCTTGGGAGACCTAGAAAGTATAGTATTAATAAGACAGGATGACATTAAACTGGATTTCATGGAATTAGTTGTAAACGTGTGAACTCATCTGGCCCAGCAGAGAATAAGTGGTGGACATTAGTGCAAAATATTATGAAATTTCCTATTCCACATTAAAGTATGACAGTTAACAGCAGTCAAAAGTGCAGTGTGCAGCTAAAATGCCTGCAGTTAGGTATCACCAACAGCATGCAATGTAAGCAAATTCTTAGCTTTTCCAGAGTACACCTTGCATTTAATTCTGCCACCAACGGGTTAACAATACATTTATTGACAAGGTGCACAATTATCAAGAATTAAAAGAAAATCCTGTAGTAGAGCTCTCTGTCTTTGCATATCATGGAACACTCAGGAATTAAATGTACAATGTCCAGAATGGCTCTGGGGTGCTACCAACACCCTATTCAAGGGACATTATGGGTAAAACAGCCAGAGGGTAAAGCTCACCATTCCAGAGCTACCTAGATCCCTTCTATAAACAGTGGGTTCAGGGTAAAGCCAGGCTGAATCCATTGAATACTAGGGATTCTTTCCATAAAGGTAAAAGATCCAAGCATCTGGCTGACCATTCACATGTATCTACAGTCATGGTCTATAAACCATGTAGCTGTACCTTTATTCCTCCTGTGGACCACAAATAAAGAAACAGGTAAAGGATTCAGGAATAAAGAACAGTGGTAGCAAATATGAATGTACACGATTAACACACACAGAAACATGACAGGATAGTAATGAAGTGTGATGATGAAGGGTAAATAAATTTATAAGACTAGTAAGTAGTATGAATAATAATTCAATATGCAGAATACAAACACACACAAAGGTACACTGCATAATGTACAAATTATGTACTACTGGGAATGGTAGTTTACACACGATGCAAGAGTGAGAGATCAGGGGGGTTAAAATTCTCGGTACCTCAAAGGGTGCATTGTAACAGACTAAGTAATATTTAGTTATATGCACTGAAAGGTGTTTTCACACAAACACTTTGCATTAACATTCACAAAATTCTATATCAACTTGTTGCCCTACACTATAAATTGATGGTCAGTTCTCTGATATGTTTCAGCCTAACTTAATAGACCATCCTCAGGGATACGCAGTGTTCGCTTCAACTTATATATTAGCTCTCATATACGATTAAAACTGGAGTTGTAGTAAATAACAGTTAAATACAGTCAAGTTACCAATTACTACAATATATGGTACAGTACAAAATTATAAAGTTATATATTGTGTCCAGACATCTACATTTCAGTATTCCTTTGTATGTAGCAAAGTTCTGAAATCAGATGTTTGGTGTGTAGCGGATATGCTATGAGCTTACAGTATATACACTACACACCAAACATCTTATGCTAAGTGCTCATAGCATATACACTACACACAAAAAAATCTTATTTCAAAACTTGCTACATATGATGGAAGACTGAAAGGTCTATGTTTGGACACAACGCATAATTTTATAGTTTTATAATTTTATATGTATTATATACTGTACTAATTGTAACTTAATTGTGTTTACCCATAATTTACTACAACATCAATTTCAATCATATGTGAGAACTCCAATAGGTAAGTTGAAGTGAACACTGCATATGTCATAGAGGACTCCCTGAGGATGGTCTATTAAGTCAGGCCAAAACATGTTGGAGAACTAACCAACAATAAAAAGTATAGTGAAACAAGTTGGTATTGAAATTTGTGAGTGTAATATAGTTGCACAGAAGATGTATAATTTTAAACTATGCATTGACCTTTAAACTTACCAAAACTGATGTCATTTGAAGTCTGACTCTGTCGGTTGCGATTTGTCACATCTTTTTTATTTTTTTCATGTTCCCCCTCTGATGTATGAAAATGTGAATCTTCACCCTTTTCAACCACAAGCTTAGCTTCAGAAAATGACAATGCAGCAGTTCCTTGCATTGCTGTAGGTGGAGGAGGCGCTGGTCGAGACTTGCGATGCCGAGAAGTAGCAACTGGAGAAAGTGAATATCCCTGCAACATAATGTTTTAATAAATTATAAGGTACATGAATTTTCATCAAAATGTAATGGACAACACCAATGCAAATATAAGTAATTTTATAATTTATGAATATTCATTTTATTTTACTGAAATTAAATTTATGAAATCACTTTTATCTTAATGCTCTTAAGCAGCATATCTGGGCAATAAAATAACGTCAATGTTGGGAGAGGTTGTTTGCCCCAACTTTTGGACAGGACATACCTGGCACCTCCCATATAGGAAAGAGGAATGTTATGCACTATGTAGTAGCATTAAGCACCAAACAGAAAATATTTCACCATATAAATGGAGCCAGAAGAGGCTTAAACATAGTCAAAATCAAGACCGCAGTAAGTAGGTAAATGAATTTACAGGTGGACCCCCGTATATGCGGGTAATACATTCTAAGACCTACCGCGGTTACGTGAAACCGGAGATAATACCAAACGCTATATACTCGTATAATGTTATATAATGTGATATTTGTGTAACATATGTAAATACGGTAAAGTTTAATTGATAAATTACGCACAGTAAGACATTACCAACATTAAATAATGTAATAATAAAGTGTACTGTACACTACACTGTACATTTACGGTGTACTCACTCTCTCTCTCTCTCAACGTATGAAAGTGAGGGATTCTGACATTTTAGCCTAATCCTCAAGAGATGATAGAGCAATGAAAAAATACAGTACCTGTACTGTACAGTATTATGTACAGTTTCAAGGGATAACAGAACAATAAAAATCATGTTTTTCCATCAAAGTACTGTATAAGCAATGATAAAACGTGTTATTGTTACACATTTTACAATGAAAATCATACGTACGTCCCTTTACATAACCTGTAATAAGAAAATTTTATTGGTTAAAAAATATCTTAGCCTATTGTGGGCATTCACCAACTTCTCCATTCTTCTTGTTGCTTTCTGAACACAAACAACGCGACAGCGCAGCAAGTAATTCGAACCGCGAGAATTCTGAAGCAGAATGGTGGTAAGTTTGCAGGGAAGAGTGGGTACTGGGCGCATTTGGGCCACTGGAGTTCACCATATTATGGCCTGTTCTCACTTGGCACATGTTTTGAAACTTATGAACCATTTATTTCTTAAATTTTCCAAATTTTTTGGGGCCACGGTAAACCACAGATAACTGAAACCGTGGATACTGAATCTGCGAATACAGGGGTCCGCCTGTGCATATAAAAAAGCTGCCAACCCACCAAGCTGGGGCATGGAGATGAAGCTTCAGATGAGTTATCAGATGGGGCAGTGAGTGTTTCTGGAAACAGGTCCTGGGCCCTCGGTGGAGCTGGTGCAGGCTTCTTTTTCTTGCGGCTTGATGATCCACCAGCTGAACTGAGGCTTGACAGTGATGATGCTGATCCAAACTTGTCACTACTGTCTGACATCAACGATTTGCGGGGCAATGGGCGTGGCTCAGGAGTGACACTTCTACACATGCATTAACATCAAACCTCTCTAAGACCTGAGAATCTCAAGGCAGTTACCATGACAATTACCATCTCTTTAAAATGCAACATCATGCTGCCTGATAGAAATCTAGTAATCCTTCAGAAGAACACACTGCCTTCATCTTCAAAGTAGAAAGTACAGAAAGTAGAGACAAAAGTTCCTCCAAAATGTCAGTAAATTTTTATCAATCCATATGGTGTCACATCCCAGAACAAGGTGATCTTCAAATGTTTTCAATTTTCTGAAGTCTTCACAAGACTTTTTATTGAATTGCAAGACACAGATAGCTTACTTCAGTAAATTCCCTGTTAGTTTGCATGACAACCTTCATAACTAGTCTCAACAGGGCAAATTACATGTGCCAAATGAACAATGGTTTTTCTCATTGCAGTAGAGGTCCAAGCAAAAGAGTCCTTCATATTCATAATAGTGTAACCTGACGTAATGGTCATCCTACCTCAGTCAAGAGACTAGTGTTTATATCTCAGAAGCAACATTCTATGCTGACATCCCCACCTTTCTGATTGCAGATATACTCTGATCTACATGCACATAACTTCCCCAGCCCTTGACTCCCATGATGTCAGCATAGGGCTCCTGACATTCCATGGACCTAGCACCAAGAACTTTATCAAAGTAATCCATATATACACACTTCTAAGTACGAACATGATGAGAAAGCAGTTATATATTTGTATGGCTCTTGTACAAGACAGCATAAATGCAGGAAACTGATGTTTGCACCATTCCAGATATGAAAGCTTGTAAAGTATTTCCATTATTCCTTAACATAATGTCAATAGCTGATATCTCCATATAAAGCTGATATAATTATTTCTATGCCAAGCAGCAGAGTCCATCGTGAGAAGCTAACAGTGCCTCAGTTAGTCAAAAAATTACCTGAATTTTATGGAACCTTAGAGTTCATTCTTATGTTTAAGAGCCGAACACTTGTTCCTGCCCCGAGCTACATGAATCCAGTAAACACGCTCCCAACCCATTCTTGTAATATGCATATAAATATTATCCTCCCATCTAAGCCTAGGTCTTCCATTATGCCTCTCTCTTTTAGGTTTCCACATCAAAACCATGTACACATTTGTCTTTGTCATCATACGTGCTGCTCATATTGTCCTTGTACATTCTGTAACCCAAATACTATTTGGTGAGGAGTACAAATCACGAAGCTCCTCATTATGCAATTTTTTACAGTCTATTATTATTTACTCCATATCATTTTCTCTGTCTCACTCACACACAAATATATATAGATACACACACACACACATTAGGTGGAAGAATCATATACTTCACAGCATGAGACTGAGAGCACGGGCAAAAAATAAAAAATAAAAAATAAACTTTATAAAATTTAAGTTATGCAACCTAATGGGAAGGGACCACATGGAATTCCTAGGCATGCGAAGAGAGAAGAATATTAAAATGGGTCTCAGATTAAATGGATGTGAAGATGTACACTGAATTCAACTGTTTCACTGATCAGTTCCAGTGGCAGAGTCTGATGGCATGCTCATAAACCTATGGGTTCCATACATAAAGAATTTCTTACCCAGCTGAATAACAGTCAACTTTTGCAGGAACACCCTGCATCATGGACTAATGTTAGTCTGTTAAGTTCTGAGGCACAGAAACACTTACACTAAGGTAAATACAGTGTTATAATGGTTCAACATGATAACTTACATAAGAGTCCTGGGCCGGGGTACAGGAAGTTTCTCAGACTTGCTGCATGAGGAATCAGCATTCTCATCCCCACTGCTTGGTTCTTCTCCATCACTCCAGAAAGGGTTAAGATTTACTTTTGGTGCTTCCAGTACCTTCTTCATTCTGCCTCTGGTGACAGGAACAAGTGGTGTAGGAGATTCCACCATAATCTGCATCTCCGCTTCATCATCCGTGGATCCAAATGGATTAATTTCTTTTGCCACTTTTCTTTCAGATGGCTTATAAACAACACTATCTTTGTTTGTCTGTTCAGTATCACCATCATCATTTCCAAATGGATTGAGCTCACTGGGATATGTACATTCACTGTTCTTCCTTGCAGTTGCACTTGATGAGGAGGCTGAACTGGTCTGAAAATCACCAGCTTCTAAAACTTTGATGGAATTTGTGTCTTTTAGAACGTCATTCTTATGAAGTTCCTGCATACCACTTAAACCAGACACAGTTATGTTTGTCATTCTGTCTTTAATATCTATACCTTGCATAGCATCACCAATATGTGGCTCAGAATCATCCTTCAGAGGTAAGCCAACAACTTCCATGGTCTGAAGCATTTCACCTACTTTGATGGAACTTGTGTCTTTTAGAATGTCACTCTTACTAAGTTCCTGAATACCACTTAAACCAGACACAGTTATGTTTGCCATTCTGTCTTTACTATCTATACCTTGTACAGCATCACCAATATGTGGCTTAGAATTATCCTTCAGAGGTAAGCCAACAACTTCCACAGTCTGAAGCATTTCACCTACTTTGATGGAACTTGTGTCTTTTAGAATGTTATTCTTACTAAGTTCCTGCATACCACTTAAACCAGACACAGTTATGTTTGCCATTCTGTCTTTACTATCTATACCTCGTACAGCATCACCAATATGTGGCTTAGAATTATCCTTCAGAGGTAAGCCAACAACTTCCACAGTCTGAAGCATTTCACCTACTTTGATGGAACTTGTGTCTTTTAGAATGTCACTCTTACTAAGTTCCTGCATACCACTTAAACCAGACACAGTTATGTTTGTCATTCTGTCTTTACTATCTATACCTTGCACAGCATCACCAATATGTGGCTCAGAATCATCCTTCAGAGGTAAGCCAACATCTTCCACAGTCTGAAGCATTTCACCTACTTTGATGGAACTTGTGTCTTTTAGAATGTCATTCTTACTAAGTTCATGCATACCACTTAAACCAGACACAGCTACGTTTGCCATTCTCTCTTTACTATCTATACCTTGTACAGCATCACCAATATGTGGCTCAGAATCATCCTTCAAAGGTAAGCCAACAATTTCCACAGTCTGAAGCATTTCACCACCTACTTTGATGGAACTTGTGTCTTTTAGAATGTCATTCTTATCAAGTTCCTGCATACCACTTAAACCAGACACAGTTATGTTTGCCATTCTGTCTTTACTATCTATACCTTGCACAGCATCACCAATATGTGGCTCAGATTCATCCTTCAAAGGTAAGCCAACAATTTCCACAGTCTGAAGCATTTCACCACCTACTTTGATGGAACTTGTGTCTTTTAGAATGTCATTCTTATCAAGTTCCTGCATA
>Ga0123354_10021776_pt1 | contig 10103 bp, 9 predicted proteins | sample TergutLab28metaG_2_FD_97872 | JGI IMG/M metagenome (GOLD analysis project Ga0123354, IMG submission 97872) | Labiotermes labralis P4 segment gut microbial communities from Petit-Saut dam, French Guiana - Lab288 P4 | ecosystem: Host-associated > Arthropoda: Insects > Digestive system > Gut ...
AGATAATATGAAGGGAGCACTAGCCTTTAGAATTTTATCTGATATTTCATCATACCCATGTGAGGTTTTATTTTTTAGAGAGTAGATTATTTTATTGATCTCATATATAGTAGTATTCTTCAATTTTATTTGGGAGTGACAATGCTTAAAATTCTGTCACAAATAAGTCATCAGATCATCATTATTAGTAGTATCCGTCTCAGAAAAGTTTTTGGTTATCAAATTTTCAGCTACTGATGTGAAATAGGTATTAAAGGCTTCCGCTATGCTTGTCGGATTGGTGGGGTGTCCATCATCAATATTTATCGGAATAGTAATATTTGAGGGTTTTTTGTTGTTGTTAGTGTTTTAATTATATTCCATGTAGTTTTTTGTTTCTTGTCAGACTGTGATATAAGTTTACTGTAATGTAGTCTTTTTGCTGCTGTAATGACTCTCGATAGTATCTGACAGTATTTCTTATAGTTTTGTTTAAGATTAGGGTTATTACTATTTCTGTAATTTGAGTAAAGTCTTCTTTTGTTTAGACAAGAGATTTTTATACCTTTAGTGAGCCATGGTTTTGAGTTTTGTAAATTTTTTGATCTTACAAAGGGAAAGCTTGCATAAAGTATCCTAAGATAATTATTTACAAAATTATTATAAATTATATTAACATTTTCTTCTAAGAAGACATTTTCCCAATTTTCATAATGTAGCAAGTATACAAAATTTCTAATTGTATTGTCATCAACTTTTCTAAATAATGAAAAAGATTGTTCTGGAACAGGAGTGGAAATACCTGTTAAGGTAATGATTTGTGCGTCATGATCAGACAGACAATTTATAAAAGGATAGACAGAGAAGTCAAATTTATATATGTTTACATAGATATTATCAATCTGGGTACTAGAGTGCTTGGAGATTCTGGTAGGAAACTTAACAGTACTAAATAGGTTGAAAGAGGCTAAGAGAGTGTCTAAAAGATATTTCCTTTAACTGTCTTTTATGTAATCTATATTAAAATCACCGCACAGAATAAACTTGTTTGATGTGTTTTGAAGTTCATTCAGAATAATTTCTAATTGTGTTAGAAAATGTGTAAAATCTCCTGTGGGGGATCTATAAGCACATATTATTATAAAATTAAACCTTTGTACATTTAATTTTAAGGCACAAATTTCAAAGTCTTTTTTTTTGGTAATATTTCTCTAAATTAATAGTACTAAATTGAAGAGACTTGGAAATATATATATATATATATATATATATACAGACACCTCCACACATGAATTTTTTTCTGCAGAAAGATGCAACCAGTATATATTGGTCTAAGGCAGTATTGTTTATTTCTTCAGTTCTAAGGTGGTGTTCGGTTAAACATATGATTTATGGTCTGTTATAACATAGTGAAGTGAAAAACTCATCAATCTTACTGGAAATTCCACGTATGTTTTGGCGATATATTGTAAATTTGTTACTGTTACTACAATTTTTCAGTATATTACTGGAGAGGTGATTATGATTGTTAACTAATGTATTAACACAAGGTGTATTAGTCTTGATTTGTTTGATGGTATTTAGGCTTTCCATAAAAAATCATCTGATCTTGTCACAGGGAGTTTCTTATTGCGGCTTGAGTTTCTAGTGTTTGATATTATTTGATTGTCCTCTTGAGCTGGCTAGTTATAATTTTGTTGGTTATACCAGCTTAAACTTATAGGAGGAGATTTTTTTGGTTCAAAAGTTGAATATAGGAAAGTGGCTACTTGAAAAATTACCAGCTGTTTGCCTAACTTATTCATGTGTAATCCATGATTGGTAAATAGTGTTCTAGTATTGTCCATTTCCATAAAGTAGGTATGAGGAAAGGCTTTTAATGTTTTCTTTAGTTTACTATTCAGAGATGTTATTATCCTATTAACAGCGATTGAATTAGGTAAGTCATATCTGTATGGGAGATTCATCAAGATTATGTTTGTTTGGTTGTTTCTCTGTATGAAATCAATTATGTTTTGCCGAGTTAGGGAGAAGTTATTTACTTCATAGTCATTTATACCATAGCTGATCAGTATCACATCATTACGAGAGTGTCTACTAACCTCTTCTTTTGCTGTTTCTTTCAATTCACTTGTAGTAGCACCTGGTTTAATAACACTGTATAATTTATAATTACTGGTTAGTAAGGACTGTAATTTGTGCACATACCCTTTAGTATTGCTGTCACCAATTAACACTACTTTGTGCTCTTTAGAGGGTAGACATGACTCCCTACAGTTCACATATATGGTTTCTGTTATTTCATTTAATAGGTGATGAACTGACACATTGTTTCCTAGATTTGACTGTGGGGTGTGAGTCATATTAGTTGTGCCATTAATTATAGTTGGAATATGGTTTGTTTCATCATCACTTTCTCCTCTTTCTTGAAGGTTTCGTGTATTTGACAAGAAGGTCCCCGATGATCCACGTTGATTTGTTGTTATCCTTTCCTCCTTTGGGGATCTTGTGATGTACTTACAGTTCTTGGTGGCCATAAATCTATGTGGGTGTTTGCCATTAGATGGTAGTGTCCTCTCACAGGTTGGTTGTAGTTCTTGGCAATTTGAAAGTGTCGTGTATCGATTTGCAATCAGTACAGAATATTGGTATGTGGTCAGATTTCCGCATGTTCCATAAGTTGAAGGCTCTCTGGCTGGTGGACAAACATTTTGTTGATGACACGTTTTGTTTGAGCGTACTGTTTGCCATGGATTGTATATGTTAGAGGCCGTTTGTGATGTTAGTTTCACTAGTTTGGTTTCTTCATTTAGGTTTTCAGTTGTTGTTTGTTTCACTGGATTTATGTTGCCTACTAATTTCGACTGATTTTCAAGGTTTGAACAGTTATCACGTTGTTTGTAGATACCATGGGTTTTTTTTCACGTTCACCATATGTCCTCAGATCATGACTCACTGTGCGATCGTATTTCACCTCTTCCCTGAGTATATTTATAATTTCTGTCATTGAGTTTAGTTCATCCACTAAATAACACACTTCACTTCTTAGATAAGAACAACACTGGCACTCAGAGTTTACAGATACATAATTATTTCCATTGAATTTTGAAGAGGTACCCTTTGTGTACACATGTCCGGCCGCCAGACACCCATCAAGCAAAGACGCCAATATTGATGAGGGTGTATAAATGTTAGTGACCTCCTAGGTGCCTGACAAGGTTCCCTGGCAGAGAGATTCTGAAGACTATAGAGACTTTGTAGACTAGTGGATATTTGAACAGCCTTAAAGTGAAGGTGAGATGTGCCAATTTAAGTTGTACTGGCATAAATTGCTTTTACATTCACACAAATACACATTTTAACTCTGCATTTATACAGGATGAGCAAAAATTTCCTCTGCACTCCTGCAAGAACAGTGCCGCATTGTGCTAGACATGGTGAAATCCCATACATGTGGTATGGACCCAACCACCTCCAACTCCACCTTCTTTGCAAAGTACTGTATATTCATTCACTGCAACTTTTATTCCACTCTATGCAATACTTCAGACAGGTTCAAGTGGACTTTCTGCTTATGCTTGTTATTTGGCTGTATGTTTCAGAAGCTATTTGTGCTGCTACCACAGAAGCAGTTAGTGTTGTTATTATTTCATGATTTGTAGTTTATTGTTAATCTGATTTAAAGGTTCTCTTTAACAAAGTGACTGTAGACCAGTTTATTTGCAAAAGACACAGACTTTGAAACCATACTTTTTTTTTTAAAGTAAAATTAAACAAATTAAAACCTGCAACAAACACAAGTTACAGCAAAACCAAGAAAAACTGAATCACATTGACTATGTAACACAAACTGCTGAATAATACAGTAACATAATCCATTCATACTACGAGCATTTCCCTCAACACCACACCCAGCAACTATGGTGGTTGTGGTGTTGTGTTGTTCCACCGAAATTTTGGTGTTTTTACCAGAGTGAACGGCGTCACACGACAGAGTAATCTTAGTGGTAAGTACCATGTAACCCTCAAATCTGTAATTATTTTTATTTTTGTGTACATTTTTTGATCCAATGACTGCATATGTTATAGTAACACATCGATAGTATTATCTTTTGTATGCGCTAGGGAAAGAATAGCCAGTAACACAACGGGAAGAAGGTATGCCACAGTACTCTGCAGCGGCAACCTAATAATTCTCAAAGTAATTACGTAATGAAGTCAGTAAAGTATATTGTGGTTTTGTTGTTCAGCTAAACGCTGCCACAATTGTACCGTCTGAAATTATGGTGATTTTTTTATAATAAATGAACAGATTTAAAATTACAAGATGTATAAAAAACAGAAGTGTTCCGAAAAAACGGGGGATTTAAGAATGAAGAAAATACCTTTAATTAAATCGCCCATATAATTAGACGATATAAGTTCTATGTAGAGGAATTTGTGATGGAAAATGGCGTATTTTTTTATTTTTCGTTACTATGGGAGGAGTCACTGATATGTATGAAATAGGCCTAATGTACAAATTAGACCACCTACGCTTTTCTTCAAAGTATATAAGATCTCTGGTATATATGTGTATGTCTACATTCTGATGAACATATTTCGCTTTCATTAAAACATGAATTGTGTTTTGAACATGCAGTGTTTAGCGCGCTCTGCCTAAATGATTCCCAGTTTGTATCACAGATAGCACCAGGCGTTGTGTAATTATTTTAAAACGTTTATCGGCTCATTGTCTCCTCATATAATCAATATTTTCTTATTATAATTTTTAATATGACTTACAAATGCGTTCATTATGTTATTACGCTTTCGATCATATTCCATAGAGCCAGATAAAATATCCTTGGCTCGTATGTGACGTCAATCATGTAGTTCACTAAGGCGCATTGCAGGCCTTTCTCCATGTTCTGTCGCGTCTACAACTGAGTGGAGGAGAACTTATCTTGGACTTCGTAACGTAATATAGATTAAGCCTTGTTTTGACTGTAGCACTGAATGTGTAATAAGGATAATTGTCAGGGTCACCTGCCATGAGATAACTTACTTTGCTGCTCTGGTTGGCAATAGCTGAATGCTGAAGGATCTAACATGGACCCGGTCCTGAACCAGATATGTAAGGTCTGTACTCTTAAATCTTTTCTTTCGTGATATCCATTTCAGTATTTTCTTACAATCTTTTTCTAGGTTTTTCAAGTGATCTATTCCCCTGAGTATTTCCGTAACATATTGGTTTGCATTTCGCTTCTCCTCCATGCGCGCTACCTCTCCCATCCAACTCGTCTTTATTGTGCTGATCTTCGGTATGCTTAGTGAAGTGTGCAAATTGCCATTATGCAGTTTTCTGCAGCCTCCTCTAGCTTCCTTCCTTGTAAGTACAAATGCTCAAAACTGCACCCTCTTCTCAGTCAACCACAATCTATGTCCTCCGTTCAAATACACACACACACACACACACACACAAAACACTTCACGCTGTTAAACCTCGTGCAATATACCACAGTGCAAAAGGGCAGGGATAGCGTAGTGGTGTTGCGACATGCTACGGACTGGACAGTTCGGGGTTGGAATCCCAGTGGAGGCGAGATTTTCCTCACCCGTCCAGACCGGCACTGAATCACACCCAGCCTCCTATGTAGTGGATACCAGGTCATTCCTTGGGCTAAGACAGCCGGAGCGTTGCTTTGACCATCCACCCCATCTAGCGCCGAGGTCAAAGACAGAGTAGAGCTACACTTTTACTCTTCCTTTGGGCCTTTATGGCCTGTTCCAGGCCGAACTTTACCTCTTTTTACCACAATGAAAATGCGGGCGCGCGCGCGCGCGCACACACACACACACACACATACGCACGCGTGCACATACGCTCGCACTCAAACTTCTCAGTGTTATCATTTAATACTTAGTAATTTTATACGCAAAATCATACAAGTGGTTTGCATAATTTTAAACATATCACAGTGAAAAATTCTATATATTTGACCCCCCCCCCTACACACACACGCACGCACACATCCCCCCTAGTGTTGCTTGCCTAAATGCTTCACACACATACACAAACTTTCTATTTATGACATAGGTGTACAGTACATATGCACATGTTGAGCTGTAATAAAAGAATTTTTCGCAGTTGAGGTGCTTTATCAAAACATTTTCTTAATTTGAAGTAGAACATACGGTTAGCTACAGCGACAGCCTGGGTCGTAGTAGCAGTTGAGTTTTACTTGTTTGCAGATATAACTGTGAAATTACTGTCATCCTTAATTCGAAAAAAATGCAATGAGTACCATGAGAGCAGCAAATCTATCAGAACACTTTTTATCTACTATTGGTATTCACCACCAAACCCTTAACGCAGGAGAACCTAAATACATTTTATTAGACCTTAAAGTTGTTGCACATTAGGAAAATGTAGCCAATATTACAAAGTGGTTGAGATAAGAAATTTCATGCTCAAATATTAACGTCTGATGGTATCTTCAGATGCCTTGTTGCTTGTGATGACATACCAAATTGGAGTGATCTGGTGGTTACTACTCTTGTATTATTCACGCAGAGAATAAACACAACAGAGCAAAGGAAACCAGTCTTGGAAAAGATATAAGAAGCAGTCTGATTCAGGATGAATATGACGCAGGATTGGAAACTTTCCTACAGAAAAGTTTATCCAATGCGAAGAACGTATCGGAATTCTGTGTTCTGTGGAAATTCAAGAAAATTACTCTTAACAAGCCCGCCGACACTGAGAAATGAGGAGTACCACAATCAACTCAAACTATTGTTTAATTTCCTACGTCTGTTAGGATTGCTTCCCCTGAAATTGTCGTCATACGGTGAGTTGGTGTTGGGGGTGTTAAGTACGTCATTTTTAATACAGATGAATTTGATGGGTTGGTGGTGCTTATGATGGGAGAAGTAACTTGAAAGGGCAGTCACAATGCGTGGAACAGAGGTGAATTCAGCAGTAACTATTGTCGAAATGAATGTGTGACTGATAAACGTGAATCGCCTACACGCAAACCGATACCAGTTGATCTTCCCGTGATTCATCAAGTTTTTATTAATAACTCATTTCACCACCATAGGTGTTGAGTTGCTGTAGTACAGGGATCGCCCAACTCTCTTCAGCAAAGGGCAACCGGGAGGATCTTATAATCTGTAGCTGGTGTCCTACAAATCTAACGGAAAACGAATGCAGATTTAAATTCTTTACTAATAGTTTTGCTGTTTGTTTTAAAAAATAGCCTAAATACATATCAAAACATTCTTTTGGCACACGGCTTTCCACAATAAATACAGGGTGCGTATAAATTATCGGAGGATTTTGAAAAACCACATTTTCACAAATACTGAACAGAAATATATGAAGTTACTACCATTTGAAAGAGGAATGTTTGCAGTTTCATAGTGACCTTAAATGCATTCGATGTGCGCCCCTCGTGTGACGCGGCAGATGTCCAGGCGATACTCCCATTCCCGCAAATCCCTGTCCAGCATGTCTTGTGTGACGTTCCCGATTGCGGTGTTGATGCGCTCTCGCAGTTCTGGTAGTCTTTGGAAGTGGTGGGACGTAAACATTGTCTTTGACGAAACCCCACACCATTGTATTTCTGTTCAGTATTTGTGAAAATATGGTTTTGCAAACTCCTCCGATAATTTATACGCACTCCGTACGTAATAATAACAACATTTAGAAATTTCAGTTTTTCATAGCGGTGGTTCTGAAGATTCTGTTTTATGAAGCGTGAATTTTTGTGTTTAGTACACAAGTGCCGATTTTACGAAGAATCATGGAAAATTTATTTTGAGGGCCAAGCGGGCTAAGAAGTGCATATTTTTGGACTGTTTGAAGGGAATAAGCCGATACCACGCAAAAGAGAAGCAAGGAACATCGTGGCTCTAATTGACGGTTTAAGGAAAGGACTATCAGTTGTGCGCTTTCCGAAAAAGATGAAGATTTCAGAATAATAACCAATCTATTCTCTGAAAGAATCATACACGACGTTTGGCATTTATATATAATTAGCCGCACTCGAGAACTTTAATTTGAGGCGGTTAGCATCTGCAATATTCTTGATAACATTTCCAAATTCTAAACGTAATATTATCTGAAGGGTACCAGGTTTAAAATTGCTAGATTATTGTGAAATCTTTGAATTTGTAAGATAGAGCCCAATTCACCTGCTGAAGGGGCACAACATGATATTCGGAGAAGTGTGAATTGTTACCGCAGTCTATTTGCAATCCTGCACCGTGTTAACAATTGTTATTGTCTGATGCACACTCTAACGTATTTTTTCGCATTGTACCATATATGAAGTATTATTAATGTAATATTTAATATAAAATCTTTGGTTGGGTACACTTTTTTGGTATCATTATGTATGTCCACGATGATGATTTTGAGTCAAAATTTGTAGGAGAAAACTATACTGGAAATAGGCTAGACCTTACTGGAGTGAATGGTGCGGCTATGGACTATAGATAACTTTCCTTGTTGCGGATATTTTGAAATTTTCATGGAAAAAATAAAAGCTTTGCCGGGCGACCTTTGTGTCCGCGGACGGAGGTTTAGCGATCGCTGGCCTAACAAGGGATAAAAATTTAAGTTAACTTCTCTAGTGCTAAATAACCCTTTCATCTCCTTCTGGAAAATGCATTCAGTATTTTCTTTCTCATTAACATATTATTATTATTATTATATTGTATTATTTTTACAACATCTATGCAGGGTATTTTCCATTACATACCTGAATCAGACCATGTTTCTAGGGTACATAATGTGTCATCTATTCTGTAGTTACAATTTTTGGTACATGTAATGCTATTTCACATGTTAAAATTTTTTTATTTTACATTGGTACTTTCCGAAGTAGTGTGCTGAATGCCCAATAGGGGTGTTTTATATAGTTAATTGATGTGCTTTCTAGGTATGTTGCTCAGGTATTTTCTGAATGGTTTTGAGATGGTTCAATTTGCCGCTGTTATTAATGGTAGCGCTTTCTTTTTTACGTTACAATGCGCTTTATTGTATAGTAAGATTAGACATAACATTACGTAACCTAACGCAACGCAACGCAAGGTAACGTAACCTAACAAAACAACATCACGCAACACAACAACGCCCAGTTTTACCTTTTATAGTCGTTCAAGTTACATGAGGCTGATATGCAGTTATGTCCTTTGTCACTTTCGGAAAGGAACAGGCATTTCGCCAATGTTCATTAAAGTTTCGAAGTCAACTTTTCCACTTGCCCTACACAATTAACAACTGACACACATCTGTTAATTAGGCTTGTAACCTTCCTGAGATTATGGACGCTGTAAAATAAAAAAAAAGTGTTATAATGTGAAGTATAGAAGACTAGAGCAGTGTGATATGTAGAGTAACCAATTAATTACCTGCAGGCTTACTACCGACTTTCTCCTGTAAACTAAATGCTTTTAGAAAGAGGGTTAAAAGTGTAGTTACAAGCAAGGGAACTCAAGTGAGGATGAGTGTAAATGAGTGAAGTAATGTGAAGTGTAGTGATTCTGAGTGAACTGACGTGATTTATGTGAAGTGGTTTTGTTTTGAATTGAAGTGAAATGAAGTGAGGAGAGCTACGTTTAAGTTCTTAGGGACAAAAGTAACATGCACGTTAGGGTGACCTTATGTTGAGGGTACTTGATTGTATTGTGACTATTTTATTTGGTGTGTATCTTGTACTGTGGTTGTTTTAACTTGTTTTGGAATATGCGTGTGTGTGTGTGTGTGGGCTTTGTAATGTGTTTATGTGTGGGTTTTGTAAAACGTGAGTGTGTGTTTGTGTGGGTTTTGTAATGTGTGAGTGTGTGAATGTGTGGGTTTTGTAATACGTTAGTGTGTGTTTGTGTGGGTTTTGTAATGTGTGAATGTGTGGGTTTTGTAATACGTTAGTGTGTGTTTGTGTGGGTTTTGTAATGTGTGGACATTTTGACAATTGTGAGGGTATTTTGGTAATATGTGTACTTGTATTTACTGTGTTTTGTATTGTTTCGTTTCTGTATATTTACTCTTATTTGTTACTAGTGTAAGGACTACTGCCACCGAGTGAAAGCTCAATTGCAGTAAATAATAATAATAATAATAATAATAATAATAA
>Ga0123354_10021777_pt1 | contig 10103 bp, 5 predicted proteins | sample TergutLab28metaG_2_FD_97872 | JGI IMG/M metagenome (GOLD analysis project Ga0123354, IMG submission 97872) | Labiotermes labralis P4 segment gut microbial communities from Petit-Saut dam, French Guiana - Lab288 P4 | ecosystem: Host-associated > Arthropoda: Insects > Digestive system > Gut ...
ATTAAATGTCCATTTAGGAGGTCTAGAGCACCAGGATTGCTGAATACGGCTGAGTGTCGAAACACAGAATTGTAATGAAAGTTTCAACAACTTAGTCTTGGCTTCGGTGCCCGGAAACATACTCATGCTGCCTCAAATCAAATGTGTATTTGATTTATTGTTCATCGGCATGGTTATGATACTGTGTTATCCTTTCAAGAACCTTGATCAGTATGTTGTGTGGCACTGGACAAAAGTGCGCCTTTGTTCATTAAACATCAGTATTAATTGCTTAATTTTTTCCCAAATATAAGCCTATAGCTTGTCACGAACTTTATGTGGTTATGTCATAGACTATTGTGTTTGCTGCTAGCATAAAGAATTAGACTTCTCTCTCATAGTGTGGCTGTATTACATTTTATAGGTGATTTTGCTTTTCTGGCTATATCTGATTATATATCCTGCAGGCACGCGACAAAACTGTCAAGGATTTAAGACATTACAGTTATATTTAGAGTTTTTAAGCCTGTTTACCCACGTGGGTTTTATATTTCTGGTTCATCAAATATGAAGAATGGATTTTGAATTCTTACGTTACTTTACTTAATTGCATGTTAATGAGTTTTAATGCCTAAGGAATGTCGAATCGACAATTTCAAAATGTGTACTGATTTTTATTTTACGTTGTTTTGCGTTTTACATTGTATCTAGTAATTAACGTCCTTAACATTCTGTTCGGTGCATTACCGTTATTGCTAATGCTTGTAAATTGTCTGTGTTATTAGATAATAATAAAAAAAGATTCGAAGCAGCTGCGTACGTCACGTGTAGCTGTTTTGGATATTCCTAGAAATTTCATTGGTAATCTGCATACTGTATAATTGAATCGTGAATCATGACAGGTAAGCTTCTCTGTTACAAATGGGTAGATTATTTATATCTAGTTTAGTGGCGCTCAACCATGTTCACATTATTGACAGTATTATTATTATTATTATCATCATCATCATCATCATTAGTATAATAATTATAACCTTCTTTATGCAGGGTATTTATACTTATATTCCCGAGACAAACTATGTACCTAGGGATTATTATTATTATTATTATTATTATTATTATTGTATGCTGTTCATTGTGCTGCACTTACACGACTGCCAGTGTTTTCTGTCGAGTTCACAGCTAAATACAACAGGCCTACCATCATTTGATATTGTAACTGTGTGTAGTGTGACAGCACTAAAGCCTCTGAATATAAGGCGATTTTTAAACAAACTGCTAGGAGCACATTTTATAGTATGTATTGTGTTGTGTAGGTATTCCATGTAAAATCATATTGGCTTTGACTCGAGGACATAAGCCCATATTAAATTTGAAGAGTTGTAACGACATAAGTCAAAGGCACATAAGGTCCTGAACCCAGAGCTATGATTCTGACCGTGGAAAAATAGAGAAATACCCGTGTCCGGTGAAGATGGCTCACGCTTGTGGTGCAATGTTATGCTGAACTGGAGCTTGTCGTCGTGACCGCGCTCTGTCGTGTCCAATTGCTAGCTGTCTGGATTGGGATGTGCATTTTGTAGTGCAGAATCGCGTCGTCGGTAATTCGCTATGACACGTTAATATTCTTCGCTTAGGTCACAGTTGTAGGCTTTGTGTGTGCATTTGCTGCATTTTTTTCCCTCTGATTAACCAAATTACGCATTTTATTTGCCGTGTTGTCGGATGTGGTAAACAGACTTTTTTTTAATCAAGTGTATCCACAGTCGACTGCATAACTTATGCCTATGCCTGCTAGGATATTAAAATTATATAACATTTTACATGTTATTGTATTATATCGTTTTTAATCTATAGTAAATAATTTGTAAAAATACAAAAACCAATGTAAACCATGGGATCCCATCGGTATAGCGAACGAATGTACCTTAATTAACACCATCTTTTGTAAGCCTGATGATGGCCGAACAAGACCGAAACATGTTGCTTAATTAACCAGTTGTAGATTTGCAACTGTTATTTGTGTGTTGTGTAAAGACGGTTCAATTTAATAAACTTGAGACTTTTTTGTTTTTTCCTGGGTATTCTGTAAGTACGTAGACTTGCATATTAAAACGTTTTACCAAGACTGCTTGATCCTTGAAGATGGGAAGGATAATTTATCCCGAAACGTCCATAACTCACTACCAATCTACACTGCGTAACATCCCAGAAGAGCGAACATCTCATTTACACCGCGGCGGAAATTTTTAATCACGTTTTGCAGTATCATACGCATAGATAAAGGTACGGTTGTGTCCGTACATGTCATGAAGGCACAGAGGGGGAGCAGAGGTATGGCTCCACTCAGTCAGTACCTCGGCACCAGACGGAAGTGAGTGGTCCCGTCATTCTCCGGCCGCTTTACCCGCGACAAAGAACCCAGGTAGGCTACCCTTTGAAGTGGAGGCTGGCTGGGCTCCACAGTCGGTCTGGATGTGTTCTGAGATGAGAAAATCTCAAACCGAGATCCGAACTGCGATCCGTGCTGCTTGTAACCCTCCCGGGCATTTGGATAGCTTTCCTTGGGGAGGGTGTGGGGGTGTTTTATTCTCTTTCGAAGTGACAGCGGGCTGTTAGGATTGTGTAGGCCTAACGTCCTCGTCCTTCGCCTGTACAAGCTTGGGAATGGAGGGGATAACTAAGCCAAGCTTCCAGGAACAGTCATACGGAAAGGAGGTATTAACCGCGGGAATATGCGCTGCATGTCACGTTGTATAATGAATGAATGAATGAGTGAATGAAATTATGTATACAGGTTTATATTTATAACTATTTATGAACGTATTTAAGGATGCTGAGCCATCATACTTGGAACGGTCACTCTAAAAACGGAACTGCAGTCCGGGAAGTTTTTTTTCCCCCATGCTAAATGGTATGTCAGCGCAGTAAACAAACTAGTGTGTATTTCTCTCACACTTGACACATCTCTGGCGTAGGTCACAGGATCGGCGATGCGATAAGCGGACTGTAGCAGTGAACAGCTGTCAACTGTTCGCACTGAATCAAAATGCGCCTGTTGTATAGATGGACCTGTGCCATAATCCATAAAAATAGCAGTGTTAGTCATTGATTCTGTTATGATTTGCTGTGTTCTGTCGCGGCGTTAAGATGCGCTTTAGACCTTTACCAAATCTACTAGACTCTTCTGTATGCATTTGTATGGGCTCGTAATATTTATTTACGTAACAGTATATATATATTCTTAATTTATGACACAAACGAATGCACATTTGACAGATAAAAATAGCCGTATGTTGCCCTTGCATGTTTCGGCCTCATCGATGCCATCTTCAGAGAAATTTGCACCCAAATTTTAAGCTGAATAAAGTATAGTAGATCATAAAATTTAATACGTACTACATTACATCATTCTTATAGATGATGTCAAACATACACGTTTCTTAATAATTTGCGATTACGATAGTGTAGACCTTTTAAAATTATGATAGTTTAAAATGTTAAGACAGTAATTTTTACGGCATTTTTATTAATTGTGGTTAGAAAGTTGTTTGTTGATATGATTTTTTTTTCATACAAACAACTAATTTTGTCTTCGATCCTTTATGCATCTTGTCCCTGTGTGATGTGTTGTGAGTTCCATGTCATAGGTAACGTTTATCTGTCAACTGTGCATTCGTTGCTATCAGAAATGAACAGTTTAGTCCAGATGCACGAAATAATTACAATAGACTACTTTCTCTTTACTACAGTGATTCAGAGGTAGTAGTGGGCCACATTTTTAGACCAATAACATCCCGATATAACAGAAGTCTTTTTCACGTTAAGTTTGGAGTCCACAAATTTTCTAGGAGCAACCTGAAAATTCTAGACGGCAAAACGGTGATAAGAAGTCAGTTGTGTGCTGAGGACGCACAAATGTTAGGTGCCACAGTACGAAGTTTAGTCGGCCGGGGTAAAATACGCCTGGGATTTGTACACTCCTGCGTTAAAGGAAAGTGCATTAAGCGATTGTATGTCATATACTGGGGTTAATGGACGTCGTTTTCGATAGTGACTCTAAGGTGAGGAAATTGTGATATAAATGGCAGGACAAGTTTCCTTAATCTGAAAATTAATCCCTTGTCTACCAAAGACTTCAGACTTCAAGCTCGGATTTTCTTTGTCAAGAGTTCAGCGTTCCGTAAGAACGGCTTGGTGAACGTCTGATAGATACGCAACTAATACTGCTAAATAACAAACAATGTATTGTGTCAGTATGAACCACCTTCTGGCTCAACAGGTTATGCAGGGGGAACCCCCGGTGGTATATCTTAGTTGTAATCACATTAGAATAAATGATTGCTGTGTACGGTGTATGCGACCATATGTGTTGCATAGTTGGAGGGTCGTGCCTACTCATTGAATTCTAATGGTCACCACAACTACCATAAAAGCTCGCCACAGGGTCTTATTTGAAACCCAGTAAATGCAACAGACACTCCATATCATTAGCACCTCCATTTTCTAAGTGGGTGGGAGGGGTTTCAGGGAGATGTATCCATCCTTTCACATTGTAATGTTTGGTTTTTCCTTTGGCTTCCTTATTTTGAAATTTTTATGTTTACAGCGTTATTCCTTCGAGGTATTCTTATAATAAAACCAATTAGATGCACTAATTCCTTAAATTTATTTTTGGAATAAAACTCTACATGTTTCGGACAGAAGAACTGTCCGAAACATGTAGAGTTTTATTCCAAAAATAAATTTGAGGATTTAGTGCATCTAGTTGGTTTTATTTTAAGAATTTATCACGATGCACGGTCACCTGAACGTCAAATCCTTCGAGGTATCTTCTGTTCGAGTCCCGGCTAGTTATTAACTAATGTTTGTATTTCATATCTCCCATCTGTCTACACGAAGAAAAGCGTAGAAAATGCGAATTTTATCACTTCTTTGCTTGTGCACACTCTGTGTTTTAACAGGAAAATATTTTTCCTGTTCTAGTCGTCTACGTAGTGGACCAATGCCCCATTTCCTTCGAATGTGGAATTTTGCATCGTCATAAAACATACCCCTCACATAGGAATAATCGTTTTCGTCTTCCATTTTCGTGCATCTAAACGCATCAAATACAAATCGAGTTTTACAGCTGTCGTCATTGGTATGTCTTAATATTTGCAGATTACAGTAACCTGGAAATGAAACAGAGATTACATTGTAACGTGAAATAACGTCGCCATCGTCGGCGTCAGTGTTCTTTTAGACTGCATTTTGTAAGTAAATGTTACAGTTTGCCTGCAAGGACTCGTAGCAGCCGCTGTTCTGGGTAGGTCAGCTGTTCAGAATGGTCGTTCAAGAATTTCATTTTTCATTTCAGATTTTGTATGGATCAAAGGCAGATTTTAATTTAAAAGTTTTGTTTTATTTTCTTCTTTGTTTGCTCAATATGAAATCATCCGTATAATGGAATATACTGTAGTACTTCTGTAACTTTTTGTGTCACTTTCAGCGTCCTACACAGTTTCAGATCTCAGAAAAAATGAAACGCCCTTTTATCGGATCTTCGTAAGAAATGTTTCACGTCTTTCCATCTGTCACGCTTTATATATACAGGAAACCTCAACTAATCCCATAGGATGGTCTTTTTTTGGGGGGGGGGAGTCGATAGTTACTTGGCGATTCGAGAAACTGCCTTCTTACGTGGGACCCGAAATTTCGTAACCGTATTCACAAAATCCCACCATCGGAGCTGCTTGAATCCAATCCACATTGTACTAACGTTGTAGTCTTTAGGTACGCCATCCCCGTTGTCTGTTTAAACTACACGTTGAAGTAAATTCAGGCAAAAATACAACTGTGAGTATATGGCTAAATGATGGTGTTTATTAGCAATGGAACTCCCAACACCAAAGAAACTGAGGAGGAGTACTAGAAAACCACTTCCATAAAACCAAATACGCCAACCTAACGCACACATAGCAAAGCCCTGGAGGCAGAAAACCCCCCCGCTGGGAACAAGAAGTTCCGAAGATTACGGAGAAGATGTCGGACTAACCAGTCCCGCGAAAACCACCACCACCCCCCGTTCCAACATAGGAGCATATAAGATACCACACATGCAATCACAGTTTCCTCCCAACCCTACAGCTAACTAACCGGCAGGATCCACACCCGCTACGTATAAATCCATTCACGCAACAGACATCCCACCGAACTTAGCTTAACAAACGCGCGTAAATGATGATGAGATCTCAACATCGACACGCGGTTTATGCATATTGTATACAACTCTTATAACAAGAAAGCTGTCAAAACCTGATGATGGCCGCTATAGGCTGAAACATGTAGTTTTCTATTGCTAATAAACACCATCATTTAGCCATATATTCATAGTTGTGTTGTTCACTGAATTTACCTCACCTTATTAATTTTATAGGTTTTGTATTTTACTGGTATTGTTTCCCCATGCATGTCTGTCTCTCTGTCCCAGCTGTTCCTGCCCGCACAGTTTTACGCACAATTATAAGCGCATGTTTGATTCGCTGAAAGTTTTATTGAACTAAACGTAGGAACATAAATAGGCTAGAGCACGAAACTCGGTAAGACGCCACGTTTTATACCGGACAGTATGACTGAAATCTTAACGTTCATGACACAGTTGGGAGGTGTCTGATTCGAATCTCTGGATGGACATTGACTTTGCTGAACTTACTTGTGCGTTTTCAAGTCATTCCAATAAAATTATGTGATTATATATGTAATGAGGTCACCACTGCCTCCTTGCACATGCCTTCCAAGTCGTTACTGACCCATCGTAATCTGCGCTATGTACAGTAAGATACAGACAGCGCCTGTAAATACATCTGAAATAATTTTGACTTGCGACACCCCGTTGTGTTATTCGGCAACCCAGTGCATACAGTTGGTAACAGCCAAAATACAACTAAATTCTATTTTGTTTCATAGAACGACATGTTTCGGCCTAGGGTAGGCCATCCTCGGGTTCACGAACAATTTTTATTTACCTCAATATGTTCTCTAACATTGTTTGTGATCATGAGAATGGCCAGCTCTAGGTCGAAACATGTCGTTCTATGAAACAAAATAGAATTTTAGTTGTGTTTAGACTGTTATCAATTTTATGTATTGAGTTTCATCTTAAGTACATAAATAAATAAATATCAGCTGGTAAATGTGCGATTCGGTACCGTAAGTCAGAGTGTGAAGCAATTCCATTAAGACAGCGATGCGAACTTTTAAGTTGTTATCATATAGCATATTGAATTTAGTGCCTCAAATTTTGCTAATAATATATCTGATGAAATTATGTCTGTTTAACCTACTTTTTTTTTTTTATAAAGATGTAACATCCTGCCAACTCATGGAGCTATTTTCAGTTTGTTGACGATAAATTATGAACCGTTAGTACTGACACTTGTAATTTGGTGTGGTGAAACATTGCAATTGTTTCCACATATTTCTCTTGAAACGCACTGTCATGGGACGGAGTGAATCGTTGTGTTTATGATTTCTTTATGAACTGAATCCGGTTTTTACTACTGCCACTCTGTTTAGTCGATGGAACTAATGATGTTTATTGTGCTTGGTTTTAATGGTAGATTATGGTGTTGATGATAATGTAATATGAGGGGGAATTGTGGTTTATGAAATAAGTAGCAACCCAACAGGGTTTGTGGTGTAATAAAGGAAACCACAAGCAATACTGTTGGGTCTTGTTCTTTCAGTGAAGAAACAAGATGTTACAGAGCAGGTCTGACTATGCTATTGCATTCGTACGATTATACTGAAGTGGGTTTATGGTATTTTCCTCGTTCCTACACGAATGATACGATGCGATTTTTATTTATTGCACTTGGGTTTCCACCCGGTGACAGTGGTCTTTACACGTGTACTCAGAAAACAAAGAACAATAATATACATAAAGAGAAACAATACATACCACAGAACACACAAAATAGAAAGCAACACATACGAAACAAAAACTGAACACATCATAACAACGTAAATCGCTTGAAGCGTAACAAAGGACTAAGGACATAGAACAGAAAATTTAAGGACTAGTAGGCAAACAGTGGAGCCACTTAACACTCGTACTTAACTATCAATATATGCTATTCTCCACTGGGATTGTGCTCTAAAAGTGCACTAAAATCTGTTTCTTCCAACATTATTCAGGGTCTTCTTCCCATGCCTCATTCGATGTAACATTAATGCCTGTAGCTAACAATCATTATCATCATAGTCATGACAATCATCATCATCATCGGCTTGACAGCCCTGGCTGGGTCCCGGACCTCCTCAGACGCTTCTTCCATTTATCCCTGTTTCTCGCCTTTCTCCTCCTATTCCTTTCTCCTGTTCTTTCGCCTTCTTGGTCAACACTCTCCACCCATCTCATCTTTGGTCTTCCAGTCCCTCTTTTCCCTTCTGGCCCGGCTAAGAGTATTATTTTCCGAATTCCTTCCACGTCCATTTGTGTAACTGTAATCTGCTTATTCTAATTTAATGTAAATTTCACCCTCGAACAGGCCACGAAGGCCCAGAGGGGAATTAGAGGTATAGCTCTTAACATTGGCGTTAGATATGGGTGGCTAGTCAACGCCACGCCCCGGCCTCTTTATCCCCTGAAAGGAGACCCGGTTCCGATTTATTGTAAGCTCGGTGCGTCCTAGGGCCGATCTGGACGGGTGTGGAAAGTCTCACCGCACCGGGATTCGATCTCCGGACCGTCCAGCCCGTAGCGAGTCGCTATACCGACTACGCTATCGCAGCCCACAATTCTAATATGACGTCACCTAAACGTTGAATTGATCGTTGTATTACACGCCTTTCTGTGCGTGCAGCCTCATTACCTCATATATGTGCTATCGGCAGTGTGTTGTTTACTGTGCAAACCGTGCGCTTTACTACACGTTTCATCATACAGAGATCAATATCCACTGTCCTTGCGTTCTTACATCAATTTCATTTTCCGTGTCGCAAGTTGCTGTATATTATTTCCTCTGTGACATATCAGAAGATAAGATGAAATCACGAAAGGGAACCTAGGGTCTTTATTCTCCCATCTTTTCTTTTTAGGGTTGTAAATATGACCTTTTGAACAACCAGTTCTCTGTACTGTTCTTAGATTCGGCCGTTTTATTACATCGTATGATTTTCTGCGCCAAAGAATTTCATCTCATTTGATTCCTGAGGCCTCATTATTGCGCCTCAAATAATTACAACGCACTACTGCCTTTTAGGCGCGTTCGCAGAACTGCCGTGGGTGACTGTTAGCTTCGTCTTGTCTCTCTGTCTGGCCGCATGGAACGACTTGGCTCACAATGGACGGATTTTCGTAAAACTTGATGTTTGAGTATTTTTCGAAAATCTGGCGAGAAAATTCAAATATTATTAGTATCTGTCAAGAATAACGGGTACTTTACATGAAGACCTATATAAGTTTATGATATCTTACTGAATTCTTCTTAGAATGAGAAGTGTTTTAGACCGAAGTTGTAGAGAAATTCAAAACGCACATTTTGTGCTCAATAACATTTTATCGATAATCGTGCCGTTTGTGACATAATGTGGAAAAATATGGTAGAGCCAGACAGGTCACAGATGGCTATATATATATATATATATCGGCGCATGCGCTTGCGTGCTGGGTAATTCAGGCTACAGAAAGGCGCTCAGAATATGTAATACTTAATGTTTGTCCACTGTAGCAATGGTTACGCGAACGCGCCTCGTTGTTACGTTTGTACGTCCATTGCCTGTCTTGTAAGATTTTAATAATAATTTAATTTTATCGATTGATTTTCGAAAAATTCTCAAGTGTCGAATTGCATGATGCTCAGGCCATTGGCGAGTGGGGGGGTGGGGGGTGGAATTGTTCCGTTCGAAAGGACGGAGGATCAGACAGAGACATGACGGAGCTAAAAGTCACTTTTCTTAATTTTTGCGAACGTGCCTGGTAAATGGCTGTTATTTTTTTGTAACCTGCTAGTTTTTGTTAGTGAGATGCCATAATTTCTGTGAGGTGGGAAGCGAGTTTTTGAAATGTTATTCATATAACTGTGGGGTTTCAGATGGTTAAGTGTAGTAGAATGTGGCTTGTGGGGAAGATAATGCTATGG
>Ga0123354_10021778_pt1 | contig 10103 bp, 6 predicted proteins | sample TergutLab28metaG_2_FD_97872 | JGI IMG/M metagenome (GOLD analysis project Ga0123354, IMG submission 97872) | Labiotermes labralis P4 segment gut microbial communities from Petit-Saut dam, French Guiana - Lab288 P4 | ecosystem: Host-associated > Arthropoda: Insects > Digestive system > Gut ...
AAATATAGGTACTGAATATTTTAAACATGGTATATACTCTCCGTTTTTTCTCTTCAAAATGCAGTTTGTTTCATAATTCTAACGTATTTGGTTCCTGTATTATTCACATTTTATATACAGGGTATGCTAAAATTAAAAAAATAATTCCGGCGCCAAAAGGTTAATGTTTGTACAGTGCATCATTTTTAATTTTGTACAATGACCAACAAATCCACAATTATTTCACAAATTATCACACTGCTACATGTTTCGACACTATCTTGCCATCCTCAGGGAGCCTGTAATCAATATCTTGCCAAGTTACACAAGTATTTCAAATGCGGCTGTTGATAATAAAATTTATAATTACGATGTTTCACATAGGTTTTATGCAAGTTCTCATATTATAATCGTTGAAATCTTAATATTATAAAATCTTTAAAACATTAAAATTGCCCTATTTACAATTTTAGCCCATTCTATTGTAAATAGGACAATTTTAATGTCTTAAAGATTTTATAATATTGAGTATACAGTATAAGAACTTTCATAAAACCTATGTGAAACATCTTAATTTTAAATTGTATTATCAACAGCTGCACTTGAAATACTTGTTTAACTTGGCAAGATATTGATTACAAGCTCCCTCAAGATGAAACGATAGTGTCGAAACATGTAGGAGTGTAATAATTTGTGAAATAATTGTGCATTTGTTGGTCATAGTACAAAAAATGTGACTTGTGTTGTTCTGTAAATGCAAATCGCCAACACCAAATATTAAAATAGTTTAATGTACACAGTTTAATGTAAAAAAATAGATTAATACAGGGAACTCTGATAATTAAGTCACAAACACAAAGAGCTGGGTAAGAATTTTTAATTTGCGACAGTCACTACTCATGAACGATAGTTTGTCAAAATCATCTTGCACTCGTTTTATAACTTCTGCTTAATTTCTGTTCTCAAACCCGACTTAAATATTGTGCTATAGACCGCGCTATCTATTCAAGTATTGACAGAGAAAAATTGTTTATAGTTACTAAGTCTATTGGAAGAGCTTTCTTGAGTAGCTGATGGTCGTTTAGCTGGTCAATAAGTTCCACGATTTTTATGGAAGTGCGGACCATTCTGCCATAGCCTCAACCAGAGGCCCCATTCCAAAATTTGTTATTTTGAGACAATATCAAATCTTATCTAAACTTAGTACTTCCAAGCGGTATCTAAACTTTAAGATTTATAACCATTTGACATTCAGAGTACCGTGCATCGTGATATATTCCTATAATAAAACCAACGAGATGCACTAATTTCTCAAATTTATTTTTGGAATAGGATTCTACATGTTTCGGACAGTATCTCTGTCCATCATCAGGAATTTAGCACTGTACACACAGCAATACATACAGGTTTTGCTGACTGCTTACTAGCAAGCAGTCAGCATAACCTATATGACATATACCTATTGCTGTGTGTACAGTGCTGGACTCCCGATGATGGACAGAGATACTCACCGAAACATGTAGAGTCCTATTCCAAAAGTGAATTTGAGAAATTATTGCATCTCCTTGATTTTATTATAATAATTTATAACCATATTCGTATGCATTCCCCATTTCACACGTGCATGCTAATTGTCCAATGAGATTATTTATATGTGTATATAAACATGCGACAAGTATACGAGGATGTATATATGCAAATGAAATTGAAAGTAAATAATTGCAAGCAATATCTAAATTAGGAATAAAATTAAGTTTTTCCTGCTTATCCGGAGTTCAGCAATGTTTTGATATGCAGCGCCCAAGACTCTTATACTCGCATCATACATTACTGTCGAGACCGTATAAATGAGTATGGAGATTATTTCTGTACACAGTATCCATTACACCTTTCACTGTAAATTACAGTATTTTTCACAACGCACATCAATATTTCTTTAACTATATTCCTTGTAAATCAAGTGTTTGAAAGTTGATAAAAGTTCGAAACTTTTAACATCGTACCAAACAGCTCAAAATTTTTAAAAATTCTTAGATATAATTGCGCAGATGAGGTACAGAACACGTAAGTTGTGGGACGAAATTGCTCACAGAAACATGCCATACAAATGCGTCAAAATTACTGCTGTCAGTTTCGCCCGATGATGCCTCTAATTAGTTCCAATAATAATAGTTTTCCCACCTTGCGGAAAACACTGCATTATTATTACAAAGGCCAGTTAATACTGTTAATGGACATAATCGCTGTTTATTCTGAGCCATTCGAATCACATACATTTTGACTGTGATCAAAATGTAGAACTTCATATTATTAAATCGCGTGGTGTATATATACTTAACGCTGTATTTCGAAGGTTAGTTAGCCTTCGTGATTTCCTTTACAGTGTACGTATAGTTACTGCTAATTTCTTATATAACGAAGTTTATATGCATGATTCAGCCCCTTTTTTCCTTTCACATAGTGGCGGTTTTTGTGGGGTGCAAATAATCCAGCTACGTCTTAATTTATCATTATTTAAATGAGAAAGATAATCCTTTGCAATTGTAGAGGTATGTAGTTGTATCATTATCTTTGCCGAACCTAAGCGCAGGGTATGCACTGAACAGTAATGAAGTGTGGGACGCTTTAATAGGATTTTGTTAGACTTATTGGGTTATCGACGTTTGGATCCAGAAGGAGCCTACCACAGTGTTAGAACTCAGCTTAAACTTCGATATGTGGTGGACCCCTGCCCCTGAATTCGGCGTATATCTACCAGAATACACGGCGTCAAATCACAGAAATTTCCAGCCTTATTTGACTCCCAAGCATTGAAGTAAACGCATATCCGTTAGAATATGTACTGCAATATGTTAGGGCTCCCTACGTCTTCAGTGAATGATCCTTTAAAATGTAACCCTTTGGAGTCCAGTGGTTACTATATGTACCATCAAGCTGCTGCAGCTGCTTCTTCTTCTTCTTAGTCGTCTTCTTCCTCTTCTTCTTCCTACTCTTCTTCCTCTTCCTCTTTTTCTTCGTCCTCCTCCTCCTCTTCTCCGCCTTCCTCTTCTTCCTCTTCCTCTTCTTCTTCTTCGTCCTCCTCCTCTTCTTCTTCTTCCTCTTCTTCTTCTCCTTCTTCCTCTTCTTCTTCTTCCTCTTCTTCGTCTTCGTCTTTAATGGTGCGAAAGCCCGCATCGATCCCAGGCCTCCTCAGCAGTTCCTATCCTCCGCTAACCCCCTTCATCTTCATATTCAACAGCACCGAGGAATCCCTTCTGATATTTTCTTCCCATCTCAGCCTTGGTCTTTCCACGGGTCTTTTACCATGAAATTTTCCATTCAGAACTTTTTCAGTAGTCCTACTCTTGATTATCCATTCGGCCTATATGACCGGCCCATCCTAATCTTTCGGACTTCATATATTTCACTATAGGAGGTCGGACTAACAATTCGTAGAGGTGTGCAGTGTCTCCATCCTAAGTTACTTTCATCCTGTCCTCACAGTCCGTTTCCTTGTTTCTCTAATTCTTGTACTATATGCTAATTACTTCCCTGTGCGACATTAACCGGCTGGTCTGTCTAACAGAAAACAGCGTGTTTTGTGAAATGTACAAAGTGAGTCTGTATACCAACCAGGTTCTGAATTTTGTTGGTATTCTCGCTGTTCAACCCGATCGCTTTTATCAAGACACAGCACTGTGGGAAAGTAATCAGGCGAGACATGCTGTGATGTATAAGAAATAGTTCGAGAATGTGAAAACTGCTTGCTATACATCTCGCCACGCACCCACTTGACAAACATATTCACGTCGTGTAATGTTACACCGATATTTATATTAACATCACCCTGTATATATTACTAATAGTGATATAAACGTACCTGTATCGCTTTTTTTTTGCGAAAAACTGTTATAAATCTGTTAGGATTATTCCTATTTAATTTCTTCTTATCAACTATCTAAATTCCAGTTTGTTCAATCTGTATTTTGTTAATTATATATACACACAATGCCATAACACAAGACAATATTTATACTATATTCATAGAATAATTGACTTGAACTTAATTATTTGCCCCAGAATTGAAAATGAAGTAAATGTTTTTTGAAGCTTTCATCATTTCCCCCCCCCCCTAAATATATGACTGTTTAAAGGCAGCAAATTATAATTTCTGTTTTACGTTTGTAATAACAGAAGAAAATCAGCCTGTAGGGTTACAAGCCCCGATTACAGCGAGCAAACCGGCAAATTGCGGCTAAGTTTTATCAAGGCGGGTTTCATATATCTGTTATACAGTAAATAGAATTCGTTGTCCTGTCTTCTGTATCTTACAATTATGTTCTTAGCAACTTTTGCTTTTACTCTCATGCAGCAAGCAAAAAACAAATAACGGGTGTGCGCGTTTTATGAATGCTTCATGGAAGACAGTTAAGTTAAGTAGCTATGATAATGTACTTTGTTTTTGTAAATGTAGTTTCCGGCCACCTTGAATACATGATATGTACACACACATGCAGCAACATTGTGAGCGAGTGGTTCTAGTACTGGGCGTGGCTGCTGGTGCTTTTTAGTCGAGTTGTATATCGAAATAAGATCGATTACTGCTTGCCTTCGTCTGACGTAGGTTATTTTTTCCAGCCGTCTCGTTCTACTGCTTGTACACTACCTTCAGCTTATTTAGTTATAGCCGGAATATAATGAGTTAAAAAATATCATTTGTAATTGTGTTATTCTTGTATGATTCCAACAAGTTCAAGAAGAAGAAAAAACAGTATTCCTTTTTAAATTTTCAATCATTAAATTCATTCGCTGATAGAATGGCGCTTACGCACGTCAGTAATACTCTGCTTCATGCATTATGCAACATGTAACAGGTAGATTTTCCTCTGTCATGAATGCGGTCCAGATGTAAGGTGAGTATGTATTTGCTTATCAATAAACATGCAGGATGTCTGTGGTACTTATGGAGACCCAAAAGAATCGCACTTTTTGGGGGATACAGACGGACTCTGTCTACCGACAGGGAACGGGTTTTATCTCCTAAGAATGCTGTTTCGTAAACAGTCCAGCAAGAGGGTAGTAAGTAGCAAAACTGTTAAATGCTGTTGTTGGCAGGTAATTCGAATAACGTGTCTGACAGTAGCCGATTAAGATTTTGTAACTGCGTGCTTTTAAGTGTATCTTAAATCATATAAGTTTCGTTGTCGTCAAAGGGGAAAGTGGGTGGGAGGAAGGTAATTCTATGACAATAAATTTAAAACGAAAGATTTTTCCTGTGCACGACTTGAAGGTGTAGGGGAGAGTGAAGGTATAGCTTCACTTATTCTTAACGTCAGCGCTAGGTGGCCGTGATTGGATAATTGCACGCAGGTTTACGTCCGGTAAAGAGCCCCAATGTGCCCATTAAAATGAAGAATGACTGGGCCCCCATGCCGGTCCGGACTTTTGCAGCAGTGGAGAATCTCTGTACTGCACTGCATTTTAATGTACTTTACTGTAGTACACTGTACTGTACTGTACTGTACTGCACTGCACTGCACTGTACTGTACTGTACTGTACTGTACTGTACTGCACTGTACTACACTGTACTGTACTGTACTGTACTTCACTGTACTGTACTGTACTGTACTGCACTGTACTGTTCTGTACTGTACTGTACTGTACTGTACTGTACTGCACTGCACTGTACTGTACTGCACTGTACTCTACTGTACTCTACTGTACTGTACTGTACGGTACTCTACTGTACTGTACTGTACTGCACTGTACTGTACTGCACTTTACTCTACTGTACTGTACTGTACTGTACTTACTCTACTGTACTCTACTGTACTGTACTGTACTGTACTGTAGTGTACTGTACTGTTCTCTACTGTACTCTACTGTACTGCACTGTACTGTACTGTATTGCACTCTACTGTACTGTACTGTACTGTACTCTACAGTACTGTACTGTACTGTACTGTACTGTACTGTACTGTACTCTATCTACCCGACCACCTACCAGTACAGACCAGTAGTACTTTTTTTAAAACTGAAAATTTTGTTAATCTACTAATCAATCATTTCGGTATCTCCAATTTTTTAGCAACTATCTAGCTAACTCGCAACCTAACTAACTCCATGCAATTGAGTCCTTCTTAAGAAGTTTATAGTTTCTCAGCTTGTCAAGAATTTGCTCTCATTTTATGAAGCCCGAATATTAATTACCGTTTATCCTAAGTCAGATCAATCCACAATGTGCCTCTACCCTGTCTCTTGAAGATTCGTGTAATTTATCCTTTTCTCTGCGTCTGGGTGTTTCAGGTGGTCTTTTCCTTTCAACTTTCCCCATCAAAACCCTCGTCAAAGTCCATGGTTGGAGGACCACCCCTTTTCAGCTCATCGGGACTGATCGTTCAATACATTCGCAGCTACCCTCCATATTGGAGGCCTTCTCCTCCACCCGCAACCTGAGGACGCGCCATGCCGTGGTGACAGGGACTCACTTATCATAGATTTTCTGAACTGCGTCTTGGAAGAAATCTAAGTGGCGCCGAAATGCTAATTTTAGATTTGGAAGTTTAAGAATTATCGTTTTGATCCCACGGAAATTTAAATTTTTTAAGTTTTATCTTTTTGGACTGTTAAGAGCAGAACATGACAGTTGGTAAGTTTATGTAACACAAAACACAAGTACAATTTCCATTTACATGCACTTTGCAAACGAAAACAATTATTTTTTTTTTACTAGGGATATGTGGTTCTCACATATCGTAACATGGCAGAAGACTTCAGTCTTCCATTTTTTTTTTAATTATTTCAGGTGCGCCTCTGGGAAAATTTTCGAGGTTATCTGTACTTAAACAATGGTTTCCATTCTCAGGATATCCATCTTCTTTCTTATTATCCTAGTACCTCCTAAATGGCGTCCAGGACCGAATAATGTAAGAAATTACAGTGCTACTTACGATTCCTTAATTACATTAGTATTATGCGTACATTTTATAGTTATGTAAAATGCAGACTACACGTGAAACTAACTTCTCTTCATCTCCTGTGTTTTACGTCATTGTTACCAACGGCTATTGCCACTGTAATTAGACTCCACCCCCCTGCCACAAACCTACTACATACGCGCCTATCTAATATAATCAACCAACCAATAACGTTACCCATTTGTAACATATGATTTTTAAGATGATTATATGGGCCCATGTACGATGAACACTTGTAATATATCGGAAAGAAATAATATTTGTGGAGGAAACGCATTAATTTAAGATATTCAACATTAGTTGCCAATAATCATGGTATATATCCACTGCACAGTACTACCAATCACATTACGTTTCTGTAATATATACTTTTTATATAAATTAATATGCGGACATGAAAATTTATTTTGTACCAAACCACAGACACATTTGTACACGTTAATACTACATGAACGTATGGTTAAGTAATCTTTCTTGTGAAGCGAAACGTGTAATTGGATGTGCACTATACTTACAGAACGGTGGTCATCCATCCGGTCTGCAGACGCCGTGTTCCACAACTGCATGTCCATACACAGCTCAGAACTCACATGTTAGTACATGTACATATGCTCTCTGCCCTTCATTTTATTTCTATAGCTCTTTTTTTGACGCTTAATTCTCTCTTTTTTGGTTCCCTGATGGACATTCACCCCTCTCTTCTTCCATCTCCTTTTACTACACCTCTGCACTGCATCTTCTGTTCCTTTTCACACACGTTGCATCCTAGTGTGTTGCTTTATGCTTGGCCATACGTAATTCAACTTAGGGCAAGACAGATCTAAGTGTTACAACTCACATTCCCTTCCCCAGTGTCAATGCAATTTATTTGCTACATTTCAGTTATCGATTTTGTTTTACAGATCACCCTTCAAAATTTCCATTACCTTGTCCGAAAGTTATGTCAAGGATTCGTTTTTGTGTACGAGAATAAGTTTCCTCTCTCTCCCTTTTTTTGGGGGGGGGGGCTTCTTTTTTTGACACGTTTAATGGATTTTCTAAGGCAAATTCTTCTGAATGGTTATTAGGCGCATTCGAAAAATTGCAAAAAACCACTATGAGCTTCGTAGTGTCTGTCTGTCCGTCTTTCCGTCTCTTTATCTCTCCGTCTGTCCGTGTGTCCGTCTTCCCGTCCGCATGATTGGACTCTCCGTAAGCGTCTATACCCGCTGTACTTACAGGGGAGTTTTGCCGTATAACTAATAAATTTAAACAATACGGGAACATCTATAGCAGGGGTCAAAAGGGCGGTCAGAAAGACAGATAAAACGCGTGACGAAATCCAGTCCGGCCTGCGACGTCCTTTAGATATCGCTAAAAGCAAAACCTTTTATTAATTTTCATGTTTTCTTAACATACTGCCCAAAAAGACCCGAGTGTCTCGCCAACTTGCTAAGGCTCTAAAATAACCCCTCCAATAAGATATAATAAAATGCGTATAAGAAAGGGGTACACAAATTGTAGAAGGCGGCTGAGTTTTATATTGTGGCATTTTCTCATTCCACAGTATGAGACTTGCTTCACGACAGCCACGTGGTGCCTAAAACATGGAGATGGTGCCTACATTTTTGGACAGTATTTGCACCCCTGATGCAAGGAGTACAGTGTGTTATAATCGCAAATTAACCTTTTGACACCTAATGTCAACTATAGTGGTCGTACCGCACCGCTAGCCTCTAAAGTTGCATTTTATATACTTATTCAACAAATATAGGTACTGAATATTTTAAACACGGTATATACTCTCCGTTTTCTTCTCTTCAAAATGCAGTTTGTTTCATAATTCTAACATATTTGGTTCCTGTATTATTCACATTTTATATACAGGGTGTACTAAAATTAAAAAAATAATTCCGGCGCCAAAAGGTTAAATAACATTTTGTCTTCTGAAGACTTTTCTATGTCACTTTAAATAAAACTCCACGTTTAAAACCACGGCGGACACTAAATTGCTAAGAATAGCAAAATTATATAAACAGCCACTTCAATTACTAACGAGAAAGAAGATGGTCCATCCACCAAGCGCGCAAGGGGGGGGGGGGGGGGGTTCGACGAAAATTACTTCGCCTCGCTGTTTAGACATGGAAAGGCAGAAATAAGTTGCAGTTAACAGGCAACATTCCAGTGCACTGTATGGTACAGCGGATAGAAAATTTTGTGTCTGAAAGAATTAAATGAATCTAACTTTAAATTTGCAGACTTGTTGTGCTTTACAAAGTAAAGGACAGCTAGATAACATATGTTGGATTGGAGGTAAAATTCCACGAATTCTTAACCTCAGTATTACATTAACCTTTTGACGCCTCTTGTCAACTATAGTGGTCGTACCGCACCGCTAACCTCTAAACTTGCATTTTATACATTTATTCAACAAATATATATACTGAATATTTTAAATGTGGTATATACTCTCCGTTTTTTTCTCTTCAAAATGCAGTTTGTTTCATAATTCTAACGTATTTGGTTCCTGTATTATTCACATTTTATATACAGGGTGTGCTACAATTAAAAAAAAATAATTCCGGCGCCAAAAGGTTAAGTTGGGTAACTTAACAGCCGTCTGATTTACTCTCCACGTCCATTGAATGGGTTTATGGGCTGACCTATGGCTCCTTCTGACTTTGTGTCCATAACAGATGGAATTATTTCGACATACGTACAATGTATGATTTATTCCTTGCTTGTCAATGAAACTGATTTATTTCTATTTTTTTTAATATTACATGACATTCTGTGTGATATAATTTGTTTATTGATAAGTATTTTACGATACACCGTGTCACCGAACGTCGCAATTGAGAAGGTGGTCTTCAAATCTTATTGCGGTGAAGGACCATCTTTCCTGAAGTTTCTCTTGGTTTTTCTCAGCATCCCCTTACATGCCGGGACAGCACGTCAAAATCATCCACAGCCACTTCCATAGAAAACCTTATCGTTTCTAGTTATCCTGTCACTCGTCGCATTACATCCACAAACAACGTCAGCATGTTAAATAAACACTAAACTAAAACTAAACTAAACTCCGTGGCCTTAGTCCGCACGCGAACTATACCGACAGAGCGGCCGCCGCCGGTCGGCGAAGTTAGTGCCAACTTTTGCGGATAGAGGTGTGTCACGTGGTCAGCGCA
>Ga0123354_10021783_pt1 | contig 10102 bp, 8 predicted proteins | sample TergutLab28metaG_2_FD_97872 | JGI IMG/M metagenome (GOLD analysis project Ga0123354, IMG submission 97872) | Labiotermes labralis P4 segment gut microbial communities from Petit-Saut dam, French Guiana - Lab288 P4 | ecosystem: Host-associated > Arthropoda: Insects > Digestive system > Gut ...
TCACTGCCCCTCCCTTCCCGCCCTCCCCCCACACCCCCACCACCACCACCCCCCCCCCCCCCCCGACCAGCCCCCCCCCCCCCTCCCCCGCACCCCCCCCCCCGCCCTCACCCACCCCCCCCCCCCCCCCCCCCCCCGGTTACGTTATACGCACATTTCTTGTCTTGTCGAACGTTAGACTTGGTGCACAAAATGACCAATGGACTTTGAAGGACTGACGTTTCTTCCTCCATATAGCACGTGGAATGTCACTGTCAGTCGAGTGAGCTTCTGACAGTCCATACCTTGTACAGTTTAGAGTCCAAATTTCGATGGATGAAAGAACTAAGACGGTGGAAATGCATGGTAAAGACAATTAATGGTCGGGTGGTATTCAACCCGCGATACGCTAACTTGACCGGTGTATTCCGCGGCTGAAATCTCTAACAAATTAATCTCTGTTTTACTTAATCAACACACCAGGTAAGGTCTCTAATTAACGACATTCACTACATGACAAGAACATGCTTGTTTCACCTTCTGTTTTGGTAATTATATATATAATGAACTTTATACCTGATTAAGCGTTAGTTTAGATTGGAGGATAATATTAAAATGGATCGTCAGAAAGTGGGATGTTGGAGCATGGACAGGATCGACCTGGCTCAGGATAGGGGCAGGTGGCGGACGCTTGTGAGTGCGGTAATGAACCTTCGGGTTCCATAAAATGGGGGGAATTTCTTGACTAGCTGAAAACCAGTTAGATTCTCAAGATGGGATCTGCTCCATGGAGTAAGTAAGTAAGTAAGGAAGTAAGTAAGTAAGTATTAGGCGTTAGTTACAAAATAAGAAAGCCTAATGTGGAGGTAAATTCTGTCAGTTCCTCTATTGACTAACATCATCGCTTAAGCCACTGGAAAAATTTTTAGAGAAACTCCCACTCAGACAAAAACGCTGAATGACCCTGAAAATAGAAGCAATGCGCTCCTCCTGTACCTCAGTAAATATTTACCAGTGATATCCCCAGAGACTCCAATTCAGTCTTCCCATACCACCTCTTATTCTTACCGTATTTCAAAATTCCTTACCAAATTCCCCTCCCCCCTCCAATACTTCTTCCTTTCTCCACCCGAAATCTCACGTACAGCTCGTCATAAAATCTTGGAGTTAAAAAAGGTAAAGGTTAAGGTAAAGTGCCCCTTGTACAGGCACTGAGGCTCTTTACAGGCCGTGCGGCCCATAGGGGGAGTAAAGGTATAGCTCTACTCTTTCTTGACCACGGCACTAGAAGGGGGTGAGGGGTCAGCGTCACGCCCCGGCCACTCTACCCCCGGGAAAGACCCGCTACCCTTTGTACAGGAGGCTGGATGGGGCCCAGGACCGGTCTGGACAGGTGCGGAAAATCTCACCCCCACCGAGATTCGAACCCCGGACCGCCCAGCCCGTAGCCAGTCGCTATACCGACTACGCCACCCGGCCCACCTTGGAGTTAAAAAGTATCAGGAAATTTAACGAAATAAATTCATGGTGAGAGGCGCGAAAGTTCAACCGTCACGTGGGCCGCTTAGGCTCACACAACATCCTGTAGCTTTCTACAAAGTATCTTTAGAGAGAAACGTGAGTTTGTTCAACCGACGTCGTTACCATTAAAAGACCGTCACCGTGATACTGGGTGTCACACTCCGTAACTAACCACTGTCACTCTGAGAATTATAATCTAAAATTTAGAAAGAAACGACACGTTGCTAGAACCTGATATCAATAGGACAGCCATGACGTAGCTTCAATCTCACGCGTCTCCTGTTTGCAGGCTTTCATGCGGCAGGTTTCTGCTTTCTGATTTGCTTATGAAACATCTGTAACGGTGCGAGAGTCTGCATCTGGCTCCCCTTGCACAGAATCACGTGACCAGCAGTGACATCTGGATAACGCAAAGACGCTGTTACATGCTTCAGGTTAGGTAGTTCATTACCGTTACAGCGAAGGTCTATCTAGAATGTAATTCCCAAAAGGGGGAGAGATTATAGTGAAAATTGTTTTGTTTTGTTTTAAATAAAGTTTAACTCTTCAGGAACGAAACGTAATGTTTTATATAAAGACCCAGTCCGTACCGCACAGTAAACATTCTCCATTTCGGCTATAGAACCAATAAGTTAATACTGTATGGGGCAACAGTCGGTGTTCATTCTGAAATGCATACAAAATACATAGAAGCATGGTGTGGAAAGAATGCAGAATTCATGTTGAGACATGCAGGTAAGTCATTTTACCACAAGGCCTTAAAGTTTAGCCTTTTGGCGCCGGATTTATTTTTTTAATTTTAGCACACCCTGTATATAAAATGTGAATAATACAGGAACCAAATACGTTAGAATTATGAAACAAACTTCATTTTGAAGAGAAAAAAAAACGGAGAGTATATACCATGTTAAAAATATTCAGTACCTATATTTGTTGAATAAATATATAAAATGCAACTTTATAGGTTAGCGGTGCGGTACGACCACTATAGTTGACATTAGGCGTCAAAAGGTTAATATTACTAAACACGCCGAAAAAGCACACGAGTTAGAATGGTAAAGGGGGAGTAGCGGTACTGCTCCATTCATTCTTAACTTCGGGGTTAGATGGAGGTGAATGGTCCGCATCACGTCCCACCGGCTGTACCCACGCAAAAGAACTCCGGTACTCCTCGAAAAGAAGGCAGGGTGGGTCCCCAAGGGGTCCGAAAATTTTGGGGAAGAGCAAAATTTCTTGCCCCTGCCGGGAGTCGGAACCCCGGCCAGTCTATCCCGTATCGTGGTCACTACACCACATGAGCTACTCCGGCTCCCTGCAAATCACGTGTGCTGACACAAACGTCTGACAGTCTATCATCAAATCCGTCTTGTCGCACAAAATGCTGACACAACAAAACACATTCACGAGCAGCAGTGTGGTTGAGGTCTGCGTTCTTCTGGCATGTTGTGCCGCGTCGATGGATGACTAATGCCGGACGTTTCGAGACATCCACGTCGTCTCGTCTTCAAGGGTCGAAACGTCCAAAAGACGTGTTCCTGTAGTTTCCTTGAGGTGAAGCGTGGCTGAGCACTTAACTAACTCCAAGCAGCACAGTCCTTCTTGAGAAGCTAACCGGTTCTCAGTTAGTCAAGAAATTACCCGCATTTTATGGAAACCGAAGGTTCATTACCGCCCGCCACCTGTCCCTATCCTGAGGAAGATCAATCCAGTCCAAGCCCTCCATCCAACGTATTGCAGATCCATTTTAATATTATCATCCCATCTACGCATAGGTCCAACAAGTCGTACTTTTTCCCTCAGGTCTCCCCACCAAAATCCTATACGCACCTCTCCTGTCTCCCGTATGTGCTACATGCTCTGCCCATTTCATTCTTCTCTATTTGATCGCCCGAAGAGCACTCGAATACCTCCTTAAGAATGTAGACTCCGGTTGAAATGTGATGGCACACACGTAGAAAGCAGATTTCGTCTTTAGGCGAAACGGACGAGTCAATTTAAATCGGCGGGGGCGTCAGTTCAGTCGACTACTGGCAGTCGAGGTGTGTGCATCAGCGGTAGTAATGCTGGATACAGCATGTTCCGAGGTAGTGTGAAGAGTACTGGCTACCCACTCCATTGTTCAATTTCCCCTTCACTTCCCCTCCCGTACGTCACCGTGTGCCATCACACTTCAACTGGACTCTACCAACCCATACAGGTAAACTGTCCATAGCGTCTGTAATTGCATCTTGTGTAATTTCGTGTGTTTCGCTATGACTGTAATGGCGGAACAATGGACGGAGGACACGCAAACGGCGACTTAGAGCTTCCGAGAAGAGGAATAACATGTTATGGCCGTCCGTGTGCGTGTCTGCGTTCATAACTCTTTCAGTCGCACGATTTATTATACTGTACTGAATTCAAAGATGTCGTTATTCAGTGTCACATCGCGCGCATGCGTTTGAAGTTCTACCAACATGGCGGCCAAGGAAGCCATGCGAAACACGAGGTTCTCTCAGTGGATTTGCCTTCCGACCTGTTACGCTGTGCGTTGGGTCAAATGTCACAGGCGTGTCAAGTGAACTTGGTGCCTAGGAAACGTCGGAACCGCCTAACCAACGGCACACTGCAACATCCACCAAAACTTGAATCTTGAAGTAAGTCATGATAACGTTTACAGCATAAAAAAAGTAACATAAAGGAAATACATTTCTGACTTTCGTTTGTGAAATTTTCGTTTTTGATAAAAATAAATCAAAATTTTCATTATACGTAATTAAATACATTAACTCAATGTATTATTATTATTATTATTATTATTATTACTATTATTATTATTACTACTACTACTACTACTAACACTGAGAAGTTAACAGTAAGTCAACTGGTCAAAAAAACTAAGGAAATTTATGGAATCCGAAGGATCGCCATGTTCACAAAAGGCTGTCACTGAATCTTACTTATTACACGCAATTCCATCACAAAGGACTCAGCAACTAACTAACTAATTAATTCCATGGAGCATAGTCCTTGAGAACCTAACAGTTCCTCAGATGGTCAAGGAATTTCCAGCGTTTTATGGAAACCAAAGGCTCATTACCGTGTTCACAAAAGTCTAACACTTGTCCTTCCACTAGGCCCTATCAATCATAAAGCACTAAAGTTTTAAACTTCAATATAAGCACACAGGACTTACTGACAGTCTGACACCGTGCTGACTGTACCTTCCCGCAGATCACAGTTCAATTAAAAGAAGACATACAGCGTACGGATAACATAATATTCAAGAGCGTTCGAGCGACCACTGTTGCAGTGGAAAAGTAATAAGTATTACATATTCTGAGTGCGTGTTTGTAGTCTTTTGTATCCAGCATGCAATGCGCATGTGCCATAATGCCATCTGTGGCCTGCCCGGCTCTATAATATTTTTTTCACGTTATCTGATAAAGGCACGATTTTTTTTAAAAAAGGAAAAGCTATTGAATTCGAAACGTGTGCTTTGATATTCTCTGCAATTTCTGTCTGAAACATTTCGCATTCTAAGAAGAACCGAGCGAGATATGATTAAAAATGTACATTGGTCTTCATATAAAGTACCGTTATTCCTGTCAGGTTTGAATGAAATTTGGGGTTTCTTGGCAAATTTTTTTAAAAATACTGAAATGTCAAATTTCATGAAAATTCTTCCAGTGGGAGCCGAGTTGTTCCAAATGGATGGACGGACAGACATGACGAAGCTAACAGTGGCCTTTCGCATTTTTGCGAAAGCGCCCCCCAAAAATTAAGACTGCGTGTTCTTTGTTGAATCGCAACTTTACGCACCTTCCGTGCTGAACCAGAAATACCCCGCCATTTTGTACCACGTTAGGTAACTCCAAATGCAATTTCCCCAACTGCTGTAAACTGTGTAACCTTGTAGAAGGTCAGAAGACAATAGCGCCCTTACCGGCACCGCTAGGAGCCTCTCGTTCTCACGCACTCCGAAACCCAGATTAGCTGCTGCACAGCCCCGACGTTATTCCAACTGCCTCTTTAAATCTTCCACTTCTTCTTCTTGTACTTCTTCTTCTTCTACTTGTTCTTCTTCTTTTTCTTCCAATTCTTCTTCTACTTCTTCTTCTTCTTCTACTTCTTCTTCTTCTTCTACTTCTTCTTCTACTTCTTCCTCTTCTTCTACTTCTTCTTCTTCTACTTCTTCTTCTTCTACTACCTCATCATCATCATCATCGTCGTCGTCGTCATCACCATTGTCATCATCATCAGGCGCTACAACTTCATTGTTTGAAAATTTTGGCCTTCCAAATTACTTCACTCCCTTTAACCCGATCCTGGATGCATTTTGTACAATTACGTACCGTCATAATCCTTCAGTCTTCTTTTATACCATTTTCCCATCTAATTCTTGGTCTTTCTGCCAATCACGTAGATGTCGGTATCAACTTATACAATTTTTTTGACCGTTCTATCATTTTCCATTCGGTGTACACGTCCAAATCAGTTCAAACTTTGTGTCTTATATCTAATTAATTACATTCTTAATTCTAATTAAGTAATTTAATTCCTCACTTGTTTCAGTTCTCCTTGTATCATCTCTATCTTTGGTACGCCCGAATATTCTTCTTAGTATCCTTCTTTCAGTTTTTAATAATTTTCGTTCCATAGATTCTTTCAGTACCCACAGTTCGCACGCATTAGTTACCACAGTTCTAATTATAGTTCAATATAACGTTGGTTTCGTTTTATTTGATACTAGTTTGGTTTTAAATGTTTTCTGACTCGCATAATAAGCTTTGTTACCCAAATCGATTCTTTCTTTAATCGCCCTTCAAAGGATTTATCTCCGTTTACATGCAAATCTCCTCAGGACAATTTGCTCTCAAGAACCGCACGGCGGTGATTACGTAACACAAGAATTGAGATGACGCTGCACCATGGTACTCTTCGCCTACTATCGACAGGGTATAAATCAACAAATTTTTCAAACACAGTGACCGCGCCCTGTAAACAAGCACGACCTTGGGAACACAGGTTCGCGTCCCGCGCGGAGTGTATATACATGCCACATCCGTCTGTTTTGTAAGTCGCATTGTCTTGAGTGGCTAGGTGGCTTGCGACTTGTAGATCTCCGTCTAAGGAGTCCTGCCCAGTGTCTGCGGATTACTCTGGCTGAATTCTGAATCAGACGACCTACGGCGACTAATCTGCAGAAACTCAAGAAGGAAAAACAGCAAATGAAGTCAATTGTGAGATTACAGTGACGCTCTGAAAGTTAGTGGTATGGTAAAGTGCACCCTTCTACAGGCACTAAGGCTCTGTACAGGCCGTACGGCCCATAGGGAGAGTAGAGGTATAGTTCTACTCTTTCTTGACCACGGCACTAGAAGGGGGTGAGGGGTCAGCTTCACGCCCCGGCCGCTCTTTACCTCCGTGAAAGACCCGGTACCCATTGTACAGGAGGCTGGGTGGGCCCCAGGGCCGGTCTGGACAGGTGCGGAAAATCTCGCCCCTACCGGGATTCGATCCCCGGACCGTCCAGCTCATAGCCAGTCGCTATACCGGCCCACGACGCTCTGCAAGGAAGTAGGCAAGTAAACACATGTCTGCACAGCACAACACTTCGGGGCGTCTTCGTTCTAGTACTGTCCCTAGATTGTCCATTCGTGAGCGACTAACTCCACGTATAAGAGTCCTTCTTAACAAGCGAACAGTTCCTCACCTAGTCAAGAAATTCTCCGCATTTATGCTACACGAAAGTCCAACACCGTGTTCGCAATAGCCCGCCACTTGCCTCTGAGCCAGTTAAATTCAATTCACCTACTCAAGGACAGCCCGAGACATGCGGGAGCCCCGACAGGGGAATATTTTTGAAGGGGTGTCCATAAATTGCGGATAATTTTCGGAGAAGGCATTCCGCGTTGGAAAACCCTTTGTGTACCAGAACCATATTTAGGATTATTCCAGTGACGCCATAGCACTCCTTATAGGTTGGCAACCCTGCCAGCTGCCGGGCTGGACCATCTTAGACCGGTCCTGCACGTACCCCATCCTATTTATAGTTATCTAGTTTCACATTATCTGTCTGTCTACGGCCAGGTCTTCCAAATGGTCTCTTTCCCTCCGGTTCACTACCCACGAAAACCCTGTATCACCTCTCCTCTCTTGTCTCCCATTCGTGCAACATGCCCCGACCATCTCATTGTTCTCGATTTGCTCACCCGAACAATATTTGGTGAGCAGTACAGATCATTCATCTCCTCATTATGTAGTGTTCTCCACTTCCCTGTTACCTCGTCCCTCTTAGGCACAAATATTCTCCTCAGCATCCTATTCTCAAATACCTTCAGCCTACATTACTCCCTCAATGTGACAGACCAAGTTTCACACCCATACAAAACACGAGGAAACATTACATATCAGGAATTCAGCCACATACCTACACCAACAAATGCTAAATTTGTAAATGTCACGAACTGTTCAAATTCGTGACTGTCTGCAAGAAAATCAGTAAGGATGGGAGTATTTGACACTTGCCTTCTCACGTTTCATACAACAACACATTTTGAGCTTCCTCCGTCTTTCAGAAGTCGATCTACAATAGATTACAATCGATATCTCGGACATAGCGAGATATTGTATTTCTTGCAGCTACTTAACTCGTAACTAGCGAGATTTACACTCATTCATCCTCAGCTGCTGTGTTCAAGACCATCTTTATCATCCGCCACAGTTCCTACCTCACAGAGAATCCTGTCTCTCAGTTACAAAGACAAATCACGGCCAGCTACATATAAACATGCCGGATGTTCACGTAAAAGTCTGTCATTTTTGTCAGATTTTAATCAAAATCGGAAGGCGTCGTTGCATTTTAGTTGAAGTGCCAAAATTTAAATTTAGCCAAAATCCGTCCGGTGGGAGTCGCGTTTTTTTATACACGAATGGTCGGACAAACAGACATGACGTGACCAGTTGTCTCTTTTCGCAACAACTCTGCGAAAAGTTCCCCAAAATGCACGAAAATTTTAAGTTCAAAAACCATCAGTGAACAAAAATACCGTATATTCTCGAATCTAATCCGCACCCTTTTTACATTTTCAGAGGGCTAAAAAATCAGATGCGGATTACAATCGCGTGCGGATTAGATTCGCGGTCGTGAGATGGATTTTGGAAAAATGATAGAGCTGCTGTACGTGCCGTAAGAACAATACAATAATTTATTATTTTATTTATTATTTATAATATTGCATAAGGTATTATAAAATATTAATAATTTTTTATTATTATTGGTAACATCCAATATTATTCAATCAGTCTGCCTTGTAGGCAAGGGGCGGTTGAAGGAAAGGTGCGGATTGGAACCGCGAACTAACTTTTTTTTCGTTTAAGAAATCGGCAAAATCTAGTGCGGATTAGATTCGAGAATACACGGTAACTTCGGAAACCTAAGCGCAGTAGAAAGACACAATAATGCAACTAAACACACATGTACAGTATTATAGTAAATATGTTATCTAGTTTTGACTGGTTTTATGTAGCCTCAGGGGGTACGCGGTGGCGAAGTTGCTTTAGGCACTGCGCTAAAAGTCGGAAGATCGCGGGTTCGATTCTTTATGATGTTAAATGAATTTTTCATTGACTTAATCCCTCCGACCGCAATATGACCCTAACAGAAATGAGTACCACGGGTACCTCTTCAGGGGTAAAGGCGATCGGTGCTGACAACCATGCCACTTGCATGTGCCGACTGTGTAGCAATCCTGGGAACCTCAAACTCCTGAAGTTCTCAGGGCCTATCCAGGCCTGTCCAGGGATTGCTTTACCTTTACTACGTCCAGTGGTGGTCTTTCCTCTAATTAAATATTCACGTATTAAACCTTCGGGATAACAAATATTTATGTAATTAAAGTCATTTACTTAGTCGGTTAATTATTTAGTTTCTGAAAGTTGTATTACGTTAAAGAAGGAAGCCAATCCAACCTCGCCAATTAAAGTTACCCGAACGTACCTTTCAACTGCCTGCCTGCCTGCAGAACTGCTCAGAAATAAAGGTTTATGAAAAATGCTGTAGATATACAATCTCCAGAAAAGGAAAAACTAGTAAAGCAGAAACAAAAAGTGGGAAGAGGAGAGGAGAACAACAGATTTCTTCATCTCTTGTAAACTTATTCTGCTTGACTCACTCTTCCACAAAAAGCGAGCCCAGAGGCCATATGGTTGGATCTCAAGGTCCACAGCTTTTATGCGTCCGCCCATACTCCGTCTCTGCTTATTGCCCACAGCCCAACGTAAGATGAATTCCAATGCTCCTACCTGTGGCAGAAAGTTCTGGACTGCAGACGTAGGTTGGACTGTTCGTGACGGCAGAGTGTCTTGTGACATCCACAGTCAATGGGTCGCACAATCCTCCGTGTATGTCCCCTTATTTCAAGTACTCGGTTCACCACACCAGTATCGAACTGAACCAACTGAGTCCGGAGCTTCGGCATCAAGCTACACGAGGGGATGCTGATAAGTCCTTAGCCCGACCAGGAAGGAAACAAGCTACAGCGACCAAACTCGGGATTTATTCAACATACTCCCCACGAAGCTCAATACACTTCTTAGCCCGTTGCTCTAACTTTTGCAA
>Ga0123354_10021784_pt1 | contig 10102 bp, 10 predicted proteins | sample TergutLab28metaG_2_FD_97872 | JGI IMG/M metagenome (GOLD analysis project Ga0123354, IMG submission 97872) | Labiotermes labralis P4 segment gut microbial communities from Petit-Saut dam, French Guiana - Lab288 P4 | ecosystem: Host-associated > Arthropoda: Insects > Digestive system > Gut ...
GCCAAAGCGGCAAAGCCGCCGGCAATTTCCGATATTTCCTGTGTAATGCCCGCCTGCCGCGCCCGATTGTAGCTGATCTGCAGATCGGCAAGCATATCATTTGCATTTTTGGACGCTTCGTCCATTGCGGTCATGCGGGCGCTCTGCTCGCTTGCGTACGCTTCCACCAGAGAACCATAGATAATTCCCTTGATATACATGGGAACCAGAGTGTCAAACACCGCTTCTTTTGACGGCAGGAATTCGAATTCAAGTTTAATCCGCTTTATGTTTCCCGCGGCGGAAAGTTCTTCCTGAATTTTATCCGCATCAAGGGGGAGAACCTGCCTTTCAAGAGGCATAAGTTTGACCATGCTGAACATATGCGTATACACGACATGAACTTCATCAATCATTCCCCACAGATACTGCGATACTATGTATTCGGTTATTTCCCCGGCGTTTTCCACAGTGGGTATCTGGGACTTGAATGAATAATTTTCCAGTACAAGATACGGGGTATGGATAAAGTAGCGGTACCCGATTTCACCGACTATAATCAGAAGGGGGTTTTTTAATTTGGAACACAGTTCATTCGTATAACGGAAAACATTTGCGTTGTATCCGCCTGCAAGCCCCTTGTCGGTGCTTATGACGATGACTGCTGTCCGTCCCGGTTTATTGCGATTATCGCTCTGAAAAAATTCACTCTGAACACTTCCCGCTGTCGATAAAATGTCGAACATGGATTTATGGATACGGGTAAAATACGGTTCCGTATCCTCCAGCATACGCCGTCCTTTGCGGAGTTTTGCTGTGGAGATGAGATTCATTGCTTTTGTAACCTGAAGCGTCTGGCTGATTGCCCGCATCCTCAGGCGTACATCCCGTAAATTTGCCAATGCTGTACTTCCTTTTTACACCTGTTTAAGCTGCTTGTATTGATCGATTGCTTCCCGCAATTCCGCTTCCTGCGCGGCTGTAATATTTCCGGTTCCGCCAATAGCCGCAAGCAGCTCTGAATTGTTCTTTTTCAGATAATCTGTATACCCTTTGATAAACTCAGGGATTTTTTCTGTCTCTACGTCAATCAAATGGCCGTTTACGGCGAGATACAGAATTACCGCCTGCTCTTCGAGCTGGAACGGCGCGTATTGCGGCTGTTTCAACACTTCCATAAGGCATTTGCCCTGGGCAAGTTTGTCCTGCGTCGCTTTATCCAGGTCGCTTCCGAATTGCGCGAATGCTGCCATTTCCCGGTATTGCGCGAGATCCAGCCTGAGGCGGCCGGAAATTTTGCGGATAACTTTTGACTGCGCGTCACCGCCGACCCTGCTTACCGAAAGGCCGACATCAATGGCAGGGCGCAGGCCCGAGTTAAAAAGTTCCGAGTCCAGGAATATCTGGCCGTCGGTAATTGAAATAACATTGGTTGGTATATACGAAGATATATCGCCCGCCTGGGTCTCGACAATGGGAAGCGCGGTAATGGAACCGCCGCCCCGCACTGTGGAGAGTTTTGCCGCCCGTTCCAGAAGCCGCGAGTGAAGATAAAAAACGTCGCCGGGAAACGCTTCGCGTCCGGGCGGCCGCCTGAGCATAAGGCTTATTGCCCGGTATGCGACCGCGTGTTTGGAAAGATCGTCGTACACAACAAGGACATCTTTTCCCTTATGCATAAAATATTCCGCCATGGCGACCGCCGCGTAGGGCGCGATATATTGCAGCGCGGCGGAATCCGAAGCGGAGGCCAGCACCACAAAGGTGTAATCCATTGCGCCGTACTTTTCCAGATTTTGGACAGTAGCCGCGACAGATGACGATTTTTGGCCAATGGCGCAGTATACGCATATAACGTTTTTGCCTTTCTGGTTGATAATCGTATCAATGGTAATGGCGGTCTTGCCGGTTTGTCGGTCGCCGATTATCAGTTCCCGCTGGCCCCGGCCTATGGGGATCATTGCGTCAATGGCTATTATGCCGGTCATCAGCGGGGTATCAACGCCTCCCCTGTCTATTACCGGCGCGGCCGGGGATTCAACCGGGAGATACTGATCCGCGGCTACCGGTCCTTTGCCGTCAACTGCCTGTCCCAGCGGGTTTACCACCCGGCCGAAAAGCGCGGGGCCTGCCGGAACCGATATAACTTTGCCTGTGCTGTGGACTTCTTCGCCGTCCCTGACCAGGGTTTCACCCGATAAAAGAACGCAGCCGATTGTTTCTTCTTCCAGGTTCAGAACAATGCCGGTAGCGCCCGATGAAAATTCCACCAGTTCTCCGTATACCGCGTTATTCATTCCGAATACCGTCGCTACAGAATCTCCGACCTGTATCACGAAACCGGAACTGCCGGCGCTTGCCTTGACGGTCCAGTGTTCTATTTGTTCCTGTAATACCTTAACAAGGTTATCATATTGTGCCATTTCAATACTCCTGTGCTCAGCCCGCAGACGCCGCATCGGCGGCTGTCTGTTCCGATGCCAATAAATCTTTTTTCATATTTTCCAGTTGTGCCCGCAGGCTTGCGTCCACGAATATTTCTCCGATCCGCAGACGGTATCCTGCCAATAATTCGGGAACCAGTTTATTATGCAGTTTGATTCCCGCGGCGCCGGTCTGTGAGCAGATTATTTTATCCAGTTTTTCCTCGAATCCGCGGTCTGTTTCCACAGCCGATTCCATCGTTATATCCAGTATTCCGTTTTGTTCATCGATTTCTTTTTCAATTCCGGCAATTATTGTATCGATATAACGGTAACAATTTTTGCGAATCGCCAAAGCAATAAACCGGATAACATTTTCAAATTCTGTTCCGGTACAAGAGCGGAACATTTTTTCCAGCCACAGAGACCGGTTCCGCCCAAAAACGCTTTTTTTTACCGGATTTAATACTCCGGACAATGCTTTCAGGCGTTCCAGTTCTTCCGCGGCATTATTGCCGAAAATGCCGATAAAGGCGGCAATCCAGCGGTTTGTCTGAATCACCGCACATTTCCTTTTTGGGCAGCCCCGGGCAGATCAATTTGCTGCGCCGCAAGCTCGTCCATAAGCATATTCGCATAACGCCGGTTGTCATCTGTCTGCAGGTTTCTTCCGATCAGGCGTGATGAAACGGCCATCACCAGAACAACGGCTTCAACCTTGAATTTTTCAATGGCGGTCTGCTGTTCTGTTTCTATACGCTTGCGTGCGCTTGCCTGCATCAGTTCAATTGCCTGTTTTCCTTCGGCTATGATCCGGTCGGCTTCCGCGTTTCCGGTTTCCCGCGCCTGCCGTATTATTTCATCGGCTTCCGCTTCGGCATTTTTTAACTGCGCTTCGTACTGTTCAAGCAACTGTTTGGCCTGGTTTTTGTCCTTTTCCGCCTGACTGATGTCACCTTCAATTTTTTTTGCGCGGGCTTCCATAAATTTGCTGACCGGTTTAAACAGAATTGCTTTGAGCAAAAAGTACAAAACAGTGATATTTATTATTGTTCCCAGAAACGTAACCAGGTTCGGGTTTAACAAGCCGGAATTTTCCATAATAACCTCTGTGTGAATAGCCGCCTATCCATGTACGAGCGGCGCCTCCGGAAAGGCGCCCGCACGCCGGAAGGGCGTGGTGTCCAGAAAAGACATTGCGTCCTCCCGGACACCCGGTGTTTTAGCTTTTCAGGTAAACCAGAATACCAATTACAAAGCAATAAATTGCTGTTGATTCTGCCAACGCAATGCCAAGAAAAAATACCGTCTGGATTTTTCCCGATGCTTCAGGCTGCCGCGCTATCGCTTCGGCTGTTCTGCCTGTCGCCAATCCAATGCCAAGACCGGCGCCGAGACAACCGATTACCGCAAGGCCTGCTCCAAGTAATGCACTCATCTTTATTCTCCTCAAATAAAATATATCTACTCTACTTTAACTGCTTCCGCAAAGTACAGTGTTGCCAAAAAAGAAAACACAAGGGCCTGAATGATACCGTCCAGAAAATCAAACCACAGTGAGATAACAGGCGGCAGGATTAGCGGGACGACAGTTTCAATAAGCCGCAAAATAATAAACCCTCCCAGCATATTTCCAAAAAGCCGCAAGCACAGGCTGGTAGGCCGTATGAAAAATTCCAGAATATTAAAGGGCAGCATCATGGGTACCGGGTGCAATAAATTTTTCAGCCATCCTTTGATGCCCCGGGCTTTTAATCCTCCGAAAATGACCAGCAGTATTGTAAAAATTGCCAATGCGGCGGTTAAATTGACATCCCGTGTGGGCGGTTTAATCACAAATAACGGTTCTAAACGATGCCCCCCAATTGTTATGGCGACCGGAGTTATCGCAGGGATAATATTTGCAAAAAGTATGAACAGGAATAAAGTCCCGATGTACGGGCCGTAAATTTTCGCGCGCCGGCCGAATTGCTCGCGTGAAAAATTATCCAGGAATTCCACAGCGACTTCCAGGATTGCCTGGGGACCGCGGGGAATGGTTCTAAGCCGGCGGGTCAGGAGTATGGAGGCGATTATTAAGATAGCCATTACAATCCAGGAAACGAGTAGTGTTTCATTTATGGCAATTTTTGTGCCATATATCGTAAAACTGGTTACAGGGATAAATTGTAACGCTTCAGCAATTGCCTGACTTAAACTCATTGTGTATTGTATCCTTTAGTTGTTCAGTTGATCCTAATTCTTGAAGAAGAAATCATCCTTAAAGTATTTTTTCAGGAGTTCATCGGAAATATTATCGCGGCCTTTCATTGTGGTATATGTTTCTTCAAGAAATCCCTTGGTCAGATAGAAACTGCCCAGCAGAAAGAATTCCGCTATTTTGGTAACCGCATCCATGGATTGATACATCTGCACCGGGTTATCCGAAGCGTAATCGGCCATCATATATTCAATAACAACTTTTTCGGTCAGATTGATGCCGAATATTACTTCGGAGACGGGAAATTCCATGTGCAGGCGGTCTTTTCCCATTGTTACAAAAAAATCGCCTATCAATGAACGATCCAGGCCTCTGTCCAGACAGCGCGCCAATAAGGGATACACCGGCCTGTTCAGCTCAACAAGCGAGATATCATCCATATCGTTGTACTTTTTACAATGAGGTGTTTTCCGGATAAGCTCTTTCCACCGAACCGAAAAATCACGGGACTTTATATTCAGCGTGTCGATAAGCGCTCTGTCAACCATGTTTAAATAATGGTACAAATCAGAAAAATCTTCAATATGCCAAAAAGGCAGTTGTCAAAAGGGCAATGTAGCGGGTAAAAAAAAGCTCCCGGCATATAACCGGGAGCCTTTTATAATTCAGGCGGCGGAAAGCCGCTGTTCAGAAATATCAGAACGATGAATCCGGGTTGTAGTGCTGCGCCACGTTGTCTTTGGTGACCATTTCAGACGGGATTACTACCGTGACAGGCGCCGGGGCAGTGGCAAAATCCGCGCTCTTATTGCCCAAAGCCACATCAACCGCGTACTGGATGCCGTCGGCAATCATTGACGGATGGTAGGTCGCGCTGGCACGAACCAGAGGATCGTTGTTCATGATCATCTCATATACATTCTTTGAACCGGCGCCGCCCAGGACTATCTTTACATCTGCCCTGTTGGCTTCCTTAATTGCCTGGAGTACGCCTACGAGTACGTCATCATCCTGGCAGAATACAGCGTCGATTTTGGGGTACTGCTGCAGAAAGGTTTCCATGATACGGAGGCCGTCCTGGGTTGACCAGTTGGCAAATTCGTATTTGTCCCCGCCTTGCAGATTTTTCAGTGTGGGCTCCTGATCCATTTCCCCAAAGAAGGCGTTCATGCGCTCGGTATCAATGACTACCGGCATGCCTCCCATGGCGACATAGTTGGTCAGGCCTTCGGCTTTCATGGTATCACGCAGCCACGCGCCGGACATGCGGCCAAGGCCGGGGTTATCGCCCGCGAGGTTTACATAACCGAAATTGGTATCGGTCAGGCCGCGGTCAACAACGATGCACTTTACTCCCTTTGCCGCCAATTCTTTTACCGGCTGGGTAAGGGGAGCGGATTCATGGGGAAGTATAACAAGGTAATTCATGCCCCAGGCCGCCAGGTTTTCAACATCGGTTACCTGTTGGGTGGCGTTTGCCGAGTGTACTACATTGAACTGAATTTGGGGATATTCCTTTTTCAGTTCGTTGACTTTAAAGTCCGCCCACCAGCCTATGCCGCCTGTCCATCCGTGGTCTGCGGTGGGAACAGCGATACCGATTTTGATAGCCTGCGGCGCCTTGCTTTTATTGCACCCAACGGCCAGGAGAGTTCCTGCAAGTAAAAGTACAAGCAGAATAATCGAAATTCTCTTCATTTTTTCCTCCAAAGATTTTATTTATTGCTATTGTATTGCAGCAATACTGCCACAATTATAACCAAACCACGCGCCGCCTGCTGCAGGAATGATGAAACACCGCCCAGTACGAGTACGTTGTTTATCATACCCAGTATTATTGCGCCTAACACTGTGCCAATGATTGTTCCCTTGCCGCCCGACATGGAAGTCCCGCCTATGACAACGGCGGCTATTGCGTCCAGTTCATAACCGGCGCCTACCTGGCTGGGTTGTATGCCGTTGATCCTGCATGCCCAGAGCATCGATGATACAGCCACAGTGACACCGGTTATTGCATACGGTATTAACTTTATCAATTGTACATTAATTGCCGAGTACCGGGCAACCTGTTCATTGGCGCCTACCGCACAGACATAGCGCCCAAAGCGGGTATTATTCAGCAGCAGATGAAAAGCTACTGCCAGTATAATGAAAATCCATACGGGAAGGGAAATTCCCAATATATGCGCCGGGCCGAACTTGATAAATTCCTGATTTGAAGATTCGATATTTGCCGCTTTTGAAAAATACAGGATCAGTGAACGGAATATCGCCATGGTGCCGAGTGTCGCGATAAACGGCGCTATGCGCCATTTTGTAACCAGAAAGCCGTTTATGAAACCGGAAAACGCGCCGAAAACAAGGGAGAAGAGTACGGCGATAAAAACTCCCAAAAGGGAATCCGAAGGGAATTGTTTCAATAAAAAAACGGCTATTCCCCCCACAAACGCCATCATGGAACCGACCGAAAGATCAATGCCGCCTGATATTATAACGAATGTCATTCCCAGGGCAATTATTCCCGTATATGAAACCTGCCTGAGTACCATTAATAAATTGCTCGGTAAAATAAAAATCGGCACGCCATTGAAATTCTGTGCCGCCCAGGAAATAAATGCGCCTAACACAAACAGTAAAATAAAGCCCAGCCCCGTGGAATGTTCTGTCCATCTGAAATTTTTTACAAAGTTCCGGGTATTCATTGTGATATTTGTAATAATTGCCGGTGTGTGCATCAGATATGACTCCCCCTAATTCCGGTTGCGCGGAACATTATTTCTTCCTCATTTATATCATCGCCTTCCAGGCAGCCTGCAAGCGCTCCCTCGCGCATTACGTAGACTCTGCTGCACAGGCCGATAATTTCTTCCAGTTCCGAGGAAATGACCCAGCAGGAAATTCCCTGCCGGGCAAGCTGGTTCACGAATTCGTAAATTTCATGTTTAGCGCTTACATCGATTCCCCTGGTCGGCTCATCCAGAATCAGTATTGAAGGATCTGTATCCAGCCAGCGCGACAGGTACACTTTCTGCTGATTTCCGCCGGACAGGTAGCGTAGCGCCATTTTTTGCGAAGCCGCCGATATGCGGAAGATGCCGGTATAATTTTGGGTTTTTTCCGCTTCAGCTTTTTTATCGATAAAAATGCCCTTCAGATATTTTTTCAGGGAAATAAGCGTTATGTTCTGCGGCATGTTGAAGCCCTGAACAATTCCCTTGCCCTGCCTGTCCTCGCTCAGGTATCCCAGGCCGTTGTGTACCGCGGCGGCCGGTTTTTTAATGTGTACCGCGCTTGTTTTGTCGGCCGTATTACCGTTTTTGCCGTCCGCATAACCGCCTCTGCCGGCCAGGCGCGTAACGCCGGAGTGTATCGGCCGGAGCCCCATTACCGCTTCGGCAAGCTCCGTGCGGCCCGAACCCACCAGCCCCGCAAAACCCAGAATTTCCCCCTTTCGCAGGGTAAAGGAAATATCCCTTAAAAGGCCGTTTATGGCGATATTTTGTACGTCAAGCACTTCTGTTCCCGCGGGACGCGGTATTTTTGGCGGAAATATCTGCGAAAAATCGGAGCGGCCTATCATTTTCCGGGCGATGTCTTCTTCGTTTATTCCGGCTACTTCATCGACGCTGATCAGTTTACCGTCACGGAGCACTGTTACGCGGTCACAAATTGATTTTATTTCACCGAGTTTATGCGAAACAAAAATAATCGTAACACCCTGTTTTTTCAAATCCCGCATCAGGGTGAACAGGGTTTCCACTTCGTGGCCGGTCAGCGTGGTGGTGGGCTCATCCATAATGAGGAGCCGCGCGTGCAGCATCAGCGCCTTGGAAATTTCCACCATTTGTTTTTCTGCCACGGAAAGCTTACCGATCAGTTGATTCACCGCCAGCGGCATTTTAAGCTCGTGGAGCTGCCGGGCAGCCAGTTCCCGCATTTTTGGTTTATCCAGAAACCCGGCTTTTGTTTTAATCTCGTTCCCCAGAAAAATATTCTCGTATACGGCAAGCGTATTGATAAGGTTGAATTCCTGGGGAACCATGGAAATACCGTATTTTTTCGCGGTGATGTAATCGGGTATGAGCGCCGGCTTCCCGTTCAGGGCAAGGGAACCCTTTGTGGGAGAGTAAATGCCAGTAATGATTTTAATCAGCGTGGATTTACCGGCGCCATTCTCCCCAATCAGTCCCATTATCTCCCCTTGTCTGAGATCCAATGAGACCGCATCCAGAACTTTCACCCCGTCAAATTCCTTGGTGATATTCTGAATTGAAAGAATGACGCCCCCTTTTTGTTCCACGGGCATCTTTTAGTCCGTTTTCAGCGCATCGTCAAAAGCCGTTGTTGACGGTGAAAAGTTGATGCTCTTTACATATTCGCACGCTTCCCGCGCGCCAAAGTCCCTGTCCATGCCGGAATCTTCCCATTCCACAGACAGCGGGCCCTTGTATTTGATGATGTTCAGCTCACGGATGATATTTTCAAAATCGACATCGCCGTGGCCGGGCGAAACAAAATTCCAGCCCCGCCGTGTATCGCCAAAGGTGATGAACGAGCCGAGTATTCCCGCTTTGCCGTCCAGATTGACCGCCGCGTCTTTCATGTGCACATGGTATATTTTTGACGCAAAGCCGCGGATGAACTGAACCGGCGATACACCCTGCCACACCAGGTGTGACGGATCAAAATTGAATCCCAGTGTCTTGCGGTTTTTGAATTCTTTGAGCAGACGCTCGGCTGTGTAGTAGTCAAACGCGATTTCCGTTGGATGCACTTCCAGCGCAAACCTGACGCCGCACTTGTCGAACTCGTCGAATATCGGAGTCCACAGCTTGACGATTTTTGCGAACGCTTCATCGATCATTTTTTCGCTGGTCTGCGGGAACGAATACCAGTAGGCCCAAATGGGGCTGCCCATAAATCCCGTAACGGTTTTTACTCCCATGTTTTTTGCGGCTAACGGGGCGTATTTCATTTCCTGAATTGCCCATTTGCGTATTTCATCGGGCTTGCCGGCCAGGGCCGACGGGGCAAAACCATCCAGCCGCGGATCCCAGTTATCGCCCACGCACTGGCCCGGCAGATGAGTCCCGATGGCCCAGCATTTCAGATTGTATTTTTTGAGGATGGCTTTCCGGCCTTCAGCGTATTTGATATCCGTTGCCGCTTTCTTCAGATCAAAGTGATCGCCCCAGCAGGCAATTTCCACTCCGTCATACCCAAATTTACTCACCTTCTCACAAAATTTTTCAAAGGGCAAATCCGCCCACTGTCCCGAAAATATCGTAACCGGTCTTGTCATTTTTTTCTGCTCCTATTAATATTTTACCCAGGCGGCATTCCTGCCCGAGCTTTCCACACACTTGTTAATGAACCTGACTCCGTCAACACCCATATCCACACCGGGGAAATCCAATTCTGTTTTCCCGGGTTTTTTGCCGGCCTTGATTTTCATCAGGGCGCCGATAAAAGTTCTGTAGATATTGCCCAGCGCCTCAAA